>Ga0105237_10005535_pt1 | contig 14239 bp, 9 predicted proteins | sample KBSC24metaG_FD_81520 | JGI IMG/M metagenome (GOLD analysis project Ga0105237, IMG submission 81520) | Corn rhizosphere microbial communities from Kellogg Biological Station, Michigan, USA - KBS C2-4 metaG | ecosystem: Host-associated > Plants > Roots > Rhizosphere > Soil | place: Michigan, USA... | reverse complement strand
ACGCTATGCGATCGGGCCGTGGGAGGAAGTGCGCGAATTCAAACCGGAGGAACAGATCAGTGCGGCCCTTGGCCGCGGCAGCCAGTTCAACGCGATGGGGCAGGATGCGAAAGGAATGGCGTTCTTCTCCATCTCCATCGACAAGAAACAGGATCCCGCGCGGCAATTCGGCGTCGTAGCCGTGACCAGGGACGGGCGCGAATGGCAAACCTCTGGCGGTGGCACCAGCGGTGGAGTCGGCGAGGCCGTGCATGTGCAGCAATTCGGCTTTGCCACCCCGCTGGCGGATGTCGCCTATTTCCGGCTCTCCACGCGCGCGATCGAGACGGTCGAATTTCCCCACGTGTCCACCAAGACCGCTGCCGATCAGAGCGCAATCAGCCCATCAGCCGAATCGTCCTCGGTTCAATCCAAGGACGATGGCGCTTCGCCGTCCAAGGCCCACCGCAATGTCTTGTTGGCGGAACTCAAACAAGCCAGGGACCAAGCTTCCTCGTTGGAAGCCAGGTATAGATCCGGGGCCGTTGACTTCGCGGAGGTGCAGGCGGGAACGCAGAGAGTCGATCTCATCGAGGCCGAATTAACCGGAGACGCCGTGCAAGTCGCCGAGGTCCGCCTGGCGGGTTCACGAGCCCGTGCTGAATTCCTGACCCACCGCTTCCAAGCGGGCGAGATCACCGCGGAGGTTTTGAGCAAGGCCCAGGGCGACATCACCATTGAGGAGGCGAAACTGGCCGAGGCCAGAGCCAGGACACCCCTGCCGGCAATATCGTTTGGTCCGGCGAAACAGCGCGTTTTCGAGTCATCAAATCCCGGGCAGCGGGCCTTAAATCTGGCCTCGGGAGAGTTTGTGGACTCGAGACCGCCGGGCCGGGACGCTTCCATTCCGCAGGCAGTCGACTCGTCGCCCGGGGGGATCGATCTCTCCGCCGAGGAAGCGGCGACACCGTCTACACTCAAGGCTGTGGGCATGCGCCTCTGTGCTGAGTTCATTCCTTCAGCCAATTCCGAGCCGGCGCCCACAGTGGATGATATTTCCGCCGGCGACTTTCAATTGGCACTCGAACATCTCGAGTCGTGGCGTTCAAATTTGGAAAGCGCCGATCCCACGAGCGTCAATCTCCATCCACCGTTGGCGACGATCAGCGGAAGGCGCGTGCACATGTTCGTGACCCAGGATGGCACGCGGGGAGTGTTGCAAATCATCAACGTCGAAACAAACCCGCCCACCGTGACGATTCGCTATAGACTGCTCCGCACGCCGGCGGGTAACGTCTCGAACGTGCCGCACGAAGTTCCCGCGGCAAAATAAGCGGACCCAGCCCTGGCTGCAATCCGGAGCGTTCCGGTGATTCTTGGGCTTCTCAACGTGCAAAATCGCGGTGAGGCTGGGCCTCATGCCGCACTGCTTCGCGAATCCCGATTTCATCTTCGTTCGAGCGATCCTTCGGGATGTATCGCACAAGATCGCGTCGTGAATCCGGATCGCATGGCGCGCCTGCGCGAACTGGCGTTGCTCTTTTTGAAGCTTGGGGTCATCGGATTCGGCGGACCCGCGGCGCACATTGCGCTGATGGAGGATGAAGTGGTGCGGCGCCGGGGCTGGCTCGATCACGAAGCCTTCCTCGACATCGTCGGGGCCACCAATCTCATTCCCGGCCCGAACTCGACCGAGATGGCCGTCCACATCGGCCGACTGCGGGCCGGCACGTGGGGGCTGATCGTCGCCGGGACTTGCTTCATCCTGCCGGCAATGCTGATCGTGATGGGATGCGCGTGGCTCTACGTGAACTTCGGCGCGCTGCCGCAAGTCACGGCGCTGCTTTATGGTGTGAAGCCGGTGATCATCGCCATCGTCCTCCAGGCGCTGTGGGGATTGGGAAAATCGGCGATCAAGACCATTCCACTTGCGTTGATTGGAATCAGCGTCGCGGCGGGCAACCTGCTCGGAGTGCACGAATTGTTGCTCCTGCTCGGCGGCGCAGGGCTGGCTCTCTTCTGCCGGAGCCGGGCGCCTCTCTCCGGCACCAGCGCGGCGATCCTTGGATTTTTCTCATTCTCTCGTGTCCGGGCCCTGGCCGGAAGTATCGTCCGTCCTGGCGCCACGCCGGCCGCGGTGCTTGCCGCCGCGACGCCCTTGCCCTTTGGCCTGTGGCCTCTGTTCCTGTTCTTCCTGAAGGTGGGGTCCGTGCTCTTTGGGAGCGGCTATGTGCTGCTCGCCTTTCTGCGCGCGGACCTGGTGGAACGCTGGCACTGGCTGAGCGAAAGCCAACTCCTCGACGCCATCGCCGTCGGCCAGATCACGCCCGGCCCCGTGTTCACCACCGCGACCTTCATCGGCTATCTCCTCGGCGGCGTTCCGGGATCGCTCACCGCGACACTCGGAATCTTCCTGCCCGCCTTCCTCTTCGTCGCCTTCAGCGCGCCGCTCCTGCCCAAACTGCGCGCGTCGCCCACCACGGGCGCGCTGCTCGACGGACTCAATGTCGCATCGCTCGCCCTCATGGGCGTCGTCACGTTTGAACTTGCCAGGAGTGCGATCGTTGACAGCCAGACGCTGGTTCTCAGCCTCGTGACCGCGGTGCTTCTGCTACTTTTTCGCGTCAACTCGGCGTGGCTGGTGCTGGCGGGCGCGATCATCGGGATGTGCTTCGCGGGCAAATAGTACTGGCATCCGGGCGGCCCGAAGGCAATTTTCGCCCATGCCGACCGACAGTGAGGAGATGCAGAAGCTGCGCGCCGCAGGCTTCGATCATAACCAGGCTCGAGCCGTGTTACACGCTCGCGCCATGGCCCGTGGTCATGCGCCGGAAGAAGCGATCGCCGAGATGCTGCGCCGAAACGGCTTCTCCCCCTCGCAGGCCCTGGTCATTGCCAGCTCGGCCTGCCGGCACGTGCACACCGGCAGCCGGGCCAATGTCACTGGAGAGCCGTCGGAATCACCCGCCGCTACGCCCCTCCGCCGGTATCCATCCTACGCCCTCGCGGGCGCCATGAGCGCCTTGGTCGCCGTGGCCATCCTGGCCGCCGCCGTGATTTTTCATTCCTCATTCTCCACTCGATCGGCCGCCGTTTCATCCTCGGAGGAAAGCCGCGACGCGGTCTTGCGACTCAGGGATGCCGCGCCGGAAAAGGTGTTTCAGAATACCTCGATCACCGGCCAGCCGAGCCCACTTTCACCGCCCGCCCCCACGGTCGCGCCGGCGGCAACCGAGCCCGATCTTCGCAACGGAAAACTCGTCCGGGTTTCGCAAACGGCGACCGGAAAGCCAACACCCGCGCCCGTCCGCCCCATCGGACAATTACCCACCGAAGAGGAGTCGAAGCGGGAAGCAGCACGCACCTTTCCCACGCTCCCCATCAAGGGTTCGCCCTTCAACACGCTCTTTGTTTCGGAGTATCGTCAACTCCGCGGCAATTCTCCCCGATTTTTCGACAGCCCCGATTGGCCGATGACTCTGGCCCAGACCTGTGACCGATACCTGGGCCGCCACGGGTTATCTTCCGCCGGCACCATCCCATCCGCCTCGCTCATGGGCAAGGCCCCGGAGGTGACGTATCGCCCCTCGGCCAGCGGCATTCTCTTCGAGTTGTATCCTGGCGGTGTGGGCCCCGGAGATCTGCGCGTCGCGAATGGCGGCGATCGCAATGCCATTTGCAAACTCATCGATCTCAAGATCGGGGCCAAGGTCTTCACCTTCGTCGTCCTGGCCAGGAGCAGCTATTATCTCATCGGCATTCCCAAAGGGACCTATCGTCTCACCTATGCCCACGGTGATTCGGTACTCACCGGAACTGATCAATTCACCTCGCCCGGTGAATTTGCCGAATTCAAAGACGATTTCGAGGTCGCGCGGAGACCCACGGCCACGGGTTTCGAATATCCCTCCTATGAGGTCACGCTCGACCAGGAGAGCGGCAACCGCTGGCCGACCGGCAGAATCAGCGCCCGAGAATTCGAACGCTATTAAGCCAATGAAAGAGCCCATCTATATCATCGGCGCAGGGCGCACAGATTTCCAACGCAACCTCCGCAAGGAAGGAAAAACGCTGCGCCACCTCATCGTGAAGGCCGGCACCGCGGCCCTCGCCGATGCTGGGATCGAGGCCCGCGATGTGCAGGCCGCGGTGGTCGGCAACTTTGCCGGCGGGCTTTTCACGAGGCAGCTCCACCTCGGGGCGTTCGTCACGGAAATCGATCCCGCGCTGCGCGGCATCCCGACCGTGCACGTGGAGGCGGCGTGCGCCTCCGGCGGCGCCGCGGTGGTCACGGCCGCGCAGCAGATCATGGGCGGGTCGCACGATGTGGTGCTCGTCGTCGGCGCCGAGCAGCAGAAGACGATGCCACCCCTCGACGGCGGCGATGTGCTCGGCGCCGCCGCCGACTATGCCGAGGAACGGGCACGCTACGGCGACTACCTTTTTCCCAAGCTCTTTGCGCGCATCGCCCAGCTCTACGAAAAACGCTACGGGTTGGAGGAAACTCAACTGGCCCGGGTGGCCGTGAAAAACCGCGCCCATGCCCAGTTCAATCCCTTCGCCCAAATGCGCGACACGAACCTGACGATGGAGGAGGCGACCGCCGGGGGAAACGACAACCCGCTCATCGCCGCACCGTTCAAGCGGAGCGACTGCTCTCCCATCACCGATGGCGCCGCCGGGCTGGTCCTTTGCTCCCAGCGCTTCCTCGATCGGTTCAATCCCGATCATGCGATCCGCCTGCTCGGCTATGGGCACACCACGGACCATCTCCGACTGGATCACAAAGAGGCCCCGGTCTTTCCCTTCGCCACCCAGGCGGCGACCCAGGCCTACACCATGGCCGGAGTGGGCCCGGGTGGCCTGCATGGAGCGGAGTTGCACGACTGCTTTTCGATGTCGGAGATTCTTCAGTACGAGTTGCTCGGATTCGCGCCGCCGGGACGAGGCGCGGAGTTGCTCGAAAGCGGCGCAACGGCGTTGCCCTCCGTGCGGGATTCCGTCCAAATCAAGAATTCGAAGACCAAATTCCAGAACCTGCCGGTCAACGCCGGTGGGGGATTGATCGGCGACGGACATCCCGTGGGAGCCACGGGCGTGCGCCAGATCGTCGAAGCCTACACCCAGCTCACCAGTCGCGCCGGGAGCCGGCAGATCACGGGAGCGAGACGGTTCCTGACGTGCAACATCGGCGGAACCTTCACCACGACGGTGGTGACGATTTGGGAGAGCGTCTGACAAATCACATCGCAAAGCCGCCATTCACATTCAGCACCTGGCCGGTAATGTAGCCAGCTTCCGCGGAACATAGAAACAGGGCCGCGTTCACGATGTCGGCGATTTCGCCGAAATGCCCCAGCGGCAGCGCCGCACGCGCGCGCTCCACGACTTCTTCCGGCAGATGGCTTGTCATCTCCGTCTCGATAAAGCCCGGCGCGATGGCGTTCACCGTGATCTGCTGCCGGGCCACCTCCCGGGCCGTGACCTTGGTGAGCGCGATGAGTCCCGCCTTGCTGGCCGCGTAGTTGGCCTGGCCGAACATTCCCAACTGCCCGCTGACCGACGACATGTTCACGATCCGGCCTCCGGCGCGCAGGATGGGCAGAGCGTGCTGGATGCAATGAAAGGCGCCGCCCAGGTTGACCCGCAAGACGCTCTCCCATTCATCGTCGGTCATTTTCCGAATCGTGCGGTCGCGCAAGATGCCGGCATTGTTCACGAGGATGTCTAGTCCGCCGCACTCGCTCCCGATCCGCTGCATCATGGCCGGAATACGCGCGGCGTCGCCCACGTCGCATTCGACCAGCAAACCATTGGGCAGCGATGCCACCACCGTTTCGGCGTCCGAAAGATTTCTTCCTTCCGGATCGGCGACGTAGTTGACCACACACCGGGCGCCGCACGCCGCGAAGGCCTGGACCATGCCCGCACCGATCCCGCGCGAACTGCCGGTGACCAGCACCACTTTGCCGGAAAAATCGTAGAGCATGCGGCAAGCTAACGCGGAGCCCGTTGCCCGCCAACCCATTGTGCACTACGTTCCGGGCGGGAGTTCTTCCATGGCCGAACCCATTCGCATCCTGACCGCCGTCCCCATCTGCGATGGCCATGATAGCGCCATCAACACAATCAACCTGGAATTCATCCGCCATGGGATCGAAGTCGTGTATCTCGGCTACCACCGGCCCGCGCGCGACATCGTCCGCGCCGCCATCCAGGAAGACGTGCGCGCCATCGGCATCTCCAGCTACAATGGCGGACACGTCGAGTTTTTCGCCGAGGTCATCGATCTGCTCAAGAAACGAGGCGCTGCCCACATTGGGGTGTTTGGTGGTGGAGGAGGCACCATCACAAAGGCCGACGCCGCGATCATGCAACGCAAAGGCGTGCACCGGATTTTCTTCGCCGGAAGCCCGCTCGACGAACTGACGTCCTTTGTCCGGAAACACTACTGCAAACGCGGGCGCGTCGCCTCAACCGGCTTTCCTCGGGGGTCAGCGGGGCGTCTGCGCACGGCTCGCTGCATCGGCTTCACCGGTCCGGGAGGGGCGGGCAAGACCACGCTCATCGATGAACTTGTGCTGCGCTGGCTGAGCAGCCAGCCGGACGCGCGAATCGCCATCCTGTCCCACGACCCGAGCATCCCTGGCCAGGGCGCGCTCCTCGGCGACCGGGCGGCGATGATTTATTCGCAGGATGATCGCGTCTTCATGCGCAGCCTCGCCACGCGTGGACGCGCGGGTGGACTCTCCCCGGAGAGCGCCCGCTGGTTGCGCGCGATGAAGGATGGTGGTTTTGATGTCATCTTCGTCGAGACCGTCGGGGTCGGACAGGAGGCGCTGCCGTTTCGCCGTGGGCTCGTGGACAAATCGATCTTCGTCACGGGATCGAGTTACGGCAGCCGGTTGCAGTTGCAAAAGATCGCCATGCTCGATGCGGCGAACATCGTCGTGGTGAATAAAGCCGATCTGGCCGGGGCCTCCACGGCCGCCGCCGAAATCGAGGAACGATTGCAGGCCAACCAGCGCGGCCAGCATCTCATCACGACCGTGGCAAAATCGCACCGCGACGCCGGCGTGGACCGGCTCTTCCAGGAGATCCGCCCATGAGCATCCTGGCGCGGATCAGCGAGAGCGTGGAAGCGCATGCGCGCGAGGTTGCGCAACAGGTTCGGCGCGCGCGCGAGGACGCCGCATTCCGCACGAAACTGCTCAAGCGCTGGAAGGCCATTCGCCGGGATGTCGGCACCGTGCGCACGCCCACCGGCCTCGAACTCCCCGCAATCGCCCTCCCAACTACCGATGACCCGGGCGCAATTGCCCGATTCCTCTTCGCCGAAGGTCTGCCCGGTACATTCCCGTTCGTCAACGGCACGTACCGCAATCTGTATTCGCAATCCCCGAGCCCGGGTCCCCCGATGGAGGAACCGACCAGACTCTTCGCCGGGTTCGGCCTCGCGGAGGACACCAACGAGCGTTTTCACTTTCTCACCCGCCACCAGCGCAGCATCCGGCTTAGCACGGCGTTCGATGGTCCGACGCTCTACGGACTCGACAGCGACTCCGAAGGCGTCTTCGGAAAGATCGGCGAAGGAGGAGTGGCCATCGATACCGTCGAAGACATGGAGCGGCTCTTTCACGGCTTCGCGCTTGGCGACGAGCGGCTCTCGGTCTCGATGACGATCAACGGGCCGGCCCCCATCATCCTCGCCATGTACGTGGCCGCGGCACGGCGACGTTTCGGCCCGCGAGTGGTCGGCAAGCTGCGCGGCACCATCCAGGCCGATATCCTCAAGGAGGTGCAGGCCCAGAATGAGATCATCTTTCCGCTCGAGGCTTCCCTGCGCTTTCTCTCCGACATGGTTGCTTTCACCACCACGCGGATGCCGCGCTGGTATCCCATCTCGATCAGCGGCTATCACATTGCGGAGGCGGGCGCGACGCCCGTGCAGCAGGCCGCCTACACTCTTTCCAACGGCTTCACCTACGTCGAACACTTCCGGCAACGGGGGCTGGACGTTAATCAATTCGGCCCGCGCCTATCCTTCTTCCTCGATTGCGGGCTCGACCTCGAATACGTGGCTCTCGCCCGGGTGTGCCGCAAGCTCTGGGCGATCGGCATGCGGGACCTCTTTGGAGCGGACGAACGGGCGCAGCTTTTCCGGCTGCACACCCAGACCAGCGGGCGCTCGCTCATCGCCGATGAATTCAAGAACAACCTGACCCGGACGGCCATCGAGCTGCTCATGGCCTACATCAACGGCACCAACTCGTGCCACAGCAACAGTGCCGACGAGCCGTTCACCACTCCCAGCGAGGAATACGTGCGGCTGGCCGCCCACGCCCAATCGATCATCCTGGAGGAAAGCGGTCTGTTCCGGCACATGGCGAATCTTCTCGGCGGCTCCCCAGGAATGCAACTCGTCGAACAAGCCGTCGAGCGTGCGATCCTCGATGAATTCCGCGTCCTCGACCATCTGGGTGGCGTGCTGCCGGCCATCGAGCAGCGGTATCAACGCGCCCAAATCCAGGCCGCTGCGCATCGCTACGAACAGCAGATCGCCGACGGCACCCGTCCCGTCATCGGCCTGAATCGCTACGTGACCCCGGTAGACGCACTGGCGGAGCCGAAAGTGGTCCGCACTCCGCGTCACCGGAAACAACATCAGGTCGATCGGCTGCGGGCCTTCAAGCGACGCCACCGCGCGCCAGCGGAGCGGGCGCTCGACGCGCTCACCCGTGTGGTGGAAAGCAATGGGAACGTCTTCGCCGAACTGATCAAGACAGTCGAACATTGCTCGTTGGGGCAGATCACGGAGCGGCTGTTTGCGATCGTCGGACGGTACAGGCCGTCGGTGTAGAAGCGTGCGCGGCATTGCACGCTCCAACGCCTTGCATACGAGCGAATTGTCGAACTGCCGGTCGCGTCCCCACCGCGTCATTCTGAGCGAAGCGAAGAACCTCTGATCTCTTCCGGCATCTGACGCCTCGCTGGTGAGGAAAGGCAGAGATCACAGGTTCTTCGCTTCGCTCAGAATGACGGAAAGGGGGGCGCGCCAGATGGCACAAGCGCACCATGGATGGCATGCCCTCTTCCGGACCACTGCCTCTCCGCTCTCCCGCCGTCTACGTCGATACCGTGATCTCCGCCGGCGCGAGTGCGGTGCTCACGGCGCGCAGCAATTTTTCAGCAGTGTACGGCTTGTCGAGGAAGGTCTTCACCCCGAGTCCCTCGAGCACGACCATGTTTTCCTTTTGGAAATGGCCGCTGGAGGCGATGACCTTCACGTTCGGATCTAGCTTGCGCAGCGAGCGCACCAGCGACACCCCGTCCATCTGGGCCATGGCGATATCGGTGATGACCAGGCTGATTTCGCTGCGGCGCTGGAAGTAGAGGGCGAGCGCGTCGCTGCCATCTTCGGCTGTATAGGCGCGATACCCGTTGGCGGTCAGCGTGCGGACCAGCGCCTCGCGGATGGGCGCTTCGTCATCCACCACGAGTACCAATTCATTTTTCCCGCCGTCAATCGGCGCTTCTTCCTTCTCCGCGGCGCCGGCATTGGCATCCTGCGAGGAGGGCAGAAATACGCTGAAGGTCGTGCCGACGCCGACTTCGCTCTGCACGGTCAGAAATCCGCCGTGGCTCTTGACGATGCCGATGACCGTCGCCAGGCCGAGGCCAGTGCCCTTGCCAACTTCCTTCGTGGTAAAAAACGGATCGAAGATCTTCTCCATGACTTCGGGCGTCATGCCCGAGCCTGTGTCAGCCGAGCGCAGGGCGACATGCGGACCGAGTTGCGCACCGGGGTTCATGCTCGCGAAATGCTGATCGATGTTCACGTTCTCCGCGCTAAGCGTGATCGTGCCACCTTTCGGCATCGCGTCGCGGGCGTTGACGCAGAGATTGAGCAGCACCTGGTGAAGCTGCGTGGCGTCGCCCAATACCGTCCACAGGTCGGGCGGAAAGTGCGTCTGGATGTCGATGTTCCGCGGGAAGGTCTGCGCCATCACCTTGGAAAGCTCGCTGACGAGATGCTTGAGTTGGATGAGCACTCGCTCGCCCTCCACGCCGCGGGCGAAGGTGAGCACCTGCTTGACGATGCCGGCCCCGCGCTCAGCGCTGCCTTCGATGATGTTCAGCATTTTCATCGAGTCCTCGTCCTTCATTTCGCGGCGGAGGATGCCGCACGACATCAGGATCGGCGAAAGAATGTTGTTCAAGTCATGGGCGATGCCGCTGGCCAGGGTCCCGATGCCTTCGAGGCGTTGCGCCCGGAGGAATTGCGATTCGAGCTTCTTCGTCTCCGTGCAGTCGGTATTGATCACCAGCACGGATTTCGGCTTGCCGTCGTCGTCGCGGACGAGCGTCCACCGGCTGTTGACGATGATGTCGTGCGAGTCCTTGTGCTGATGCTGAAGCTGGCCGACCCAGAAGCCGTTTTTCAACAGGTCGATTTCCGCCTCAAAGTGGCGAACCTTGACGAAAGTGTCGATGGTCTTCGAACCGAGCATTTCTTCCGAGGTCCAGCCATAGAGACGTTCGGCGCCTTGGTTCCAAAACAGGACATGGTTGTCCAAATCCCGGACAATGATGGCATCAGAAGCGAGATTCAGGAGATTGGCTTGCTGGCGGTTGCGCGCCTCCGCCCGGCGCTGCTCGGTGCGATCGAGAGTGAGCACGAGCACGGCGTCGCGACCGGCGAAAGGAATCTCGTGCCAGGTGCTTTCGACATAGAGGACCGTGCCATCCCTGCGCTTGTGCCGCCACGAGGAACTCGCACTGTCGGCGAGATCGTCGGTGGCCCCCCCTGGCTCCGCCGCGTCCTCCTCCGGCTCCGCCATCTGGTCCATGGTCATGGCCAGAAATTCCTCGCGCGAATAGCCGTACTTTTTTACGGCCGCATCGTTGACCACGATGAAGGCCAGGGAGGCCGCATCCACCACCCACATGGGCAGCGGATGTTGATGAAAAAGAAGTTGGAAGCTCACTTCCGATTCCAACTGCGGAGGGAGTGGCATTTCGAGGGTAGCGGACATCGATCAGCGGGAAAATGGGGTGCAGCGGCGCGTCATTCATATTTAAGAGCCGCAAGTGGCATGCCACGCCCCCTTTCCAGTTTCCTCTGAAAAAGGCGGAATTGATTCCAAATATATCTTGGCCCGCCCTCCACCCCCTCTTACGTTCGCTCCCCCATGCATCCCGACATCCAAAAGGCCGTCGACGCCGGAAAGCTCTCCGCCGCCGCAGGCCAGACCCTCGATCAACTCCAGCCCGGCACCTACGTCGTGCACAAAAGCTGGGGTTTTGGGCAGGTCGATTCGCTCAACTTTTTGGTCAGCCAGATGACCATCAACTTCAAAGGCAAGAAGGGGCACACCATGCAGCTCCAATACGCGGCTGAGTCGCTCCAGGCGATTAAAGAAGACCACATCCTCGCGAAGAAGGCTGCCGACCTCGCGGCGATCAAGGCCCAGGCCCGCGACAATCCGGTCGAGCTGACGCGCCTGATCTTGAAGAGCTACGGGGGACGCGCCACCCAGGATCAGATCATGCAGGCGCTCCTGCCCGACGTCTTCAACGAGGCGGAGTTCAAGAAGTGGTGGGAGAACACCAAGAAAGCCCTCAAGAAGGACGGCCATTTCGCGATTCCTGCCAAGAAGACCGACGCGTTGGAAATGCGCGAAAACACCGTTTCGCACGCCGACCAGTATCTCACGGCTTTCACCAGCGCCCGCCAGCTCAAGGCGCAGCTTGCCGCCCTGGACCAGATTTCCAAAAACCTCGGTGAGTTCAAAGATCCGGCCGCCGTCCTCGGGCCGGTCATCGCCGCCGCGGACGACGCGGCCCGCAAGAATCAACGCCTCAATCCAGCGCAGGCCCTGGAATTCCTCGTCACCCGCGACGAAATTCTCGAAAAGACTCCGGGCCTGACCCGCGGCGCCGACGCCCCGACGATCGTGCAGTTCCTGATCGAGGAAAAACGCCGCCTCACCACGCTGGTTGGCGACCTGCCGGCGGCCAAGCAAAAGCGCACCTTGGGCGAACTTCCCGCCGCCTTCGGCGATGAGTGGCCATCGGTGGCGCTCGATCTGATCGTCCGCGGCAGCACGCGCGTCGTTTCCGAGGCTGCCCGCCTGCTCGAGGAGAAAGGACAGATCGACACGCTGCTCAATGGTCTCGACCGCTTCATCCGCGAGCATTCCATCACGTCCGAATCCCTGATCTGGCTCTGCAAGGAACGCGAAGGTATTTTCGCCGACCTCATGAACCCGCGCCTGCTCAGTGCCATCGTCGGGGCCCTGGAGCGCGACCAGTTCGATGAGACGAAACGCGACCGCCGCCTGCACGATCTCCTGCTCAACGACAAGGAACTCCTGACCGACCTCATCGCCACCGCCACCCATGAGGAGTTGCGCGACGCGATGCAAAAGCTCATGCGTACCCCGGTCTTCGAGGAATTGAACAAGCGCTCCCTGCTCGGCCGCATCATCCGGCTGTACCCCGAGATGCAGGCGCTCGTTTCCGGCGACAGCGATGCCAAGCAGGAGACGCTCGTCGTTTCCTGGGAGAGCCTGGAAAAGCGCAAGGCCGAGTTCGACGAACTGGTGAACAAGAAAATTCCGGAGAACGTGAAAGAGATCTCCGTCGCCCGCAGCTACGGCGATCTGCGCGAAAACTTCGAGTTCAAAGCCGCCAAGGAAATGCAGCGCGTCCTGGGCCGTCGCCGCGCCGAGACCGAGCGCGACCTGTCGCTCGCCCGCGGCACCGATTTCGCGAATGCCGACATCAACACGGTCTCCATTGGCACGATTGTCACGCTCAAGGAAATGCCCGGTGATATCATCGACGTTTACACCATCCTCGGCGCGTGGGACGGCGATCCGGAAAAAGGCATCGTCAGTTACCAGAGCGCGCTGGCGCAGGCGATCATCGGCCACAAGGTTGGCGATAAAGTCGAACTGCCGACTGAGCACGGGGATCGCGTCGCGGAGATCATCAAGATCGAAGCCTACAAGAAGTAGGCCGCTTGTTCCGCTCCGGGACGCCGCCAGCCCGGATCCATATCCAGACCGTCTGGTAAACCAGGCTCCGTTCCATCCCACCTTTCTCGCCCGAAAGACACCGGCCGCCACGAGCACCTCTGCCACCACCTCGGCCCTCATGGAACTTCGCTCAGAATGACTCCGAGCGCGAGAGTCAGCTCCCGCCTACGTTTTCCTCGCCTCGTAGATTGTCTCCGGCGATAACCTCTCTCCTGTGCGCCACCCCCTTGCTTTTCTCCTCTCCCTCTCCCTCGTCGCCTGTGTCTTCCTGCCCTCGGCGGCGCATGCCACGGAGCCTTTTCTAAAAAGCGGTGATGTGATCGCGCTGGTTGGTGGTGAGGACATGGTCGTGGCCGGCGAGGACGGGTATTTCGAATCTCTCCTCACCCGTGCCCTGCCGGGCTACCACCTGCGGTTTCGCAACCTGGCGTGGGAAGGCGACACCGTTTTCGAGCAACGCCTCGACTTGAATTTTCCGACTTGGGAGGAGCAACTCGACAAGGTTGGCGCTACCGTCGTGATCGTCCAATTCGGCCAAATGGAAAGCCTGGCCGGGCAGGAGAAACTGCCGGAGTTCCTCTCCGCGTACGGGAAGCTGATCGACCGCTTCAGCAACGGCGGAAAGCGGCGCGTCGTCCTGCTCGGGCCTTGCAATTTCAGCCCCTCGCCGGCGTTTGCGCCGGAGGACACGCACAAGCTCGAGAAAGCCACTTCGCTCAAATTTCGAAACGCCGTTTTGCGGCATTATCAAAATGCCATCGAGGATCTCGCCAAGCAGCATGGCGCACGATTTGCCGACCTCGCGGAACTGCCAACGAAAGACGTCCCTCTGCAACGCGACGGCATTCACCTGACGGCGGCGGGACAGCAGATCGTGGCCACCCGGGTGCTCGGGGATCTCGATCTGCCGTCCTCCGCGGAAGCGAAGACGCCGGATGCGCTCCGCCAGCTCATCGTGGCCAAGAACCGGCTCTGGTTCGACTATTGGCGGCCGCAGAATTGGGCCTTCCTCGCCGGTGACCGTATCAATCAACCGAGCAGCCGTGATCATATCGATCCGAGCAAACGATGGTTCCCGCCCGAACGAGAGCAATTCCTCCCGCTCGTTGAGGCCAAGGAAAAGGAAATCGACGCGCTCGCGGCGAAACTCACCAAGCCATGAACACTTCTACAGCAGCCATGCTACGGGTGCTCGCGGCCATTCTTTCCTTGGGCGT
>Ga0105237_10005533_pt1 | contig 14241 bp, 8 predicted proteins | sample KBSC24metaG_FD_81520 | JGI IMG/M metagenome (GOLD analysis project Ga0105237, IMG submission 81520) | Corn rhizosphere microbial communities from Kellogg Biological Station, Michigan, USA - KBS C2-4 metaG | ecosystem: Host-associated > Plants > Roots > Rhizosphere > Soil | place: Michigan, USA... | reverse complement strand
TCCCTCCACTTCAATCCAGTGGACGCCCAACCCGGAACCCGGGTACTCCTCGGGTTTCTTCAAGTTGAAATTGCGCGGTTGATCCGACACGCCGTAGGGGAGGAAGCGGATCGTATCACCGGCATTCTGATAGACGGTAAATTCCGCCACCGACGGCTCTTCAGCCACGTCAAACGCGCCGACGTAGCGGGCATCGGTGGCGCCTCGTCGCAATTCCCCGGCGTAAACGAGGTAGGAAATGAGCTGATCATTTACCTGCTGGTAGGAGGATGCCTTGATGCGATAGGTGTACCGGCCGGCGACAGGGGCCCGCCCGCTATGGAACACTCTCCACGTTTCCGGCGGGGAGATAAAGTCCTTGAAGAAATAGACGACGCGGTCGCTCTCGATGAGACAACGGAACGTGAATAACTGCCGTTCCAAAGGCCTCCCTTTGCTCGATAGGTCCTTCGTCTTTTCGTTGATCTCGAACCGGCTCTTGAGCGTGGCCGGCCGTGGGCCGTGGGCCAACGCAGCATCAAGCGCGACCTCGGCCGCTTCCATGTAGCGCTCGAGAGTGGGTCCGGCCAGGTCGAGTCCGACGTCGACCGTATCAAAGCCGTAAGCCGACCCGTCCTGCGGCAACCGATCGAGGACCTTGATATCTATCCCGAGGAGATCATTGATGGTGTTGTTGTACTCGATGCGGTTCAAGCGCCGGAGCAAGGCCCGGCCCTCGGTGTGTTCCCGGTCTTGTTGACCCACACTGGCTTTCTTGTCTTGTGGCTGGGCCTCGGTCCAGGCGGTGCCCGTCCATGCCAGAACCAGAGCAAAACTGATTATACTAATGCAAATGGAACGCATGGTTTCGTCCTTCCGCTTCATTGGATCCCGGCCTTCTCTGCTGCCTCCGGATCGATCTTCTTGAGCGCATCGGCCAGTGCCTTCGTGGCGCCAGGCCTGCCTGGGATCTTGGTGGATTTTTCCCAAACACGCAGAAGATCCGGCACAGCGACCTTCGCCGCGGGGCCCATATTCCCCAGCACCTCCGCAGCAGCTCCGGCAACGGGGCCATACCCGTCGTCCAGAGCCTTGATCACGTCGGGCAGGGCGACCCTGGCGTGCTCTCCCATACCCTTCAGAATATACAGCGGTCGATAGACCTGGATCCACCCTTTCGGTTCTTTCCGGTTCTTGTGTCCATCGGCCAGCATCGTGGCGATGGCGGGCGCGGCATGCTCGCTCATCTTCTGGAGTTTCTCGATGGCTGCCCTTTCTTTGGATTTGGGATCCTTGAGTGCCTCGACCTCCGTGTTGTTCAGGGAGGCGACCAGGTCGCGGATTTCGCCATCCCGCGCAGCTGCCTGGTCGTCAGCCCTGGCTTGGTCAGCCGCGCCGGCTGTAGGTGTGAACCAGCCGACACCGATGGCAAGAACGACACCGGCAACGAACACGGTGGCGGGTCGGAAACACTTGGGCATCGACACGGTGGCTCCTATTTTTTCATCCCTAAATGGCGGAGGAGAAATTCGAGGTCCGACTTGTCCGGGCCCGTGCACTCGGGGTTCTGGGGCCACCCGCCCATGATTTCGCACTCGAGCTTCAGGGCGTCCATCTTCTCCTTGAGCCGCAGGCCGAACCCGATCTGGTGAATGTCGTCGCTCTCATTCTTCCTGGGTTTGAGGGGTTGCCCGAGGTAGTGCAGGAAGACCGGCGGCGCGTCCGCCGTGAGATGGTGGATGGGCGAGCAGTCCTCCATCAGTTTGGCTTTCTCCGGCGTGAGGTTTTTGAACATCTCGTCAAACTTTTCAACAGGCGAGCCCCACGGCGGACACTCGATGCCGACCAATTGCCATATATTGGGCACCATATACGCTTTGCCCGGAAGGTTCTCCTTGAGCCAGCGCGGGTCATAGGCGGTTTGCGCATTGAACACGGCGACGCAGTTCAGCCGCGTCGACTCCCGCGCCACCGGATCCTCGCTCTTGGGGTCGGCGAGGTCTTTGTGGAAGCCGATCCAGAGCGACATGCCTGCCCCGGCCGATCCGCCGGAGCAGGCGAAGCGCGTCGGGTCCAGGTTCCATTCTTTGGCCTTGGAGCGAAGGAACTGCACGGCCCGTGCACAGTCGAGGAACATCGCGGGGTAGATGATCTGGCGGGGTCCGGGATTCGACTGCAGCCTTCGGTAATCGATGGAAGCGCACGACACGCCTGCTTTGAGCATCTCATCCAGCGGAAATTGAGTCAGGATCTGGTCCTTGGCCCCGCCGCCGAAGCCCCCTCCATGGATGAAGATGACGAGGGGTGTGGGCTTGTCCGACTTGGCCTTCCACAGGTCGAAGACGTTGAACTTTGTATCGCTCCCGTAAACCACGTTGGTCGCGTCCGGCGGAGTCGTGGAGGCCGGTATCTTCGGGGGGCCTTTGGCGTCCGGTGAGCCGGGGCGTCCCGGCCCGCCTGGGGCGCCCGGAGGTAGGGCATTGTTGGTGCCTGGCGGCTCGGCGGAAAGCAGGATGCCCGACAAGAGCATCATCGGGAGTATGGCTTGCAGGCTGTGAATCGTGATGGTCTTCATGGTTGGCTCCTCTGGCGTTGTGCAGCGTACGTTAAGAACTGATGCAAAGGATCTGGTTCAGACACCCATGATTTGCATCCCACACGAGTGGTTCAAACTGTGGGTATCTTACTTTACTTTTTGACGAACCAGGTCCTGGCGTTGCTATCGTTCTCGAAGAACTTCAAGAGCATGCCGGCCACTTTCCGGCAGCCGCTTCCGCTGGGATGAGTGCCGTCGTTTCCCAGGTCCTCTTTCTCCCAGACGAGGCCATCGCTCTTTCGCGGCGTCAAGCCATCGGCCCAAAAATAGGGTCCCCAGAGCAGCAGCGGCGACTGGACCGCGCCGCGGCTCGAATCGTAGTTAAGATCGGGATTGCCCTTGATCTGGTCCTGAATCAGCCAACGACAAGCAAAGGCCCCCTCATAGGCGTAAGGCTCGGGATTCAGATCGTTAACGGCCCAGCCGCCGTAAATTCGGCTGCCGAGGTAGACAATCCGCAGGTTGGGATAACGTTGCTTCGCGTTGTGAAGGACAGCGACCGTATCGTTTTGCAGCCTCTTGCCGTGGTACGTTAATTCGCCGGTTGGCCGGACGTTGGCGAGCTTGATCCAGGCGATTTGGACCTGCTTGGGTGTTACCCCGGCTGCCCGCAGGCGATCCTCGGCCATCGACCAAGGCCTGGCATCGGGACGAGACCACTCGGCCATGGCCTGGCCGCTTACGGCGCAGTCCACAATGGTCAGCAATGGCGATTTCTGCGGATCCTTATCGGCCATCGGCTTGAAGGTGGAAAACTCTGCTGTCGCGTTGGACATACTAAGGGAGATCAGAACAATCTTGCCGTCCCTGGCTGGTTTGCCGTCCGCGTCCAGGGGGACGATTTTCGCCGTCTCTTTCCTGGCGGCCTCCGCATGGGTCCCCGATGGCTCGTTCTTGCCGCTGCCGTAGAGGCCGCCGTCCTCCCCCTTGTACTTGTCCTGGGCCGTCATCTCATCGAGCGGCTTGAAACCGGTCTTGGGTTGATCGGTGATCCTCGGCTTGGCCCCTTTATCCCTATGGCCAAGCATCAAGACCTTGACCACCAACTCCTTGCCGTCGGGGTCCATCCTAACGGTTACCGCAGCGCCTTCGATCAGCTCTTTGGCCTTGAGACCGTCGGCTAGGTCCTTGTCGTCCAGCCCAACGAACCTGGCATCGCCGGCGACCTTCATAGTTCGATCCGGCGTGTTCGCGAAGGAGACGACAATCGTGCCCATATCGGCATCCACTTTTTTGATGGTGCCCCGCCCATCGATGGCGTACAGGCCGCCGGCGCAGGCCAGCAGCACGAAAATGGTGAAAACGAATCGATGCAACATGTTTATTCTCCTTTGCAAGGGTCTACTTCAATTCCTCCAAATGGGTCCCGTCGGGCAGTTTGATCGTGGGATCGCCCTTCAGGTAGCCGTTCTTGGCTAGGAAGCGATCGACCTGGTACATGGTGCGGTCGAACCAGGGTGGCAATTTAAAGAAGCCGTGGGATTGGCCCTCGGCCGTGTACACCTCCACCGAAAAACCGACTTTTTTCGCCTGGGCCAGACACTCTGGGCCTAATTTCACCATCCAGTCCTTTGTCCCGTAGAACAGGATGGACGGCGGCGTCTCCTTGGTAAAGTAGTCGAAATTGAGGTAGTTGCCGCCGAGGGCGGGGTTAAAGAGAACGAGGAGGTTGGGTTTGCCGAGGGGGTCGGGTTTGGCCTCGACCGGCTTGCCTTTGGCGTCTGTTTCTGGAAGGAGGGCGGCCCCAGCAGCAATATGTCCGCCGGACGAGCCGCCCCCCGCGGCGATGCGCTGCGGGTCTATGCCCAATTCCTCGGCATGTTCTCGCATATAGCGAACGGCGGCCTTTGCATCTTCGACGCAGTCGGCGATCCTCTCGGCGTCTGCGGGCTTTAGCCGGTATTGTCCGCTCGCGGCCCACATCCCCCGCCGGGCCAGGTAAGCGCATTGCGGATAGAGGTCGGAGGGGTCGCCAATACTCCAGCCACCGCCGTGAAAGAGGACGATGGCGGGAAGTTTGTCCGACGCCTTGTGGCCTGCCGGCTCGAAAACATGCAGCAGCAACTCTTTGTCGCCAAATTTTTTGTAGACGATCTTCTTGGTCGGCTCGGGCAGAGTTTGTGGGGGCTGTGGCCAGGCAGTGCCCGTCCACGCCAGAACCAGACTAAAAGCAACGGCAGCGAATGTCATGTAACGCATTTTCTTAACTGGTTACTTAAATAGTTTTCCTTGGTGCAGCTGAATCGCGGACGGCGATCTAGCGGCTTACCTCAATGGAATACCTCCGCGTGGCGCTGCCCACCCGCTCCGTCGAGGTGGAGATCACCTTCTCGTTGCCCAAGACTGATTGCACCTGACCTCATGTGATGGTGGAGCGGCGCGTATTCATGAGATGAGAAGGGGGGAGACGGAAGTGTGCCAATGGCGCATCGCCTTATCCAGAGTGATCGCCTGCCAAAAGCATCATCAGCAGTTTTTCACGCGGATGTGGGGGTGGTTTCCTTTAGTGCCGAATCATTGACGTTATATGACAGCCCGAGCAGTTAAAAGCGGTAAAGGAATTTGTTGGAGAGCTATCCTATTGTTTTATCCCGAATTGGCGCAGGAGGAATTCGAGGTCCGACTTGTCCGGACCCGTGTACTCGGGTTTTGCGGGCCACCCCGCCTCGACCTGGCACTCCACCTTCAGGGCGTCCATCTTCTGCTTGAGGATGAGGCCGAAATCGATCATTCGGATGTCGGCGCTCGTTTTGAGGCTCAGGCTCTCTCCGGGGTAGGAGAGGAAGACCGGCGGCGCATCCGCGGTGAGGTAATTGATGGGGGCGTTCTCCTCCATCAGCCTGGCCTTCTCCGTCGGGGGGTTCAACAGTTCGGCCTCGGCTGCGTGCTTCATGCCGAAAATAGCCGCCAGATTGGGGCCGCGCCACGCCTTGCCCGCCAGGTTTTCCTTGATCCAGCGCGGATCGAAAGAAACAACCGCCTTTTCCACGGCAACGCAGGTGAGCCGCGTCGACTCCCGCGCGACTGGATCGTCGCTCCTGGGATCGGCCAGGTCTCTGTGAAACGCGATCAACAGCGAGAGACCCGCCCCGCCCGCCCCGCGGGCGCAGCAGGCGAAGCGCGCGGGATCCAGGTTGAATTCCCTGGCCTTGGAGCGGAGGAATTGCACGGCCCGCGCGCTGTCGTGAAACGAGTTCGGGAAGTAGATTTTTCCGTTCACCTCCTTCCGGTAATCGATGGAGGCGCAGGAAATGCCGGCTTGGAGAAGCTGATCCAGCGGGAATTGAGTGAGGATGGAGTTCTTGTCGCGGCCCTCGACGCCTCCCCCTCCATGGATGAAGATGACCAGCGGAGTAGGCTTGTCCGATTTAGCCTTCCACAGGTCGATGACGTTGAACTTCTTATCGCTCCCGTACACCACGTTGGTCATGTCCGGAGGAGTCGTGGCCAGTATCTTCGGCGGGGGGCCTTTGGTGTCCGGCGAGCCGGGGCGTCCCGGCACACCTTTGGTGCCCGGAGGGACAGCGTTGTTCCTGTTTTCCGGCTCGGCGGAAAGCAGGATGCCCGACAAGAGCATCATCGGGAGTATGGCTTGCAGGCTGTGCATCGTGATTGTCTTCATGGTTGGCTGCGATTGCATCGTGCCGTGTACTACGGTCGCTATTTCGTCTTTCGGCCTTCCAGCAATTTCGCTTTCGTCGCTGGCCAGCCTTCCGCGGCCGTTGCTTCCCAGACACGAAGATTCTTAAAGGCGACCGACTCGCCACCGACCCTCAGTTGCACAGACGTTTTGTCCACGTCTATTCGCTCGCCGGCGCCGAAGGCGACCTGCTTGCCGTCGATGCTCGCCGCGACATCCTGGCCCTGCATTTCCAGCTGTAGGGTGTGCCACGTGCCCGGCTCAAGGTTCAAAGGCACCTTGTCGAGCACTTCGAGCTTGTCGCCGCCGGCGAGGCTCATGGCCAACGATAGCTCCACGCTTGAGATTGAGGCCGCGATGATCCGACCCAGGGCCTGGCTATTGGCGTCCAGGGTAATTCGCTTGGCGCCGTCCAACCGGAATGACACCTGGACGACGGCATTATGGAAAGCCAGTCCGGGCTTCGTCAGCATGCCGCCGTGATTCTCTTCGGGTTTCTCTGCACCGACCAGAACACCGTCTTTGATCTCCCACTTCCCCTTGCCGCTCTGCCATTCTCCTCGCCTAACCTTGTTTTGCTTGTCCCGCTCGTGGGGTACCTCGCTCAGGTCTTCGCTGAAGAGGAGTTTGCCCGGTTTGGTCAGAAGTGGCTTGGGGTCTGGCAAGGGCGCGTCGGCGCCAAGGGCGGAGCAGACGAGAAAGGCACAGACGGCCATGCGAAGCATCCGATCGTATTTCATAGGGTGTTTTCTTTGAATTACGCTCGCACGGCCGGCACGAACTCCACCGTCTGGATGACCTCGCGGTCTCTGGGCAACGCCACGAGATGCCGGAAATCGGTGCCCACCACACCGGAGGTGGCGTTCACCTCGGGGACCGTGAACGCATTGACGGCCACGATGGCGCATTTGGCTTCGACCGCTCGCAGGAAATGATTCGATTTGCAGGAACTCGCGGCGATCCATGGGTGTGTCTCCCTAGCGCGTTATCTCAATGGAATACCTCCGCGTGGCGCTGCCCACCCGCTCGGTCGAAGTTGAGATCACCTTCTCGTTGCCCCAGCCGAGTATGCCGTCATCCAGCTTTCGCACTTCCTGGTCGATCGTTGCGGTGACCAATACGTCGACCTTCCCGGTGGCGTCGGGCGTGCCGGAAAGCAAGCCGGTGGCCGGATCGATCTTTAGCCAGGCCGGACCTTGCTCGATGGCGAACTTGGGCTTTTCGATGTCCCAGTAGTTGGCCGTCTCCTTGCCATTGACCATCCTGAGGCGCAGGTCGCCCAGGGAGCGGTTGGCCTGCAGTTGGCAACGGTACTCCGCGCCGGCTTTGGCCATCGTCGCGGGCTTCCCATAAATCGTCGGCCGCGGGGCCGTGGCGTAGTCGGAAGGCCCGCTCCGCTTGCCTTGCGCGTCCACGGCCACCACGCGATAGAACGTTTGGTTGGCATTGGGCGACTCGACGCCGTCGCCCATCACCGCAAGTTCGGTGGCCGTGGTCTCGGCGATGAAGTTCGCCGGGAGCTCAGACTGCAACTCCTTCGACACACCAATACTGACCTGGCAGGGCACATCGCTCACGGAAAAACCCTTCTCGTTGCTGCCGTACACGCGGTACTTCACCGGCTTCTGGCCAGCCGGGTTGGCCTTCCACTTCAGAATGCCGATTCCCTGGCCCTTGTCGTAGCCGAGCACAACCTCCAGCGGGTAATTCGGCGCCTGCGGCGTGAAGCTGAAGGTCTTGCTCCACGAGCCCCAAACGCCCTTCTCGTCCTTGGCCTGCACGCGCCAATAGTATGTCTTGCCGCCGGTCAGCAGGCCCGCGCTGGGCAACGTATATTGCGCCTGGCCCTTGTCCGCCGTCCGCGAGATCAGCTTTTCGAAGTTCGTCGAGAGCGGCCAGCGCATATCCTGCCGGTTGGCCAGCACGAAGTGGTAGTCGGTGATCTTGTCGCCGTCGGGGTCCTTCGGCACGCTCCAGCGGAAAGCGAACTCCGTGCCCTCGGCCTGGCCGCCATCGGGCGGATAGACCGCCTCCGGGGCCTCCGGCGGCTTGCTGGTGGATCGCTCCACCCACTCGTGTGTGATCCGCACCTTCCGCTCGCCGGACGACTGGTCGGTGTAGGTGAAGGTGTTCTCTCCGACCGTCATCTCGGGCAGGGCGAGCAGCGCCATCTGCAGGTCGTTGATGACCGCCAGTCGCTTCAAGTTCGCCCCGGCCGGCAGTTCGCAACGCAGTTGGTACTGGTAGTACGGATTGCCTTCCAGCGGAAAGAACTTGTCGAAGTTGCCGCCCGCGATGTCCGTCCATTTCTTGCCGTCGGGTGAAACGGCGAACTTCGCCCCGCCGGCTTCCGTTTCGAGATGCCCGCCGACGAAGGCGTAGGGACTGGTGATCTTCCACACGACCGTCCCAGTCTGGCCATTTTCCGCCGCCAGCCCCCCCGGACCGGAGACGACGTTCTCCACCTTCATCGCGCCCTTCTTCCACACCTCGCCGCCGAAGTCCGGCCGATATTCCCACAGGCCGTTGCAGATGTTGTCCGGGTAGACAAATTGGCTGGGCGACATGTACTTGGCCGGCTTCAAGTGTCCCCACCGCCAGACGAGCGCTTCGCCGGGGCGCAAAGTCATCTGCATGGTTGTGTCCGTCTTGCACGCGCGGCTTCCCTGGATCGGCTCTTCGCTCACGAACATCGCCGCTGTGCGCTCGTCCCGCATGCGGTTGTCGTCTACCAGGAGGCCCATCGTGTGCGTCCGCTTCACCAGGTCATGGTCGCGGGCCAATTGCTGGTCACTCGCCAGCGTCTCGTTGTCCCGCAGCAGGTAAATCATGCCCAGGTCGCCATCCATCACGTGCCATTCCCCGTCATAACTGACCTGCGCAATCGCGTGACCCACCAGCCGGACCGGAGCCCCCTTCAGTCCCACCTGCTTCCACAGGCCGCCCATCATCATGGCGTCCTTCCCGCACGGGTTGAGGCCGTAGGTGTTGAAGACCTTCACCGGATCGCCGAGATCCTCGCCGCCGGCCGAGGAGTGGTATCGATGCTGGATCTGCTGATACCAGAGGGCTCGTGCTTTCTCCCCGTCACTCATCCCGGGGGTGACCACCGAGGCCACGATCTCCTTGATGTTGCGGAAGTTATTGCGCCCGTCGGAGAGCCACGGATCGACCACGTCGGTCTGGCCCACATTCTCCATCCGCACCGCGCGGTTCGACTGCCAGGTCTGCTCGATGGCCCCTTCCCGGTTCATCCCGGTTCCCATCGGCGACCGGCAGTTTGTGCCGTCCATCGTGCCGCCGTGCACCACGATGTACGTGTGCTTTCCCCCCCCGGCGCCGGTGATCTGTTCCACGTGATTTTTTGGCGCATCTCCGGGCCGGGTGTTCGATGCCCAGGGCGCCAGGCTGTCAATGGCGGCAGCATGCAACGCTGCGGAACCGTCCGATTGCGCGTGGACGCGAACGGCAGAGGGCACCAGCAACAAGGCCAAACCGAGGAACACACCGAGGGGAATGGAGCAGCGCGTATTCATAAGATGAGAGGAGGAATCGAAAGTGTGCCAATAGCGCTACGCCTTATCCACAGTGATCGACTGCCAAAAGGATCATTAGCAGTTTTCCATGCGAATGTGGAGACTGGTTGCCTTTAGTAGTGCCAAATCCTTGAGGTTGTATGACAGCCCCAGCCAGGAGTGTGAGCGTTTCACGGCTCGTTTTCGATCACTGTGGTTGCCAACCAGGGGCCGTTGGCGGGGTGCAGCGATGCCTGCCAGTACCACGCGGAAACGTCTGTCCACGCCGTCTGTTCGCGGCGGTGATGCGCTCGCGCACCAGGAGGCATGGCCCACGCGCGGCGGTGAAGCGCGCCCAGCTTTTTCCCTGCGGGTCGAGCAGGGCTGGCTGCGGGGCGATCGTGCAGCCGAGGCCGCGAAAGCAGTCGGCGCTCGGGGGGGGTTGCGACGTGCCACCTCGCCGATCCCCTCGCGAAAAGAACCCTCCTCAATGATCATAATTAAAAACGTGCGAGACGGTTGGAGGCTGTTACAACCACACTCCATGGCCTCCCCTGCCCCTCTCTCCTCCCACTCCCTCCGCCTCGCACTCACGGCCCTCCTTCTGGGTGGCCACCTCTTCGCCCAAGCCCCAGCGCCCGCTCCGGCGACGGTCAAGCCCATACCGCCGCCGGGTGTCGCCATCTCCGATGGTGACCGCTCGGAATTGCAGTCCGGTGTGACGTTGCTCGGAAAGGAAATCACTATTCTCCGCCACAATCTTCAGCAGAAGCCTGAGCTGCTCGCGCTCCTGCCCGACGTGATGATCTTCCACAAGGCCGTCGATTGGGCGCTGCGCTACGACGAATTTTTCGACCCGAAGCAGGTCGCCACCGCCAAGAAATTGCTGGAGATAGGCAATCAGCGCGCCATGGAACTCAAGGCCGGCACCGCCTCCTGGAATACCGCGACCGGCCTCGTCCCGCGCGGCTACATCTCGAAGATCGACGGCTCGGTGCAGCCCTATGGCATGCTGGTTCCCGACGATTTCAAGGCCGGAGAAAAAACGGGGCGCCGCCTGGATTTCTGGTGCCACGGCCGCGGTGAGAAATTGAGCGAGCTCGATTTCGTCAGTCAGCGGCTCACGAGCAAGGGCGAATTTCAGCCGCCCGGCGCGTTCACACTGCATCTCTATGGCCGTTTCTGCTGCGCCAATAAGCTCGCCGGCGAGGTCGACCTTTTCGAGGCCCTCGAAAACGCGAAGACCCATTACAACATCGATCCAAACAAACTGGTCGTGCGCGGCTTCTCCATGGGCGGCGCGAGCGCCTGGCAATTTGGCACTCACTTCGCCGGCCTGTGGGCCGTGGTGCAGCCGGGAGCGGGCTTTGGGGAATCCAAGGAATTCCTCCGACTCGGCACCACGCCCGAGAAACCGATGCCGCCGCAATGGGAGCAGACGCTCTGGCACTGGTACGACTCCACCGAATACGTGGGCAATCTCGCCAACACCACGACCGTGGCCTACTCCGGTGAAATCGATGGGCAGAAAGCGGCCGCCGATATCATGATCCGCTTTGCCCGGAAAGACGCCGGCAACCCTAATCCGCCCGCCTCCGAATTGGGCAAAGTCGCGCCCGGCGATGGCTCGCCGTCGGCTGCTGAGGCGCGCGTCACCGGCACCGCGCCGGACGTCGCTTTCTACCACGTCATTGGTCCAAAAATGCCCCACAAGATCCTGGCCGAGGCGAAGCCGGAGATCGAAAAGCTGATCGATGCGGCGGTGACGAAACATGAAGCTGCGCCGAAAAAAGTGCGCTTCACGACCTACACGCTCATCTACCCCCGGATGAAATGGGTGGAACTCCGCGGAATGGAAAAGGAATGGGAACGCGCGGATGTCGACGCGGAAATCACAGACAAGAAAATCGTGCTCGCGACGAAGAACGCCACCGAGGTCCGGCTCCATCTTCCTCCTGCTGAGATGAAGGGCCGATCGACCGTGCAGATCGATGGCACGGAGCTGCCGATCACCACCACGACGACTAACGTCACGAATCCTGCTGGCGGGAACTGGACCTTGACGATTCGCAAAGAGAACGGCCACTGGACCAAGGCCAATTATTCCGACTTCATCTCGCGAGTACTCAACGCGCCGCTGGCCAAGGAACCGGGGCTATGCGGCCCCATCGATCACGCCCTCATGTCGTCATTTGTCTTCGTCCGTCCGACCGGCAAGCCGCTCAACGACAAGGTCGGCGCCTGGGCGAAAGGAGAACTCGACCACGCGATCGGATTCTGGCGCAAGGTCTATCGCGGCGATGCTCCGGTGAAAGACGACACGGCGATCACGGATGATGACATCAGAAATTCCAACCTGGTTCTCTGGGGCGATCCCAGCAGCAATGCGGTGCTCAAAAAGATCGTCGGCAAGCTCCCCGTGAACTGGGACTCGAAGCAACTCGTCTTCGCCGGCCAGACCTATGACGCCACCCATACTGCGCCCGTCCTGATCTTCCCGAATCCACTCAACCCGCTGAAATACGTCGTCCTCAACAGCGGCGTGACCTTCCGCGAACAAGCGCTGCTCAACAACGCCGACCAGACGCCGAAGCTGCCCGACTGGGCAATCATCGATGTAAACGTCCCGCCCGACGGCCGGTGGCCCGGCGAAGTGAAAGCCGCCGGCTTCTTCGACGAGCAGTGGAAGGTCCCAGTGAAATGAACGAGCAGCAGCTGATTCCCGGCCGGCGCGTGACAGCGGCGTGTCCGGGTAGCGCGTGCCTCCTGCTCGCTGGTCGTCGCATCCTGCGATGACGAACTTTCATCTCTTGTCCGCTAAATTAGAATTCCCGCACGCCGAACAATCTCCATGTAGAAGCGGCATCCTGCCGCTTTGTCGACCAAAACGAAAGCGGCTGGAAGCCGCTTCTCTTTTCCTCCACCGACCACGCACCCCCGCCCCATGAAGCCGCACCTCCTTCCCATCCTCTTCGCCAGTCTGGCCGCCCTGCCCACGTCTCTCCTCGCCCAAGCCACACCCACCGCCAAGCAGGCGCCTCCACCCGGAATCGAAGTCCCCGAGCCCGATGCAGCCGCGCTCAAATCCGCCATCGCGGCGATCGATAAGGAAGTCGCCCCGCTGCGCGCGAAGAACGGTCCCGTGAATGCCATGATCCCCGACGTCGAAGTCTTCCGCAAAGCGGCGGCCTACGCGCTCGACTACCACGAATTCTTCAAGTCCGGCGAAATCGCCTCGGCGAAAACACAACTCGCCCTCGGACTCGACCGCGCGAAGGAACTCGCCACCGGCAAGGCCTCGTGGGCCGCGGCCACCGGCCCGCTAATCCTCGGCTACACCTCGCGCATCGATGGCTCGGTCCAGCCCTACGGTTTGATCGTTCCCGAAGATTGGAAGCCCGGCGACAAGACACCCCGGCCCATCTATCTCTGGTATCACGGGCGCGGCGACACCCTAAGCGAAGTCAATTTCATCAACGGCCGGCTCAAGGCGAAACGGGACTTCGCCACCGCCAACGCCTTTGAATTGCACCTTTACGGACGCTACTGCAATGCCAGCAAGTTTGCCGGCGAAGTGGACACGTTCGAAGCCCTGGCCGACGTCCAGCGCCGCTACTCCATCGATTCAAATCGCATCGCCATCATGGGCTTCTCCATGGGCGGCGCCACCGCCTGGCATATCGGCGGCCACTTCGCAGGCTTGTGGACCGTCGTTTCCTCCGGCGCCGGTTTCGCCGAGACGCAAATTTACGCCAGGGTCTACGACGAAAAGAAGACTCCGCCGCCATGGTGGGAAGAGGTGCTCTACCGGCTTTACAACATCACGGACGTGGCCGTGAATTATTCCGATGTCCCGCTCATTGCCTACAGCGGCGAGATCGATCCGCAGAAGCAAAGCGCAGATATCATGGAAGCAGCGATGGCCCGCGAAGGCTTGAAGATGGAGCGCCTCATCGGCCCCAATACCGCCCATAAGTACGAACCGGAGACGAAGAAGGAACTCTCCAGGCGCGTGGATGCGCTCATGGCCAAAGGACGCGACCCTCTCCCGCCCCGGGTGCGCTTCCAAACGTTCTCGCTACGCTACAACCAGATGAAGTGGATCACGCTCGATGCGCTTGAGCAGCATTGGGAGAAAGCCGACATCGACGCCCAGTTCGTGGACGAAGGGACCTTCCAAATCAAGACGAAGAACATCGCCGCGTTCACGATCGCTCTGCCTTCGGGCCCCGTGCCACTCGATAAGACTCACCCGCCACGCGTCCTGATCGACGGTGACGAATTGGTGGGCCCCGCCGTGCGCGAAGGCTGGACCGCAAGTTTCAAGAAAGCCAACGGCCACTGGGCGCAAGCCGGTCCCGCCTCCGCCTCCGCCACAACCGGAGGTGCACCTGCCGCAAAAGGGCAACTCGCCAAGATCCACGGGCTCCAGGGTCCGATCGACGATGCCTTCATGGACTCGTTTGTCTTCGTGCGCCCGACCGGCAGGGCGCTCAACGAGCAAGTCGGCG
>Ga0105237_10005525_pt1 | contig 14251 bp, 8 predicted proteins | sample KBSC24metaG_FD_81520 | JGI IMG/M metagenome (GOLD analysis project Ga0105237, IMG submission 81520) | Corn rhizosphere microbial communities from Kellogg Biological Station, Michigan, USA - KBS C2-4 metaG | ecosystem: Host-associated > Plants > Roots > Rhizosphere > Soil | place: Michigan, USA... | reverse complement strand
TCGGGACCATAGAGCGTCGAGGCTGACGGCCCCTTCACCACTTCGACGGTCTCGATGTCGTTCACATTCAGATCATTGAGTGGACTCCGTTGCTCTGCGTTGAACGGCCGTTGATCTTCGATAATTGCGGCGCTCCCACCCGCTTGATAGTTGACGACGCCGTTGGTGTTTTTGTACCGGACACCGTCAAGAATGATGATGGGTTGCGGGTCCAGGTTGATGGTGGTTTGTCCGCGGAGCCGCAAGGCCACCTCGCCGCCCGCCATGCCGCCATTGCCGGTCATCACCTGCAATCCAGGCACGCGCGCGGTGAGCAGTTCGGCAAACGTTGTGATCGGTGCATTCTTGACCAACGAATCGGCGTTCAAATTCGTTACGACGTGACCGAGCTCGCGGTATCGTTGCTCCCCAGTTGCTGTCACCACCACTTGATCGAGTGTATTGACACTCGAAGTCATGACAAAATCAGCCACGGATATGGAATCGTCGACAACGGTAACGAGCTCGGCCTGCCGCGCATATCCGACGGCACGCACTGTCACTCGATGCGGCCCCGCCGAAACGCCGACCAAACGATACCGTCCGGCCTCATCAGTTCGAGTCCGAGAAACACTATCATCCAGCGCGATGCCAGCGCCATGCACGGGTTGCTTTGTTTTTCCGTCCGTGATGACACCGACGATGATCCCACGCTCCAATGCTTGACCGACGGCCGTCGCTGGCTTGATTCCAACTAGATCCCGATCGAGAACGACCGTACGGAGCGCCGTCCCACGCAACACCTCCGCGAGCACCGTTCCCAACGGAAGCTTGTTCGCATGAACCGTCACCGGATGCACGATCGCGTCGAGCATCTCGCTCTGATATTGCATCCGCACACCTGCACTTGCCCCGATCGCCTTGATGGCCACTTTGAGCCGCACCGAATCGACCGTCACCGTGACGGGACGGGCCAACACTTCATCAACGAGACGATCGGTCTCGTGTCGTCCCCCATCGGCAACGACATCCTGTGCCCCAGCCGATGCGATGGCAATGTTCACACCGACGATAACACACCCAATGGCCCACAGAACGCCTCGCATCGCGGCGCACGCGATCGGAAACGTACCACGAAGAAGAGAGCAGCTCACTTGCCTACCTCGGGAGAAATGGGGAACGAATCGCGGCGACTACGAAATCCCGGCGCGGAGGCCGGCGACCGTTGACGTGGCGTGAGCGTGACAACACGACCATGAACGGTGACACGGACATCGAGCAAATCCGCGATCGCGGAAAGCGTCTTCGCGGTTTCACCCAAACGAAATACCGCACCGACGTGACGAAGGGCGATCGCGGAATCGGCAAGCCGGAAATCGTAGTCGTACCACCGACCAACCGTGGCCAACATCGTCCGCACCGGCGTGTCGTCGAAAATTAGACGTCCATCAACCCAGGCCGACGAGATACTCGGATCCCCGGCAACAACCGTGATGTTCGACGAATCGCTGGCCAGCGCGATCTGACCAGCAGGAACAGTCACGGTATGTACGGCATTCCCAACGGCAACTTTTCCCGTCACAACCGCAATCTGCGCGGCTCGATCACCGGCATACCGACGTACGTTGAACGATGTCCCCAGAACACGAACCAACGTCACACCAGTATGGACGACAAATGGCGTCATTGCATTCGTCACGTTGAAAAACGCTTCACCAGAGACCGACACGGTTCGCGTCTCCATTCCGAATCGTGCCCCAAAACGCAGACGGGATTCCGGCGCAAGACGAACCTGGGAACCGTCGGGGAGCGTGATGGTCGCCTGCTGCCCCGTCGTGGTCGCGTAGACTCGCGACGGAGAACTGACGTCAGTATCGCTCCCTCCATGTCGACTAACCGCGATGATCACCATGACAGTGCTCGCGGCAACCAGAGCGCCGACGACAGCACCGGTCCACCACCGACGCCCACGCGACATCGACGCGCTCGCGAAGCGCGACGGACGAGCGATACTGGAACGGCCGTCCGATTGAGAGGAAGTCAGACTGGAAACGCCAATCTCAGCCGCGACACGAGCCATCATCGCGGACACGTCGACTGCGGCATCGGCCGGTTCGATACGATTCCATTGTGCTTTGACCTGCTCGGCCAAGCTCCGATTGGCGGGATCCTGACCGAGCCACACCTCAAGCTCCGCGCGCTCGGCGGGCGTCCCCTCGCCGGTCAGGTACGCCGCGATCCGGTCGGCTTCACGATTGGATTCGTCACTCATATCCCCTGGTCGCACGCCACGGGGAAACGTTGCAGATCGAGATGAGCTCGGGGGAAACCCTCGACTATCCCTCGCGGACCACGTCGATCAACCGACGGATCGCGCGCGACATCTGGCTGCGAACCGTGAGGACGGACACGCCGAGCAGAGCGGCGATGTCGGGATACGCCATGCCATGCAGGCGCCGCAGCAAGAAGATCTCCCGAACCTGTGGCTGCAACGTATCGATCGCATGCCGGATCCGCTGATCGATTTCGCGCACTTCCAATGCCGCCGCGCCCTCGTTCCACGCGACACGCGGCCCAATGGCATACATCGCCTCGACCGCGTCGTGCGCACGCTGTTGCGCCTGCTCGTGCCGAATGGTACTGATCGCTTGATTGCGGACCGCGCGGCCGAGATACACAAACACACTGCCAGAAATCTCTAGCTCAGCCCGGCGATGCCAGAGCGAGACAAACACATTTTGCACAACGTCTTGCGCCAAGTCAGTCCGTCGTACGACCAATCGCGCGATCTGGGTGAGTCGCTCGGCATACGTCTGCATCAACACACCCAACGCACGCACGTCATCCTGACGAAGGCGCGCAATGAGCTCAGCGTCACGCTCGGCAAATGCGTCGGGGCCATGGGGTCCCATGGCCCCAATCTGTCACCGTGTACGGGGTTTGCAAAGACGTTTTTTTCATGTGCACTGGCGCCATAACTGCTTCAAAGCGCACATATCTGTCTACTAAAGAACGCGTCTTTAAATAGATCAGACGCGCGGGCACAGCGTCGGAATCTTTCTGCCGATCAACGCGCGCAATTCCGCAGTACGACGAGGGTTAGCGCACCGCCACCACACTACACCGCCTCCGCCAACGCCACAAAATTGAAATCCCGAATCATGAGCGGCGGCACGATTGTCGGTGCGATGGGCCACTCGCCATGCCATGGGGAATATCCAAACGCCGTGCGCTCCGACGTCCCGATCGCCACCAGTCGGTTCAAAATGAAGTACATCGACTCGACAAATCGGAAATTCTTGACTGCCTTCTCGATTTTCCCGTTGTGCACAAGGAAACAGCCCCCTTGCGTCACTCCGGTCATGAGACCGGAACGCCAGTGAATCACTTTGATATCGGTGACGCGATTCACATAGATCGCTTCTTTGGCGTTGGCAATCATCTCCTCGACCGACAGCAACGGACCGGACGCAGCCTGCATCCGCAACGAGGTCGGAGGATCATTGGGCACCGGAATGCTGGAACTGGCCGCGTAGTACGGATCGTACGCTAGATTGGCGAGCCGTCCGCGTGTCAACCACGACATTGCGGTCAGCGGGTAGCCGTTATCGTTGGCGGGAAGATACCCGCCATCCGGATCGTTGGGATCCGACGTGAGATCGATCCGCTCATCGACGACTTTTTCACCAATGTGCAGACCGGACAGCGGCGTCAGCTGCATGTGTGTGGGATACGCGCCGTAGTCTTGCCCAATGGCCCGAACCATTTGCGCGACCGCGGGTCGCCCCAAAATCGTGAGCCGGCGCCCCGGCTCGTACGCCACGGGATTGGCCGCGAGCACGCTGAGCTTGGCTGCCTCGGTTCCCACACGCGTGGGATCGAGCATCGCCCAGTCGCGCGCGGCTTGCCCAGCCCATCCAGGACCTCCCAATGTTCCCGTATCGCGTGCATCCCACCCCGTCACCGTCATCTCGGCGTCGGTCTCCTTGCCCATGGAAAACAGCCCTTGCTTGTTGGCATACATCTTGGCGTGCGCATACACGCCGATAAAGGCGGCGGCTCGCAGCTTAGCGTCGAACATGGGCTGCAGCAGCGTCGGAACAATAGTCTGCCGCTCCTCCACCATCGCATCGGCGGTTCGATCGTGCCACACCGTACTTGGCCCGAATTTGCGCGGAGGAATCGGCATCACATCTATGAGTGGCGCCAGATCGCCGTACTGCTCGCGCGCGATGCGTTCCGCGTACTGCACCGCATCCCGAATACTATCGGGATCGATTTGATTGAAGACGATCGTCCCCGCGCCACGCGTTCCCCACCGCGTGACCACGTCGATCGTCAGAGTGTCACCGCTATTGGTAAGTCGCCCACGATGCTCGGACACGCGGGTGCTACCGGTCGCGACGTGGTGCACCTGCACCGACATCGTATCCGCGGATGAGGCCTCAAGCGCATCGTGCGCAATGGCGCGCAACGTCTCGGCCGACAGAATCACTGGTGACGGATGGGCGGCCGCCTCGGCATCCGCGCGTGGGTGGCGCGTCATCGACTCAAATCCCCGCGCAACACGTCCACTTCTTTGCAGTGCGCGGCCGGCGCCGTCACAGGATACTCCATATACTCCCACGGCATCCCCTTTGGCACGTTGACCAGTGTCGTCCGGAGCGTGGAAGCATCGCCCAAGGCGGTCAACCCGAGCTTGAGGACGGCGTTCGTCACGAACGCCATTTGCAAATTGTTGACCTGTGCCACGGGCTTGCCGTTGACCACTTCCACGACGAACCCAGAACTGAACAATCCCGTCGTCAGGCCTGGCGCCGGATCGACGTTCGCCTCTTTGACCAAAAATCCATGCGTGATCCCCCGGCATAGCTCCAACTCGCTCGCGGCCGATGACGCGGGCGCGACCTGGACGTCGCCACCGTTCGCCATGGGGAGACTCGTGGGCGTCGGGGCAACGGACCGGCCATGCAATCGGGCCGGACGATGCCGTTGTTGATACCAGCTGTCGAACATCGACGCCGTATCGCGGGTCGTATGGAAGTCCACGACCGTCCCCTGCTCCACGAGCGTGCACGGCGTCGACGCCACGCCGTCGTCGTCCCATTGGGCAGCCGTACTCGACGGCAGCGCGCGATGCGACGTCACGCGCAGCAACGGTGAAAATTCCGGCGGCGGCTGTGTTGGATGCGGGGCAAACGGCGTTAGGAAACTTCGCCCGGAGGCGTCGGCTTCGTGGCCGGACAACCGATCGCCATCGAGCGCCACACTGAGCGTCCGCCCTACGATTGCCGCGAACGCGGCCCCGTCGAGCACCACGGGAAAGCGTCCCACGTCGTTGAACGACCGGAGCGGCAACTCCCGCCACCGAATCGTCTCTTCCGCCACCGCCATGATCCGTTCCGCGAAATCGGTGCGCAGCATGACTTCGAACCCCATGCTCTCGCCGTCGGGGCGCGTAACAGGGAGCCCCATCGAGAGACCTGTGGGAAGCGCCGCGGAGACGCCAATGTCCGGCCCGCCCCGCGTGAACGACTGCGTGACCAACGATCCGTCCGTCGACGCAAAGACGCGTGTCTCTTGCGTCCACCGGAGTCCCCCGTTGGCATTGACGAAGAGTCCGAGGCCACGAACCGGCGCGTTGAACAGCTCTTGCACGCGGTAAAAGTCGTCGATCGGGACCGTGAACGGATCAATCTCGACGGGAACGCGCCACTCGCCGGCCACGACCGGGATCGGCGGAAACGACTCCGCGATGGCCGTCCCCATGCGCGCATTGACCGCGGCCTCCATTCTGGCGCCAGCCACCGCACCACGCGCCACCCGCGCGACCGCCTCGCGCGTCATGACGTTGCCGTGCGTAAAGCCCAACGCACCATTGACGCGCGCGCGAATACCGTAGCCCAGCGCGATATGCGCCGACGCACCGGCGCATTCACGCTGCGCCCCGATCCGAATATCCGCGAACTCCGCGCCGGCCTGCTTCGCGGCGTCCATCGCCACGAGCGCCAACGCGCGAAACTGGGCCGCCTCGGGCACCTCCGGCAACCACGCGTCATGCGTCGTCCGACGCGCGGCGGCGGTATTGGGAATGATCCGGGACGTCACGGCCATTCCCGACGCCAGACGCGCCGAGATACCCAGACTGGCGAGCGCCGCGGTACCGCGACCCAGGAATTGGCGGCGCGTGGATGCCGCGCCAAGAAGTCGGAGACTCATAGCGTTGCGGGAGATTGTCATGGCGTCGGTGGCAGCGTGGTCGGGGTCGCGGCAATAGGTGATCGATCCGGCGATTCGCGGAGCAGTGTGTCGATATGCCGCCAGAGCGCCGCCTCATCGCGCCGCGTCTCCACGAAATCGTAAAAGCGGATGATGCCGTGCGTGTCGATAATCACGCAGCGTCGTCCGTATCGATCCGCCAGATACGGATGTTCGTTGGGGGTATCTTCCGGCGCAAAGACCGGATAATACCCTTCCGGCACGACCCCCGTTTGCCGCTTGGTCCCGGCCCAAAGTGCAATCGGTACCACGAGATGCCGGACGCCGCGATAGTACTGTGTGAGCCAGACTGATTCCTCTCCCGGGCTCGCGGCGTCGGGCCCCGTCCTCCCCGACGTCTGCATCACCACCAGCGGGGCGACACGCGCTGGATAATGGATGCGGATCCGGTTGAGCGCCGATAGCGTGACGTTGTCTTCGCCAAACGCCAGCACCTGGATCTGCCCCTGGGCATGCGCACGCGAGCGCGGTGCCGGTTCATAGATCGAATCCGGCGTATTCATCCAGAGATGCGCGGTAATCGGCGCCGCGGGTGTATTCAACAGCGCGAACCATGCAATCTGCTCGGCGCTATACTGCCGCAAATCCGATTGGAGACTTCGTACGCGCTCACGCTCGGCGGCCGTTGCCGTTGGCGGAACAGCCGCCGCCGCGCGACGCGCGGCCGCCAGGAGGGGCCCACTGAACGCCACGATCTGCGCCCGCCCCACTGGCGTCGACGCCAAGGCATGGACGACACGCGCGTACGTGGTGGTCAGCGCCCCCGACCGCTCGTACACACCCACAATGGTCGCGTATGACAGCAGATGTTTGACATGCGCGAGCAGACGTGTCGTATCGCCGAGCGCGTCGTAGCCAGTGACAAGCGTATCTTCGGCGCTCCATTGGTGATAGAGCACCGTGACACTATCGTGCAGTGTTCGATAGCCCGACCCGCGCACCCCTTGCAGCCGCTTGAGATAGGCTTCCGCGAGCACCAGATTCCGCACGAGCCGCGCCGAATCTTGTGCCGGATCGGCAAACGCGGCCACGGCTTTGTAGAGCACCGTGGACTGCTCGACCGGACGTGATTGCAACTCCGCGATCCTGGCATCGAAGAGACGCTGCGCCACGCTGTCCTGTCCGGCCCGCACCGCGACCTCAGCGTACAGCAACGTCTCCCATCCGGAGACCGCATATCCACGGGCCGCCGCCGGCACCGTACGCAACCGGTCGATCCACGCCGCGGCTCGCGCTTGCTGCACCCTTGTGATCGAGTCGCGTGGATATTCGATCCGACTGATCGAAAAGATGGACTCCAGCTGTCGCTGGTACGTGAGCAAATCACCAAACCCCAACGCCGCCGAGACGGGCACCATCGCAGTGTCACCATGCACCCGCGTGGCGGACACGACGCCGGACACCGGAGGCAGCTCACCCAACGGACGAATCGACGGCAACGTCCGGATCAACTGCCGCGAGAGCGCGACCGTCTCACTATCCCACGCGGCGCCCCGCGTATTTTGCGCAACACCACGCCAAGGCGCGAGCACGCCAGCCAGACCGATGGCACCCATCGCCATCGATCGACACCTCAGATCAACACGCATGTCCTGGCCTAGAAAGAAAAAGACCCATCGCACCGCCGTACATCACGCCACGCGTCCTAGCGCGTGGCGCGGCCGCGCCCACTACCGCACGATGACGGCTCCCTTCACGATCGCGCCGGTAAATGGAGGGAAGGCACCCGTCACCGTCGCGGTCCATGGATAGGTCCCCGCGGTCGGGAACAGCCGGGTCGAAAAGAGACCCCCGCCAATGGAAGATACGTTCCCGGTCGTATCGCCATCCGTCGCGGGAGGATTGGTCGCCGTGGCTGCCGACGGATCATCGAACACCCAACTGACCATGGCGCCGGTGCTCGGATCGAACCCATTGTAAAAGACCATTGAGCCACCCGGTGTGATGATGTACGTATTGGTCGACAGCCCGCCCAGCGCGAGGTTCGTGGGCGAGAAGACGACGTACTCGATCACCGGGTTGGTTACGGTATAGAGCACACTATCTCGCAGCGCCACGCCATACACGCGCACGCTGGCGATGACCCATGCCGTGCCGGGAACGTTGCCATGAATGACATCCAGGTTCACCCTGTGTCCACCACACGACGACGTCGTCAGCTGCCGCTCGTTCACGGTTGGCGTCGACATGAAGTCGGGGATATAACACTGCATCACGGTCGAATCACTGACCTCGTATCGTACCGCGGGGAACCCGACCTGCTGGTCACCCGCCGCGTTTTGAATCACCGGCACGATGAACTTGTCGTTTCCGACGGCGAGTCGCGTGCTGTCCGACGGGCCCGGCTGAATCGAGAGTGTCGCGCCGGCGATGGCGTGGTCCGTCACTTGCAAAATGGCGACGTCCGCCCGCGCCAATCCGTCTTTGAATACCATCACCTGTACATAGATCGGACTCCCAACCCCCGACGGTGACAGCGCTGTGACGAGGCCGTTTGCCGAGATGTGGACGGCCACGGAATCCGATGGATTCTGGAAGACGTATTGAATGCTATCGAAGCTCGCGATCGGCGCGCCCGACAAGGTATGCCCGGTGACCGTCAACGACATCGTATCGCCCACGGCCATGATCGCGTTGAGCGGCGCGACGGACACGATGCCCAGTGCGGCGGTCGCGTCACGCGTCGACGGCGCAACGCCTTTGTCGCCAACGCACGCCATGAGGAACGCCGCGCCCAGGAACAGCGCCGTACGCCATCCGCGTCTCGCGCGTGGCATCGCGTGTTGCGTCATCACGTTACGGCCTCGTGTCATAGCACCCTCCATACAACGGATTCATGGCATGCTCGTTCACGTCCGGACCGTAGACCACGTCGGGTCCATACGGCAAACCGTTGTTCGGCCCCGGCGTGGGATAGTAGTTGGGATAGGTCGGGAGCACGATCGTGCCCGTCGGCCAGAGGGTGTTGGGGTCCCGTCCGTACACGTGCGCCATCCGGCGCAAATCCCCCTCGCGATGGCCGGTCAGATACAACCACATGGCGCGCTCTTTCATCAGCGTGTCGAGCCGAGTGGCTGCGCCAGGATCCGTAATCGGTGGCAGCGCGTCGGCGGCGAGCCCGGCGCGTGGCGCGCAGGCGGCAGTCGTCACGCACGTCGACCGGAGCATGTTGAGTGTGGTCAACCAACTATCGTCATTGCGCGCGAGCGCCGCCTCGGCTTGAATGAGACGCGCCTCCAATCCGTCCGCGAGCCGGAGCGGCACGCTGGTCCGTGGCGTCGTCGGATCGGGCGCTCCGGTCGCAGGATCGAGATTGTACTTGGCAGGCCACAGCATGCTACCCGAGAGCTCGGGGAGCGAGACCACAGCCGTGCGCGGATCGGTGGACCAGACGAGCCCGTTCCCACCTTCACGATCCCGTACCATGAACAGCCCATACGGCTCGTCCTGGCTCGGCATATTGAAGGACTGCGCGAATCCATCATCTGAAGACCCCACCAGATACACGAACTCGGTCGGCACGTTCTGCACCGCCGAATCCGCGGCGGCGAACTGCCCGAGATCGAGCAGTGCGCGTGCTTTTCCCACGCGCGCCAGATTGACGAACTGTGCGCTGTCGACGCCTACGACCATCGCCGAATCGAACAGCGCGATCGCCGCCGCGAACATTTCGGCGGTGGTCGATCCGCGCGCGGGCACTTGCGTTCCATTCAGATACGACGCGGAAAGCGGAATCCCGGAGCAATACAGCTCGGCGAGCCAGACGATCGTGTAGCCCTGCAACGCATACATCTCTCCCTGCCAGGCCACCGGCGCCTGCGGCGAATTGGCCGCATACACCTGCAAGGCCTGCAACGCCTGCCGCACCTGCACGCGCGCGGACTGAATCTGGTCATACCCGAACCCTTGCAGGCGTTGGCTCTGATTGTTGTTCAATGTCAGGAGATGCCGGTCGTCACCGGAGGTCCCTTGATAGCCGGGATCCTGCAGCTCGTCCGTCACGGTTCCGCTCATCGCGACCACGGACGTTCTGGCATTTTGACCAAAGGCGCCCATGAACACGCCCAATGCGTTGTTGCGCAACCGAATCGCGCCGGTCGTAGTCTGCACCTGCGAGGGGTCGACAACAGTACTCGGACTCTGAACGTCGACCAGCCCGCTCGGCGAGCACGCCAACGTCGCGATGAGCGCCACCAGCGACGCGGCGGTCGCGCAGGAAGTGAGAATACGCGACATGATCACAGTCCCAAGTTGAAGCGCAACGTCCAGAGCCGCGGCTGCGGCGTGCCATACCCATCGTCTTGTGCCGCCTCACCCAAGAGGCCGGACGTATCGACGTTGGGATCTTTCCCCGCATAGTTCGACCAGAGCGCGAGATTGCGCCCCGCGATGGTAATCGCGAACGATTGGGCATGCAGGCGCTGCGCGAACGAGACGGGGACGCTATAAGTGACCGACATTTCGTTCAGCCGCACCGACGAACTCGCTCCCAAATACCGATTGTCGTTCGCGACCGCTTCGAGAAAGGCCGCCTGCTCGGCGAGTGGCGCCGTCCGGTCCACGGCCGCGCGCGGGGCAAATTGATTGTTGACCGCGAGCGACGTGGTCTGACCAATCACCTGATACAGATTCGCGCTGAACCGCAACGCCCCGTTCAAAATCGCGACCGTGCTTCCATACGTCACGGTCCCTTTGGGACTGGACGCGCCCATGAACTCCATGGGACCATAGATGACCTCGTCCTGCGCCAGGATGCCATCCCCATTTCGATCGGTATACGACACGATCGGTACGCCCCAAAAGCCAAAGAGCGGATACCCTTCGACAAATTGCGTCTGCACCGGGCCATACGGCGGGAGGGTGGGCGATTTATGCACCAACTTGTTGGTATTCTTCGCCCCGTTGATGTTCAGGTCCCAATTGATCGCCCGCGTGTCGAGCAGTTTGGCCGTCAATCCGACTTCGAGTCCACGATTCTCGACATTCCCCAGATTATAGAACAAGTTGTACGATCCCAACGATGGCGTGAGCGGAATCGACGTGATCATGTCGCGCGTGAACTTGCGATACAGCGTGAACTCCACGTGCACCCGCTCGTTGTCCAAGAACGAGACATCCGCACCCCCTTCCCACTCGGTCGACTTTTCCGGCTTCAAATCCACGTTCCCAAGGTTGGACACCGAAACCACTGGCGTCGACGTGGTCCCGTTGTTCGACGTCCGATCGTAGCCGACGTAGTTGTTGAGCACCGCCGAACGTGAGGCTTGATTGCCGGACTGTCCGTAGGCCAGCCGGAGCCTGAGACTCGTCACGTAGGGCTGCTTGGGAAAGTACGACTGCTCCGACACCGGATACGACAAGTTGATCTTGGGAAACTTGGGTGGCGAGTTAGTCACCTGTGATCCAAACGCGCTCGCCAAATCGCGGCGCACCCCAAAGGTGTAGAACATCCCAAACGCTGTCACTGTCTCTTCGGCATAGATCCCCGCGGTCGCCGCCTCGTCTCGGCTCTCGTCCACAGAAAATGCCTGCCATCCCGGAGGACAGGTCGGCGTCGGCGACAGGAGTGTGCTGCCGAATTGCAACGGGCAGAACCGCGGATCGCTGTTTCCCACGCGGAGATTGTAAAAGCGCGTATGGCTGTATTGCTCGCCGGCCACGGTCCGGAGATTGATCCACGACAAGGGACTGAACGACAGACTGGCGCTGCTGTTGGCGGTCGTGATGAACGTCTCCCCGCGCGCGATCGACCGCCCGCTCGGGCAGACCGAGCTGTTATTCCGCACTTGAATCAACGCCGCCGTGCAGTATTGCGCCCCAAGATTCGACTCGTCGGTTCGCAACCCATAATCGCCGCCCGCGGTACCCGTGAGCGACAGCCAATGCCACGGACGCGCGTTGGCCGTTGTCGCCAACGTGCCGCGATTTTCGTTGGACGTGACTTGCGTCCGCTGGCCGTCGGAGGGCAGATAACCTAACGTATCCAGCGGCGACAGCCCGCTCAACGGCCCAACCGCCTGCACGCCAGAGCCGCCGTTCAACACATTGCGATAGAGCCCATTCATACTGAGCGACACATCGACCGCAGGCGAAACGTTCACTGTCGTCTGCGCCGACCCGTCGACATCCTGCTCCGCGTTGGGATGGACCATCCAGGAAGGGGCCGGCACACTCCAATACCGGTCGATGATCCGTTGATTGACCTCCGACATCTTGGCGATGCCCACGTCGGATTTGATCCGCGCCGACAGAAATTGCTGGAGCGCCGTCGTCCCACCCGAGAGATTGGCGCTCGCGCTCCGACTCGTCCCCGTCCCGAACGTCGACATCGGTCCGTAGTTCTCGGGATTGAAGTGCGTGATGCTATCCTGCACGCACCCACCACCGATTACCGTGATTCCGCCGGTGGCCAGAGTGCACGCCGACGTCTCTTGATTCCCATTTTGGCGCCCCCATCCGACCCAATTGTCCGGCAGCGATCCGGGAATGTGCGACTCGCCCGACTCCCCCGTCACGTTGAGCCGCCACGCACCCGCGCGCCCTTTTTTGGTCTTGATGACGATGACCCCATTGGCGGCATCAGTGCCATATAAGCTCGACGCCGACGGCCCGCGCAACACGTCGATCGATTCAATGGTGTTGGGATCGATGTCGTCCAACCGCGACGGAGCCAGCGGAACCACCTGCGCCCCGCCCGTAGGATTGTCCAACTGCCCGATCATTTTTGGCGAGCCGACGTTAGTCTGCAGCGACGCCACCGTGCTCTGCGCATTGAGCCGAACGCCATCGACGATGACGATCGGATCGTTGTTGAGCGCCAAGCTGTTGACACCACGGAGCCGGATTTTAGACGGCGCACCCACCGCGCCGTCGGTATTCGCGACGACGACACCGGGAACGCGTGCCTGGAGTAAATCGCTCACGTTCCGGATCAACGTGGTAGCGACGACCGAATCGGCTTTGATCGTCCCGACCGCGTTCCCCACTTCCATCCGCCGCCGCTCACCCGTCGCCGTGGTCACAACATCCGTCAATGTCGTCGCGGCAGGGACAAGGGCGACGAAAATGGTCCGTGTGCTATCGTCAGTGATCGTGACAGGAATGGATGACGCCTGATATCCAATCCGCCGCACCACGACGCGATATGTTCCAGCGGTAAGGCCACCAATCCGAAAGCCACCATCGTTCCCCGTGCGCACACCGACCTTCGTCCCATCGATGCTCACCGTGGCATCAGCCACGCCCCGTTTGGTCGTAGCATCCGTAACAATCCCAGCAACCGCGCCCAACGATTTTTGTTCGGCTGCACTGCCCCGCACGATACTCACGATGTCTCGCTGCACAGGAACGACGACCAGCTGCGTCCCTGCCAACAGCTGCTCGAGCGCTTTCCCGAGCGGCATATTCTTCACCTGCAACGTGACCGGATGCGTCACGGCATCGAGCAGCTCGCGGTGATACGCCACCTGCACATGCGCCGCGGCACCCACCGCGATCACCGCCTCACGCAACGACATCTGCTGCAACTGGATCGTCACCGGACGCGCCAACACGAGCGTATCCGTCGCCTCCGCCGCGCGCTCCGCCGAGACAATTTGTTGCGCTCCCGCCTCTCGCGTCGCTGCGCCGAGCGCGAGACTCAGCATCCAACATTGGGTCCACGTACGAGACATTATCGTCCGACCTCCGTCGGCGTGGAAATGGAATGATGCCGAGTCGGATCCAGGTGGATCCAGGCTCCTGGATTTGGATTAGGTTTGAGGACAATCACGGAATCCCGACGTGTCATGCTCACGCCAAGCACCTGCGCGACCATCGTGAACATCTCACGCGCATCACCCGCGACGAACACCGCGGAGACATGCTGGGTCGCGAGCGTCGAGTCCGCTAATTGAAATCGATAGCCGTACCATTCGCGAAGCGTCGCGAGCACCAACGACACAGGCGCCTCGCGGAACACCAATCGTCCGCGCTCCCAATCGGTATACATGGT
>Ga0105237_10005519_pt1 | contig 14257 bp, 14 predicted proteins | sample KBSC24metaG_FD_81520 | JGI IMG/M metagenome (GOLD analysis project Ga0105237, IMG submission 81520) | Corn rhizosphere microbial communities from Kellogg Biological Station, Michigan, USA - KBS C2-4 metaG | ecosystem: Host-associated > Plants > Roots > Rhizosphere > Soil | place: Michigan, USA... | reverse complement strand
TACCCCTCGCCTTCCGAAAATTCGGATCCTGTCTCATGGGTAGATCCTTATATCGAATCGGCACGCGGCCGAAATTTTTTCTTTGTCACAGGCAGCCAGCCCTTCGGCATGATCAGCGCAGCGCCCCTGACCCGCAACAAGAACCAGGACGGCGGTGGATATAACTATAATTCGACTGAAATACTCGGATTTCCGCAGGTGCATTGCTGGATGCTTTCGGGTATAACACTGATGCCTACCACCGGCGTTGTCGCTCCGGGCAAGGGAGAACAGGAGTGGAAGTCGGCCTTTTCACATGATGCTGAAATTGTACAGCCGGGTTATCACCGCCTTTATCTCGACAAGTATAATATGTGGGTAGAACAGACGGCGGGCGATCGGGTGAGCTTTTACCGCTTCACTCCCACCAAAGACGGGCTTGCAAATATCCTGATCAACCTGGGCGGTTATATATCCGAGGTTACGATGAACGACGCAAGAGTGGAAAAAGTCAGTAACACCCGCCTGGAAGGCTCGGTAAATACCACCGGTAGACTATGGGGCGGCCCGGAGGATGTACGCATTTATTTTGCCATCGACTTTGAGAAACCCTTTGAAACATTGAATGGTTGGAATAGCAAACAGGAACTGTCTGAAATAAGCTCACTGCAGGGCACGCCGGAAAAGACAGCAAAGAACAGCGGTCCTATGAGCTATTATGATGCCCCCACAACAGGTGTCTCCGCTCAGTATCATGTCAAAGCCGGTGAAACTATCCAGATGAAGGTGGCGGTTTCCTATACAAGCGTTGAAAATGCAAGACGCAACCTTGAGTCCGAAAGTAAACATTGGAGCTTTGATCAACTCCGTACAGCATCGCAAAAACAGTGGAATGATATGCTGGGCCGCGTTGCGGTAAAAGGAGGCAGCGCCGATCAGAAGAAAAAGTTTTATACCGATCTTTGGCATGTACTGCTGGGTCGTCACAAGCTGGATGATGCGTCAGGCGACTATCCTGACAACACCGATGGAGAGAGACGTGGCAATTTCACCGTCAATATAAAATTCAAGATCCGCACGTTGCCCAGGGACAGGGACGGAAAAGTAAAATTTCACATGTACAACTCAGATGCGCTTTGGTTGACACAATGGAATTTGAATGTGCTTTGGGGCCTGGCCTGGCCTGAAGTGCTCGACGATTTTGCCGCAAGCCTCGTACAGTATGCAGAAAATGGAAAACTGCTTCCAAGGGGGCCATGTGGCGGCGGCTACTCCTATATCATGACGGGCTGTCCCGCTACCAATCTTATCACAAGCGCTTTTCAAAAAGGCGTTCTTACCAAAACGCCGGCGGCCATCGCCTACCAGATGATGAAACAAAACCACATGCCCGGTGGTATGATGGGAGGGAAAGAAGAACTGGAATTTTATATAAAAAATGGATATTATCCCTCGAATGCGGGCATCACGCTCGAAATTGCTTTCCAGGATTGGGCGCTGGCGCAGATGGCAAAAAAATTAGGCAAGGGGAAAGATTATCAATATTTCCTGCATCGCTCGCAAGGTTGGCCAACATTGTTCGACAGCACACAAAAGTTGATCTTCCCAAAAACAAAAGAAGGCGCGTGGCTGCATAAAGACCCTTTAAATGGCAGTGGATGGGTAGAGGCCAATGCCTGGCAGGCAACATGGTCGGTCTCGCATGGCATCGATCAGCTGGCCGGCATGATGGGGGGACCGGATACGCTTTGCAAAATGCTAAACTACGCATTTGATCAGGCGCAGGACCAGGACTTTGTATTTGGCTATGGCGCTGGTTATATAAGCTATGCCAATCAACCCAGCTGTTCGGATGCCCATGTGTTTAGTCATGCGGGACGTCCCGACCTGACGCAATATTGGGTAAGGAGAGTAAATGAACAGGCCTATGGCGGTGTCACGCCGGATAAAGGATATGGAGGACATGATGAGGACCAGGGACAGATGGGAGGCGTGAGCGCCTTGACATCGATTGGCTTGTTTAGCCTGAACGGAACCACTTCCATCGATCCGGTTTATGATTTAACCAGTCCCGTTTTTGATGAAATAACCATCAAACTCAATGACAATTACTATCCGGGAAAAGAATTTGTGATCAGAACTTATAATAACTCCAAAGCAAACTGCTATATACAAAAAGCTTCCCTCAACGGAAAGGAGTATGATCAGTCTTATCTTTCACATGCTGACTTTACCAGGGGTGGGCTATTGGAATTATGGTTGGGACCGCAGCCGGGTGTATGGGCTAGGAAAAGTCCGAGCGGCTCCATATCTGCTCTTCAAAGATGACCTGTATAAGAGTGGAAGTAGGATTTTCGGCGTGGATGGTTGTCTCCTGGGTCTTTTTGCTCATGTTCACGTGGTTTTTACAAGGATTTGACGCAATAACTGAATTTTTGGGCGGAATATTGTGTTGCAATCTTTTCTTTTCCTATATTTGCAGCCCCGAATGAGGACCAAATGGTTCACATTCAAGAAGATGCCCAGGTGGCGAAATTGGTAGACGCACTGTTTTCAGGTAGCAGCGCCGCGAGGTGTGCTGGTTCGAATCCAGTCCTGGGCACACGATAACCCTTGTAAGTCAATACAAATAGTTGATTTGCAAGGGTTTTCTCATTCTAGTGCTTCCGCTTTCTTCCGCATTCCTCCGTTTACTCCCAGTGAGTTTGGCGAATATTTGGCGAATGATTTGGCGAACGCTTTTTCATCAAAAATAACTTTGCCATGGACGTCAAATTGACTTTCAAAATATCAAAAGACGGGAGGAAGAAATACTGGTATCTCGAATACGGAAAAGCCACTGGCGAACGCTCGGCAACCGGCATCTATTCGTGGGCAAGACCGAAGAATGAGATCGAACGTAGTTTCAATAAGGAAGCATTAACGATCCTTGAAACAAAAAGGGCAGACATGGTCCTGGACCTCCAAGCTGTTGGGAGCAGCCATATCGTAACCAAAAAGCTAAAGGCAAATTTCCTTGACTACTACCAGGAGTTTTGTAATAAAAATCCGAGTGCCACAAACAGAGCGTTACCCAATTCCTTAAAACATTTCAAAGCTTTTTTGAAAAAGAGCTTCATTTCGCCTGTAGATGTAACGGAAAACCTGGCGAAGGAATTTCGCAAGTATCTTATGGATACCTTAGGAGGCCAAATGCCGTTGGATTATTTTTCAAGGTTTAAACGGGTAGTAGAAGCTGCTGAATCCGATGGATATTTCAAAAAGAACCCAGTTGCAAAAGTGGCATGTCAATCACACCCATCACTTTACCCTCCCATCTACCGACGGCGCCAATAAGGTCCTGCAGCAGGCGGTGAAAAAAGGGAAAATCCAAAAACATATCACTTGGCATTGCCTTCGGTGTTCGGTTTCCGATGTCCTTCAAGACAGGGGTGTGGATGTTATTACCGTGGCCACCTTGTTAGGGCAGACAACCGCGAAATACATTTTCCAGATCTATAAAAAACGAGTCAAGATTCTCGATACCAGGAAGGCCATAACAAAACTTCCAGTTGAAGGAGAATTTGAAGATTTGTATATAGTACCGGACTTCTCTTAAACATTCAAAAAAGCTCCCCGAGTTCTAGAAATTTATGCGGACCTTTCGGATTATGCGTTGGGGGCGGAGATCAAAAAGGACAGTGAGCTGTTGGTGGAGTTGTCGCCGGAGACACGGGAGGGTCTTTTGAAAATAAAGGGCGATTTGCTGGCGAAGGCGGGGCTGTCGGATTTTAATGAGGACCTGGTGCGGGTGAATGGGGCTTAGACCTATCATGGAACCCGGCCTACGGGGGGCCGGGTTTTGTTTCTATACGCTGCGCCTTGGTTCATTTTGATTTGTTCCAAATGAACACTATTTTGCCCCTACAAGAAAGCATTATATGGGATTGACACTCCAATTCTTTATCGGACAGAGGGAGCCGATCATCGACGCGGTCAAAGCGTTCGACTTTGACTATCTGGAGCGGCTAGCAGCTGAAAATAAGATGGCTGATTTTAGTCTTCACCTTGAGCCAAATGATTTGAATTTCTTAGTCATCTGTGCTACCCAGCTAAAAAATCTTGATGAATTTGGCCTTAGAGAATGTTTGGATATGACGGTGCCCTATTTCGATTCGGAAGACGGCGGCGCGTATCTGGTGGACAGGGCCATTATTGGCCTTTTCTCCCAATTCAGCGAAAATGAGGCGGCGGAGCTTGCAACCAATTGGTTTGAATGGATGGCTGCCGGGCATCAGGTGGATCTGGAGGTGAATAATGACGCCATCGAAGCTGTCGGAAAGCTCATTGCCATATGTAAAGAGGCGCAGGAATGTGATCTTGATCTTGTTCACAGTTGGCTTTTATAGCAATTTACCAAAATGAAAACTCCCTTATTGATGTACATCCTTCTTCCTGACTTTATTAGCCGCTTCAATGCTGTAAGCGCGATACCGCTTCATTATTGCATCAGCTTCTGGCTTAGACCAAGGCCTGACTTATTATTGTCGAGCGCGGAAAGGATTTGGTCTTCGGTCACTGGAAAGTCTTTGGCACAAAATAGGCAAAAACGCGACACTGACGCTTCACTCGTCGAGAAAATCATATTGACTATAAATAACGGCACCTATGCCTATTTCGATGGCCCACGCTACGCCATGGGGCCAGTGACATCGCTCGCAAAGATGGCTAATGGGATACCACGCGATCCAGGGTGTCTGGATACAAGTGAGGGTAACACAAAAGATAAAAAGGAAAACATCCATTCCAAAACGGGCAAGTTGCTGACAGAAGCTCGCTAGGGCTGCCGGGCTGCCTCGTTTCCCCATCGAACCAGTTCGGGATAATTCTCCTGTGCAAACTGCGGCTGCGTTTGCAGGAGTTGCCGCCCGGCGTTTGCGAATGCCTCCGCCATCGGTCCGGCAGGAGCCTTGGATAATTGTGTTCCCAAGGAAATGTTAGCCGCAATCGGGGTCGACGGCTCTGATGGAGCCACTAGTGATGCAGCATCCGTTAGCGCTGCCGAGACGGACTGAATACCGGCTCCTTTCCTGGCTTTCACCGTGGCTGACCAGGACTCTCCCGGACGTCCGAACTTCTCGGAGAGGAGTTGTAGTACGGAGGTGTGATCGAACAATAAATGAGAGGGTTGACCCTTTCTTACAAAGGGGGAGACTAAAATGGCCGGAATGCGGGGTCCCGTAGAGATGAAACGGTGGGCGTCCTCGCCGGTGGTGGTATAGGGAATGTCGATGGGCGCCTGGTGATCATAGAAGCCTCCATGCTCATCGTAATAAAGGATCATCAGGGTATGTTGCCATTTTTCCGGGTTGGCCGTGATGGCCTGATAGGTCCGCCGGAGGAAATCTTCTCCCCAGCTGATAGCAAGTGGGGCGTGATTGTCATCCGGCTGCCGCCCCAGGTGAGGCGCATCCTGGTAAACGGGTTCAATGATAGTGACTTGTGGCGCACTTGCTGCGGGTTCATTCAACATATCACTATAGAGCCGGTCGTATGATCGGAAGTTCCCTTTTTGATCTAAGATTAACGGCCACAATTTTGGATAAAGCCAGAAGAAGGAAAACCCCTCATGGTAAACACGCCACCGGACACGATCATGTGAATCAAGCCAGTTAAAGATATGATTATCGCTAATATCGATCAATTGGGATTTGGTTTGATAGATGGAAGTATCGCCGCTGAAAGCCATTGTGCGGTTGGGCTGCGTACTTGTCGGGATCGGGCAAAACCACTTATCGCAAACGCAAAAATTCTCCGCCAGAAAGGTTGTCATGGGCAGGTAGGATCCCGGGAAATAACCCATCGGTTCGCACTGAGGAATAGGTGGTATGCCGCTCGCCTGAGCATATGCATCTACAAAACCATTCATTTCATAGTTACCGCTGACTTTATTATATGCCATTTGGGTCTGCACAAAGTCGTATTCATGAGGGATGTCCGTTTCCAATTCCGTGTCATGGTCCCGGGGATAAACCGGATATAACGAACCCTTATGGACATTGCTATATCTATCAAGGGGCGAACGTAGTCCATTTATGTCCCGTTGGGGACGGTCTAAGGTCAAGTGCCCGAGCATGTGGTCAAAAGAACGGTTTTCCATCATCACCAACACGATGGAATTGATCTGATCGAGAATGCCTGCCATAAAAGTTGATTATTTTGTAGTGATTGAGGCCATCAATAACAACGATCCAGGGATGAGATGATGGTCGGCCGCCTCCGCGGGTGTAATTTTTCTCTTTACCACCCAATCTCCGGAATATGACAACCCCTTCATACCAAGGCTGGCAGTCTGGGGGCTAAGTGCACAGGTCTGGCCCTGATGGCTTGCGACGACGTCATCGACGCCCTGAACCGTTAGCGCGACGACTGTATACGATTGGTAGATAGCGTCTTTTTGCGCGGTATAGACCAGGGTGTCTCCCACGAGATTATCTAACACGAGGGCCAGCACGTCATGCTTCTCGCCGACAACCACCTGCCGGATGCTGGGCGCGGATGTTTTTGCCCCGCGTGTTGCTGTCAAAATGAATTCCCATGTGTTCACCGAGTCAGGAGGGACGTATATTGTCTTTTGATGGAAGCTCATGGAAGCAAGCCCCCTGGTCTTCCACGCCAGGTGTACGGAGTCGCCGGCGTTAACGCGGGATGGTTGCGCGCTAAAACTCAAAACTTTAGGCTGACAGGACGCGGCGAATATTAATAGCATGATATAACAGCAAGCTTTCATAATAATTGGTTTAGAAAGGGTTAATTGAAGATAGCAAGGTTTTGGCTATTTGCATCACCGTGAAAACACCCAGATTTTTCATTTAATCAAACCTGGAATACCGCCGTCTAAGAATGGCTGCCAGTATAGGCAAGGAGTGACTTTACGACCATCCATATATATCGGCCAGTGCGGCAGCATATCCCCGTTCGGGTCACCCGTCCGGATAAAGGCCACCCAGGCGTCGTGCAGGGTCCTGGCCAGCTGCTTTTGGGCGGTGTCGTCGTTGGAGGTTGCGATCCGGCCCTATAAATAGTGCAGCTCGTCGCAGTGATGGACCCCGAGTTTCCGGCCATTCTGGTAGCGGTAACTGGCCCACTCATTATTTTAAAGCTGGCCCATCAAGGCGAACAAATTGCGCCATAATTTTATCTTGTCATTAAAAACTCATTGCACATATACAGTGAGATCACGTTGAAACCATTGGTATATGGCAATATCACTCCATAAAGTGGATGTTTTCTGATGAGCAAAAAAAGGAGGTGTGTTATGAAAGCAATCGTTGTATCGGACCAGGCTGCGGGAACAGCCGGGATGAAATTGGTGGAGCGGCCGGAGCCGCACGCGGCTATAAATGACGTTGTCGTTCAGGTGCACGCATCGAGTGTCACGGGGATGAATTGTCATGGCCTTCGACCTGGACCGATCGCCATGGTCGTGACCGTACGCCATCGATCCCGGGCCACGAACTGGCTGGCGTGGTCACCGCCCTCGGTTATGGCACGACAGGACTATCTATAGGGCAGCGGGTTTTCGGCCTTACGGATTGGTACCGCGACGGGACGCTGGCGGAATATGTGGCGGTCGAGGCTCGCACCCTGGCGCCTCTTCCGGCCGACGTTGATTTCACGGTGGGTGCGTCCCTCGTAATGCCGGGCCTCACTGCGTGGCAGGGGTTGTTCGAGCACGGCCGCCTTCGTGCGGGGCAGAGCGTCCTTGTGCATGGTGCGGCCGGCGTAGTCGGTTCGATGGCGACACAATTCGCCTGTGCGGCCGGCGCTTATGTCATCGGCACCGGTCGTGCTGATGCCCGTCAGATGGCGCTCGATTTTGGCGCACAGGATTTCGTCGACCTCGATAACGATGCCTTAAAAGATGTGGGCCCAGTCGACCTGGTGTTTGATGTCCTTGGTGGCGAGATCGCCACGCGGTCTGCAGGCGTGATCCGTCCCGGAGGAACACTGGTTACCATTGCCGGCCCGACAGAAGCGCGGCCGGCTGGCGGTTTGACCATCGACTTCGTCGTCGAACCTGATCGCGCACAATTAAATGAGGTCGTTCAGCGCCTCCGGGAAGGACGTTTGAGGGCGAACTTTGGCGCCATAGTTTCTCTCGACGAGGCCATTGCTGCGTTGCAACCGTCCAGGAAGGTCAAGGGGAAGACGATCATTCGTATTCGTCCGTAAAGGCTTGGGTTATCAGGCAACCACCCAATATCCGAGAAAAACCGTTCCCCCGGGGGCGGAGGGGGGAAAGATGGGGTATTGCTTTATTTTGTTATCCTAGTATAAAAAAGCCACTGGAAATCCCAATGGCTATATAAATATGGTGGAATAAAATCTCTTGCGTGCTCTTATAAAGAAGTGCGTTTCACGGGCTGTTATGATCCTTTTTTATTTACTTAACCTTACGTTAGAAGGGCTTGAGCGCTTTCACCCGGAGCGTCTCCGAAGGTTACACATCTACAGTACCTTATACACCTGCCCCGTCTGTGCCCCGAGTGTGCTCTTTATATATGCCGCTACAACCCGATCCATCGCGACTGGGATTTGCCCCGGAAAATACGGAAAGTACCCTGGCGAGTCCTCCACCACTGTCGGACTTACTACGTTGATGCGTACACCATGCTCCAGTTCGAGAGCCGCAGAACGGCCACTTGGACGATCCAGTCATTGTGTCCGTCATCCTCAATGACTCCTGAGGGCCGGCCAAGGACACTATAGCCGGATGGGATAGAATATCGATACGGGCGGTATTGTGCCGCTGACGGCGATGCCGCGAGAATAAACTTCAGGAGGACCAAAAAGATGAGTGGTTTGCGCATTGGGTTTAAGCCTTCAATGATGGGCCTTTGCGGGGGGCGGTGGGGGTGATTGATCCGGTAACGCATCCGGGCCAGCATCGTTCTGATGCTCTTTAAGATACTTCGCCAGTTCCCGACGGTCCTTTTCTAATTCAGCTTCTGGGGTTTTAACAATCCGCTGTATCAGGGAAAACGGTTTCCCGGTAGAAAGAAAAAGGTCAATATAAAAGAACTCCCCATGCTCATTGTAATACCGGCATCGATAGGTATTGAATTGGGGCTCCGGCCAGACAATAACAACAGAAAGGACTGTCGTGTCTCTATATTTGGACAATTCCCTAATAAAGGACATCAGACTATCTTTATACGAAGGCTTACTCTTGGCGTACGCAGTGTCGATTAACGCCAATGCTTTCTCTGGCTGATTCTTTTCAAGCGCACGCATGAAATTATTGGCAGTCACAAGTTGTGCACTTAACAAAGCCTCATTGCGCTGATCTACTGGCTCAGTACCTTGTGCAAATGAAGGCAAGGCAGATATAAAAAGGACACAAGCGAATAGAAAAGATCGCATCTTTATGGGTTTTACGATAGGTAAGTTACCATATTATACAGTTATCCCAAAAGTGGCTTAGGGATAAATACTGACTAGCAATAAAATGCCGGCCTTTTTTATTTTGTCTGTTGGAGGTACTTTTTTCCGGATTTATTCACAATATTTGTCCTACCAACGGTTGCACTCACAGAGCCAAAAGGATCAGAAACGTTTACGTGTGATACGTCAGCTGCCCAACGGGTGGAAGCCGCTGATCCATAGCATTAAAAACGTCAGTTCGTATAAAATCCAGCCCTTCATATTTAAACTTGAGGTCGATATGCCGCATGGCCGCCAGGTGGCACCCATGCTAACCCTTAAAATGCACCGCTATGTCTGATCATTCAGCCAAGCTATTCCTACTACTACTTCTCTGCACGACCCCATTCCTGGTCAGAGGTCAACAATTGGCAATCAAAGAGGATCCATATGAAGGAAAGCTCATCGTTCGCTTCACCCAAGGATATTACTATACCCCGTATCAGAATGAACAGTTGTCGGTTCAAAAAGGGAACAAGATCGTATTTAAAGCATTGCACCCTTTCTACAGCGATTCCAGCAAGTTTGAAAAACGATTGGAATATATCGGTCCGGGCGATACGGCCAGACTTAGGGAAGCGCTGAATCGAGATACCATTCGGGATTGCTATTTCGACGTTCCGATTGCCATTCGGCAGCTTGCAGATAAAAAAGCGGGCGGATACCGATCAAGGCCCCTCATCATAACCAATTGCGTGTTTTTATTCCTGACCACGGACAGCGCAAATCTGACTACGCGGCCATTGATATTTAAAAAAGATGTTTTTATCACAGGGATGAATGTCCTGGGTGCAGCCGTTCTACCCAAACTTACCTTCGAAGGCAAATTCAGATGGAGCAGCCCGATCGGCGCTGTCGGGATAACCAATTCCTCATTTAAAGGCCCAGCCTCCCTCTGTTTTGTCACCATGCCCAATAAGCCCGATCATTTATTCGGGACAACGTTTGTCGAAGACAGCTTTTCCAGGACGGTGATCATTGAACCGTCGACCGCAGATGTCGTGGGTGAACTATCTTTCGAGAAGTGCAAATTTTACGATCTCTTGACCTTCGGTGCTACCTATTGGGATACTGAAACAGAGGATAGTGAAACGCTGGTAAGTCCAATGAAAAGAATACCTATCGTCGATCTGAATATTGACGATTCCAAGTCGTATTTTCAAAAGAAGGAAAGGCAACTGGCCGAACAGTTCTCGACCGGGTCAATACCGTTTTCACAACGCAACCCCAGCCCGTATTCTCCCGCGGCCGATTCGATGGTGGATATTTCGATGACAAACTGCGTCATCGGCAAGTTCGATATGTCTAACATCACTTTTGCAGGGAGCGAGTTCAACGACGTGACCATTACGGATTGGATCGACACCTATGAGGCCAAATTCATAGACAGCGCCAAATATGATTCATCCGCCTTGGCAAAAATGCATTTTCCATATGATGGAACGCGCATCATTACAGATGATGACCATTCCATCCTGGCACGGCATGATCTCTCCTTCTATTTGAAAAATATCGATCTCCACGCCTATTATCAGCATTTTTCCGACGAAAACTACCTGGATGGAAATAACCGCTACTATGAGTCGATAAAAGGTTATTGCGAAAAGAAGTTTGCCGGCGATAAGGACCTTGTCGTAGAATTGAAAGCGAGGATCGACAGAGATAAGAAATTGTGGGCCCTACGCTATTATTGCCACCAGCTCACACATCCCAAAAGCATCGGCTCGTTCGTCGCCTGTATTTTCCCGCTCATCGGTACTTCCTTCCTCGAATTGACAGTAAGATCGGGTTACAAGGGGGAATGGAACCTAGCCGGCTGGTCGATGATCCTCATTCTAGCCTTTAGCTTGATCTATTATCGAAGAAACAGGCTTGCCATAATCGAATATCTGAATGTCGCATTCAATAAGAAAAAAGACGATGTCAAATACGAAAGGAAGATCCGGATCTACAAAGAAGACGGCTTCACCCGGGATTATTTCCGATGTCTTTGGTTCAGTTTTGTCATATTCCTCGATCCCCGATTTCCGCTACAGTTATTCAATATCCCGAAGAATTTACTACGGATCGTTTTGGTCGAATGGACTATGGGTATCCTAAGCATTCTGTTGTTCTTTGTCTATCTCGCAAGCAACTATCCCTTTGTGCGAACCTTATTGGGACTCTGAGGATCGCAACGCGTCGGCGAAACCTCATATCTTATCCCGGATCAACTTAAATGGATTGGTTTCTCCAGTGCTCAGGAAGTTGTCCAGACAATCGTGCCATCGCATTAGCCATTTTTTTGCAGTTTTCGCCAGCATTTTTATATCTTTTGTGTTCAATCGCCAACATGTATTACAGTAAGCTGTTATTTGGGAAGGATTTGCTGTCCGATATTACCCTCCAGGATCTTCATGAATACTTTCAGGGCCCAAAGGCCGAGTCGGATAAGCTGGAATTTAAAAGCTTTCCTCCTTTGACCGGGGGTAATGACGTATTGAGGGAAAGAGAGCGAGGCATATTACGATCGATTTCGGCATTTTTAAACTCAGAAGGGGCATACTGATATGGGGAGCGCCAAAGACGATGAAAGATGAATTGACAAAAGAAAGCCGAACGGTAGGCGCTTTGATGCCTGTTACCCAACGTTGGGAAAAGGACGCGTTTATAGCAAAGATCGCTAACAAAATAACGCCCTCTCCCAAGAATGTGCTGTTTCACCGGATTGAGATAGCCGACCTTTTTATTTATTTGTTTGATATCGGTCAAAGCGATCATGCACCGCACCAATTCGAGAATGTCTATTACATGCGGATGGATGGGCAGACAGTTCCTGCGCCGCATCATTATATCGAGGCGTTATTTAAGAAGATCCGATACCCGGAAATTGAGGCGCAACTACTTATCCTTTCGTATAAAGATCATGCCAATTCATCGCTCGTCGAAGCAAGAACAGATCTAAGGCTGAATTGCATAGTCTTTTTCACGAATCGGACGCCTCTGATCAATGATGAAAACCTCTATTGCAAGGTATACACGTCGTCCGGTACGGTACTTCAAAGCGGTGTTGAATGGTCGACTCATACAATTCCTGAAAGCGGTGGAGAGCGATCCCCGGATCGGTACCACCCATATTGCCGTCTATGTAAGTCTTTTTGAACTATGGTGTGAAAATGACGGGAAAGACCCGGTTTCGTTTAACCGGGAGGTGGTTATGAAGGCGGCAAAGATCCAGAGCCGGTCGACTTATTATGGGTGTATAAGGGGGTTGCATGAGTATGGGTATATCAAGTATATACCGTCGCATCATCCGGTGTTGGAGAATTTGGTTTTTATGGGCGTTTAATGAAGGATAAATGAGGCACGGGAGTTTGTTTAGCGGGATTGGAGGTTTTGAAGCTCCAGGCAGATCTTTATTTCTCAAAAGAGATCCCAACGGACATTGGAACAATTGGCCCGCTCAACCCCTGTTTTATCGCCGAAATGATGGGCTTCCCACCGGAATGGACGGTATTACCCTTTCAAAGTGGAAAGAGGAAAGCGTGAGTGCGTTTGGGAATGCGATTGTACCGGAGGTGGCCTGGAGGGTGTTTTCAGCTGTCAACGAATTCCAAACGAAATCAAAACTTATTAATTAACAGCATGTTAGGCGTCCATTGGCGTCGGGTTTATTATAAAATGAGCATAATTTTTGTTATATTTGTAATGATATGAAAGAACTCCAACGCTATACAAGCTTTGAGGACTTGAAAAAAAGTCAGCCTTCTTCTGAACCGACGCTTACCAAAAGCGCTGCAGAGGTGAAGGATAAGGAGTATATTGAATTCATTGAGCTCGCCCGATCATGTATGGAGCCTTCCAGGCCCAAAGTGAAATCTAATGCAAAATAGCTTTATTGAATGCGTAGAAACAGTCTGTAATACGCTCAACAAACATTCCGTTGAATATTTAATCGTGGGAGGAACAGCCGTCGCTTTACATGGGCATTACAGGCCTTCTTCCACGCCTTCCGGTGAATATGCGGAGAAACATGATCTTGATATTTGGTATAACCCGAGCTACGAGAACTACTACAGGGTTCTTGACGCGCTAAAGGAGTTAGGCGTGGATGTGTAGCCTTATCGCTTTTAGGACAAGGTTGATTTAGACTTTTCTATCATTCTTCCTTTACAAAGATCGATTGTTTTTCCTGTGGCTGAGCGGTGTTCTGTTGTTCCTGTTCAATCATCTTTGGAAAGGAAGATTCCGCCGGGGGGCAAGTTCTGGCCATACCCGGGGTTTTGCCTTTCAAGGCCGTGTGTGGCCGGTGATTGTTATAATGATCCTGCCATTCATCGCTCAAGACCCGGACTTCTTCCAGTGTTTCAAACAGGTAGGCATCCAGCACATCTTCCCGGTAAGTACGATTCAGACGCTCTATATAGGCATTCTGCATTGGTTTCCCAGGTTGGATATACTTTATGCTGATTTGCTCACCCTGGCACCACTCAACAAACGCCTTACCTCTAAATTCCGGACCGTTATCCACCCTGATCTGCTCCGGACGCCCACGATCGTTGATGATCGTCTTCAACACCTCCACTACTTTCTCCCCTGGGATCGAATAGTCGCACCAGGCGGCCAGGCTCTCTCGCGTACAGTCATCGATGACATTCAAAATCCGCAACCGCCTACCACCGGCTAATGCATCGCTCATAAAGTCCATGCTATAGCTCTTATTGGCTTGCTGCTGCTGTTGCAATGGCTCCCTGACCCGGGCCGGCAGTCGGCGCTTATGCTTACGGCGGAGCTTCAACTTCATCTCCCGGTACACCCGTAGCACACGACGACG
>Ga0105237_10005516_pt1 | contig 14260 bp, 12 predicted proteins | sample KBSC24metaG_FD_81520 | JGI IMG/M metagenome (GOLD analysis project Ga0105237, IMG submission 81520) | Corn rhizosphere microbial communities from Kellogg Biological Station, Michigan, USA - KBS C2-4 metaG | ecosystem: Host-associated > Plants > Roots > Rhizosphere > Soil | place: Michigan, USA... | reverse complement strand
CGAACGATTCGAGGTTGACGATGTTCTGGATCCTGTTCTCCCGTGTAATAATAAATTGATTGAGGTAGCGGCCAATGCGTACATCGGTGTACGTGGCGCCTTTAGCCTTTGCGGCATTAAGAGCGACATCCGACAGCTGCTTTTTTACGGCAACATCCATCCCGGCGTTGAGCACCTCGGATGGGTCGATCATTCTTGTACCGAAGGGAAGATTGGGCAGGACGAGTGAGCCAAGGCCCATCCCCGCCATTTGGATGAAATCTTTTCGTTTCAAGGTTTTCTCATTTAGTTATGTCCCCCAAGCTAAAGAACTTTTATATAACTTTTACCCCGCTCATCCCGTCAAATCCTCCTTTCTACCCATAAAAAAAGACCGCTAAGCACGAACAACCCATAGAACCATCCCTTGGCGACCAATACCTTATGCGACTCCGGCCCAACTACAGCTGGGCTCTTGCCCCGCGCAGCGATCCACCGCCGTGTCCCTTCCAGCCTCTCCCTGCGATGAACAGTTGCCCAATCCCCCTTCTTCCAGGCATACCACCAGCTGCGCATTCTTTGCGGCATACCTGCCGTCTGCCAGCCGGACTCCCTGGGCCAATAAACACCCGACCAATAAAAGGGCAAAAAGGGATGTTGCGCCAGGTACAGGCTGACGATCGGGCCATTGTCTTTATCTCCTTCTTCCAGCCAGCCTTCCGGCATCGATGCAGCGGTCTGAAGCAGGATATTCACCGGATGATCCACTTCGGGCAGGGCAGGAGAAAAATACCAGTGTTCCGTCACCTCGCCCCTGCCAGCCGCCTGCTGCAGGATACGACTCCAGAGAGTAGCATACCCTTTTCTATCACCCGCCAGCAGCCGGGCATAGCTGCTATGCAGGGTAGTTCGTAGTATTTTTCCGGAACCATACATGCGCACACTGTCCGGGTCGTGATCCAATGTATCAGCCTTTATCACCAGCCCCAGTCCCTTTTCGGCAATGGCATTCCATAGAGCGGCATGCTCGGCAGGCGCCATCGCCCTTAGCGCGGCAGCGTCGGCTATGACGACATCGAACTTGTCCAGCAGGGACGGAGAAAGACGATCGACCGCCATGGAGGATGTATTGAGAAAGCTATGGTCATATTTATCTTTACTGATAGCAGTTCTTACGACAACATTATGCCGCCTGTCAGAAAGCCAGCCGGCCAGAAAACGATTCTCAAAATCCGGCGAGGCGGCCAGCATCAATATTTTTAGATTCTCTGTGGGCAGCACTTCCACGGGAATGGATTCCCGTTCTATGGTATCTTTCCCCGCAACCGCCGCGAGGGTATATACGGCAAGATTATTTTGGGCGGGTACTGTCCTTAGCTCAAAGCTGTCTTCCTTCGATGGTACCTCGGCGGAATCCAGCAAACTGCCTACTCCAAAGAGCAGGAGCTTTACCGGCCTGCCGGTGGTATTGTAAAACCTGCCTTGTATCCTGCATTCCTGCCCCGGCAGCAGCTGCTGTGTCCAATGCAGGGACCCGATACCGGTGGACATGAGTGAAGGATGAAACAGTACGGGAATCTCAGACATACCGGCGCGCTCGTCCTCCGTCAATCCATATCCCAGTACATGCAGCACCGATACGTGCGGGTCTTTCAGGTTCTTTACCTCCATGCCCGATGACAAATAGATCCTTGCGCTGTCGGGATCATAGCCTTCTGTCAGGAACACCCCTTCCCTGCTGCCGGCAGTCTCCTTGCTGGAATACGTTATGGGCAGGGCGATGGCAGCCAGGCTGGCCACCATCAGGGTCGTAGCAATGACACGTCCCATCAGCCGGGCCTTATTGACCCTTCTGATCTCCCGCCACAACAGGATTGCCAATAGCAGCAGGGAAAGACATACGACGGTATAGTTCCAAATGCTCATTGTTTCTTCATCTTGTTAAAATACAGCTGCGAAAGGCCCGCATCCGCGGAGATTTTTCGCTCAGAAGGGTTTGCCTCCGGAAGGGAGACTATCTTAAGGATGGCCTGCTGCGCTGACCGCGCATCGGAAGGAGCCATGGTCCTGGCCAGTATTCTCCTTATCGCCTGGTATCCTGCCAGGTACTCCGCCGGATGTTCCGCTGCCTGTCTCCCTAACTGTCGCGCCGCCTCCTGTAAGATCGTCAAAGCAGGCCCGGATGCATCTCCCCTATCCAATATACTCAACGCCATGCGCAGCTTATCTTCTGTAGAAGGTTCCTGGCTTGTCGTATTCACCTGCCTCACCGGCTGTCCAATACCATCCAACACGCCCTTAAGCCTTTTGGTCGTGTCCAGCGGCGTCAGTTTCACACCTGTCTTCGCCACATAGGCCCTTGACTTCTGCTGCAGGTCCTTCAACAGCCGCAAAGCCTTGTATTCATATGGCAATGCCTCTTGTGGCTTGAAGGTCCGCAGCCTGAGCTCAGCACTCCACATCTCGTTAAGGGTCGCCTTTAATTGTTGCTTGATCGCAGGCTCGAAATAAGTGGCATCCTCCGCATTGTCATGCTTATCCGTAAAAGCATCCAGTACCTTTCCCGCATTGCCGAAATCAGCCGGCGAATCCCCCGCCTTCTTAAAGCTTTCCCCGGCCCCGCCCTCTTCCGCCTCTTCACCCAGGAACTTGCCATACCGCAGCCGCAGCAGCTTCTGGTCCACCCCCAGGTCATTACTCTTGTCATTAAAGGCCTGCACGGATATGCTGTCTTTGCCGTGTAGCAGCTGCTCGGTCTCGATGATGATCTGCCGCTGGCTTCGGAAAAGCTCGGGTTTTATATTCATACTCATCGTCAGTCCTTCAAGGCTCATCAGTTTGGCTGTATCAGGGAGAGAAATGATATACATGTCGCTGCGCGATTCCGCACCATGATTGTCCTTTGCCTTGCAATAGAAATAGAGCTCATCACCGGGATGAACGCCCAGGGCGTCCAGGTTCAGGGTTTGTTGCAGATCGTATGCGGGTATGCTGCCGGTGAAGACGGCGTTGAAAGGCAGCACCTGTTCTTTAAATTTCACCGCCTCGCCGCTGCCGGTGGCGATGGTAGCTACCACGGTGGCGTCCCGGATACCATAGTCGTCCTGCACCCGTGCCATCAGTGGTATCTTCCGGGGTTCTCCGATATCCACAATGGTGTAGGGCTTGGGAGTGCGGATAACGATACGGGGCGCCTCATCCCTGATCACTTCTATCTTATACAGATCCGAAAGCCCGTCGCCCATCTGCAGCTGATAAAATCCGGAATGAGCCGCTACAATGGACCCGCGCCACAGTGTCCGCTCCGCACCGGCAGCCTGCAATGGCATACGAGCGCTGTCAGACAAGACGAATTGCACGGAATCCAAAGCGATATTGGTCAGTATCTCCCAACTTATGAGGGCCCCTTCTTCCACCTGTAGATTGAGGTCCTGCTGACTGCGTATGGGCCTGCCTGTATAGGCAGGCGGCGTGATGCGGATGTGTACGTCCCTTATCGCAGGCGGAATAGATCTTATCGTAGTTACTTTATCAGACCCGGATACGCTACGCGTATCCGGTGGAGGAATACCAATTATTGCCCATGCCGCGACAGCCACTACGACGAGGCTAAAACCTATGATCAGTCTTTTGCGAAAAGGATGCGGTATCCGCGCATGGTCCAGCCTTCCTTCTATCCGGGCTGCCTGTAATTTCTCCAGGGCGCCCAGGTCACTTTCCGGCCTGAGTAACAAGCGGCTGCTCTCTTCGAGCTCCGGAAGCCATCTGTCCAGCGCACGCGCCGTATCCACCAACGTTATCCTCCAGGATGGAAAGAGCAAAAGAGCTGTTACAATCAGGATGCAGAATATTCCTACCCCATATAAGGGCGCCCCCAAACCCCACCTGCTCAGCAGGAGCCAGAACGCCAGGCTGACGGCCAGGGACAGCAGCATGCAAAAGATGACGCCCTCCAGCATCCATCTGCGTCGCACTGATGATAATATGTTCATCCCTTTAGCCATCCTTTGCTCTTTTAAAAGATAAGATCCGCTCGGCCGACAACGTTATAAAGATCAACAACCACCCAAAGGGTGACAGGTCAATAGAAGTTTGCAGTACAGACGCGTCAGGTTGGTGTAAGTCCTCCCTGGAAGGAGTCACCTGCGCAGGATCGATCATTCTTCTGTCGCGGCCCCCGGAAGCCTGATCCAGCCTTTCCATCGGCTGATCCAGCAACAGCTTCTCCATAAGGATGGGAAAATCTTTACTCCAAACAAGCCCGTTCCATGCCGGATCAAAATGACTATAAAAATGATAGCGCCTGCCGCCGTCCGTTTCTTCCAGCGCCAGCAAAGGTCTTTCAAATCCATCGGTCCAGATGGGTAACCATTGACGGGACTCTCCTATCTCTTTTTCCACGGGTATATCGCTCCCATTTATCCACGTGTCTATGGCCGTCGCCTGTCCGGGTTCGTATAAAAATATGTTGGGCGCCTTTATATTTGGCGGTTTTGGGGACAGCCAGAAGACCCAGTCAGCGCCAGCGGGTCGCTCGGAGATCACTATATTTCTCCGTGTAAATTGCTGCAGTGCACTCACGGCTCCCCTCACCCATTGTCCATCACGGCTATGTTTATCCTCCGTAATTATCGCCACCCGCAGGGTGGTCGTATCCACCGGCGTCGTATCCCTCGCATATACCCGATAGCTGTAGGAGGTTCCGGTAACGCCGCTGCTGCCCGTGATCACCCGCATGCTGTCGGCGCCCTGCTTCCAGGCCGCCTGTATCCATTGCACGGTACTGTCCTTTGGGACACTGATATGCCAGTACACCGGTCGGGCGCTGACGGGTCTCACGCCGGAGAAATGCTGCAACTGTCCATCTGTATATACGTAAAAGGGAATTCCTGCCGGAGCCTGCAGATCCAATGTGTGGAAATCATCCCACCAGGAAGGGCCATTTATGTCATGCCGCTGAAAGCCTGCCTTCATCAATGAATCCACTTGTGATACATCTGTCATGGTACCCCTGCCCACCAATACCCATCCTTTTTTATCCGCATCAGGCCGCCGCCTCCAAACAGGCGCCGCGAGCAATAAAGCCAGCAGGATCAGCAAAAGACAACGCAGCACAAGCAGCCACCAGCCGGATATCCGACGGCTACGGGCTTTTTTCAGCGATGTTTTATCAAGGAAGTCGATGCTGCCGATGGAGAGCACCCGGCCCTGCTTGTTATTCCATAAATGGATCACTACCGGGGCGATGATCCCAGCCATTGCGAATAGCCATATGGGTTGTAAAAGTCCTAACAATCTATCCGATGATCTTTTGACGTTGTTTTAAAAAATCCCGCAAGGCTTCGCCCGGCGGCTGATCCATGCGTACCATGGTATAGGCTATCTGTTTATCCAATACCTGCATCCTCACTGCCGCCAGCCAGTCCTGCATTCGCTGGAGGTATTCTTTCTGCCCCTGCTGACCGGAAAAAGGTATCTGTTCGCCCGTCTCCAGATCCTGTAGTCGCAAATAGCCTTCGTAGTCCATCTCCAGCTCATTCTTTCCCATCAGGTGAAAGACGATGACCTCATGCCGAAGGGCGGCAAGCAATTCCAGCAGGCGGCTGATCTCCCCATTACGCTGGTACATGTCCGTGATAAATACCAGGAGCTCCCTCTTCCCTTCACCCGTAAATATATGTTTGTACTGACTGGGCTCTCCCATTCGCCCCCCTGGCCGGATATTCTCCAGCTGGTAAAAGAAGCGGGCCAGGTGCTGGGGGTCCTTCCGCGAAGGCAGTGTAAAGACATCCCCATCCTGGAAAGTATAAAGGCCAAAGCTGTCGCCTTGCATATGCGCCAGCCAGCCCAGACTGGCCGCCAGCAGACGGGCATAGTCCAACTTGGTATACATCCCATCCCGGTGGGCCATGGAATTGCTGGCATCCACCAGCAGGCGGATGGAAATGCTGGTCTCTATCTCTGACTCGCGGATATAATACCTGTCGCTGCGCGCATATCTTTTCCAATCCAGCCAGCGCAGGTCATCGCCAGGCTGGTAGCTCCGGTATTGGCTGAATTCGAGCCCGGGCCCCCTGACCTTGCTTTTGTTGATGCCGGTCATAAATCCATCGATGGTCCGGCGGGCTGCCAGCGACAGGTCCTTTATGGCCATTAAAATATGGTGATCTGGCAATTCGCTCATGTGCTGTCCTATTTGGGACCGATGCCGCTACAACGTAGCTGGCCTGTCGATAGCCTTTAATAATACGGCCGTGGCCTCATCGGATGTAATACCTTCTGCCTCGGCCTTGAAGTTCATCAGGATACGATGTCGCAGGACGGGATACGCCATGGCATGGATGTCCTCCGGGATCACCGCATAGCGCTGCCTGAACAACGCCCTGGCCTTGGCCGTCAGTATAAGGGCCTGTCCGGCGCGGGGGCCGGCGCCCCATCGTACCCATTCTTTTATATATGCCTGTGTGGAAGTATCGGGACGGCTGGCGCGGATGATCTCCGCCACATATTTTATCATGTCCTCGCTGATGCTGACCTCACGTACCAGCTTCTGCAGCTGTTGTATCTCCTGAGCGTTGACGACGGGATGAACGGTCGGCCTTCGCGTGCCGGTGGTATGACTAAGGATGGTAGCCTCCTCTTCCGCAGTGGGGTAACCGATCTTGATATAGAGGAGGAACCTGTCCAGCTGGGCCTCGGGTAAGGGATATGTCCCCGCCTGCTCGATAGGATTTTGTGTAGCCAGTATAAAGAACGGCCGGTCCAGTTTATAGGTCTGCCCGCCATAGGTGATCTCGAATTCCTGCATGGCTTCCAGCAAGGCCGATTGTGTCTTGGGAGGAGTACGGTTTATCTCGTCCGCCAGCACGATATTGGCAAAGAGCGGCCCCTTGTTGAACTTGAAAAAGCGGCGTCCCGTAGTGTGATCCTCTTCCAGTATCTCCGTACCAAGAACATCCGTGGGCATAAGGTCGGGCGTGAATTGTATCCGTCTGAAGGATAGATCCAATGCCTGCGAGAGGGTCCGCACCATCAAGGTCTTTGCCAGCCCGGGAACACCTTCCAGCAGACAATGCCCTCCGGCAAGAAGTGTGATCAGCATTTCTTCGACGATGGCGTCCTGGCCGACAATAACCTTCTGTATCTCCTTTTTTAATTGTGAGAGTTTTCCCAATAATGACTGTACGTTGCTTTCAACGATTTCCAAACTCATGTGTTTTAAAAGTTCAAAAAAATCGACGTAAAAACAGGAAATTAAAGATAAAATCATCAACTTTAAAAAAATTACACCGCCGGTGGATCAGGTGGAAAAGTTCACATTTGCAAGATTGAGGTATAAGTCGGGGGATTGGGACACCGACCAGCGGATGCCCTCCAATCTGCTGAATTCCCTGATAGAATATACCACCCTCCCTGTCAATCTGCAGGAAAAGGTCGTCGACCTGGATAGCTCCGACATCTTCCAATACCCTTTTTGTTACATCAGCGGTCATAAACTGGTACAGTTCAATACCCAGGAGGGGGAGCATTTCCGTCGATATGTACAGAACGGGGGATTCGTCTTTGCCGACGACTGTAACCACGATATTGACGGCCTTTTTGCCCGCAGTTTCGAAGCGCAGATGCATAGCCTCTTTGGGGCCAGCGCCCTTCAGAAAATACCCAATAACCATAGACTCTACCATTCCTTCTTTTCATTCGAAAAAGGTCCGCCCAATACGTCCTTTGAGCTGAATGGATGGGGGGACGACCTGGTGCATGATTATCTGAAGGCCATCGTTATAAATGACCGCATCGGCGTATTGTACAGCAATAAGGATTATGGCTGCGAATGGGACTATGATTTCCGTAACAAGCGATTCCTAGCGGAGGACAATACAAAATTTGGAGTGAATATTATCATGTATGCGTTGAATGCAGTGCGCTAAGCCCGGGCCATAAAAAAATAGCGGCCTCGCGAAGAGGCCGCCGTAGTTGTTGTTAAGATATCGGCTTGTACAGAGTCTTACTCCTGTGTAGTAGTCCCTCCGGTGGAGGATTGACTATCTTGATATTCCGGCTGCTCACTTCCACTCACCGGCTTTTGATCTTTTTGTTGTTGAGGTTGTGAACCATTGCCAGGGTATGGCTGCGGCCCGTTGCTATTGTTTCGACGATAGTGCTGGTCGAAATAGTCATGTCTTGCCTGGATTACCGCTGCATCCCGATCTTTTTTCAGCTGATTGATCTTTTCCTTTCTTTCTTTACGAGGTATGGTCTTATCATGACGCACATCCTTGATCTGAGCGGAATAATCGCTCTTGATATCGCTGATCTGTGCGGCCAGGGGTGAAGGCATAGACCCGTAACCATAATAGAAAGCAGGATAAGGATAATAGCCCCAGCCCCAGGGACCAAAGAAAGGATAACCATATCCCCAGGGGCCATAACCAAAACCTAATCCAAGTCCAACATAGGTACGGGGGTGTGCGTATACAACCCCACCTCCATGATAAACTGCACCACCGTGGATGGCTGCGCCGCCACCACTGTAGTGTACTCCCCGTTGGGCAGATGCGCCCAGGGAGAGCGCTGTGGCGAATAATACCGCCATTACTATTTTCATTTTACTCACGTTCATAAAAATATTTTTAAGGTGTTCGTGATTCTTCGAGTTCATATCTTATTTCTCCTTGTATCTTATAGACGTCAAAAACTGGACAAGGTTAATTCCGCATGCCTGTTATAACACATCTATAACAATCTATTTACCAGCCGTTAGAATAAGGAAATGTTAAAATCCCCAAAAACTTCCTATCTTTTTAGGCCTCCTGTTAAAAACTAACAGTTATGACTCATCTTAAAATCTTGTTCTACTGTCTTTTATCATTGATCGTCGTCCAAACATCCGGCCAGCCGCAGCCCTCTGTCAGTTTTGAAAAATGGCTTAGTCTCCAGTCAGCGGGTGGTGTCGTCCTGTCACCCGATGGCGCTTTTGCAGCCTATACTGTCAGCACGACAGACTGGAAAGACAACAGCTATGACAACGAAATATGGATTGCTCAAAAAGGGCAAAAACCATTTCAACTAACAAGAACGGCTAAGGGCGGAAGCAGTTCACCCGTGTGGAGTCCCGACAGCAAATGGCTGGCTTTTCTGGCGGACAGAGGCGACAAGACACAGATCTATTGCATATCTATCCATGGTGGAGAGGCTTTCCCTCTGACGAAGGAGGAAGATGGCATAAATAATTTTTCCTGGAGCCCGGACGGCATACATATCGCCTTTACAAAAAATGAACCCGAGTCAAAAACCCTCAAGTCTACAAAGGACAGGTATGGCGCCTGGGCGGTGGAAGGAGAGGAGTACAAGCTGTCGCATCTGTGGGTGATCCGGATCAATTTCGACTCGGTACCAAAACCCGAACGGCTTACAGACGGCAATTTCACCGTCACGGGTTTCCATTGGAGCCCCGATGGAAAGTACATTGCATATGACAGGCAGCCTGATCCCCTCATCAACTCTTCCGTTCATTCGGATATCGCATTGCTGGACCTGGCTTCCAAAATTTCCACTCCCCTTATTTCCAATCCCTCCTCGGATGACTTTCTTGCATGGAGCCCGGAAGGTGATAGATTTATATACGCCAGCAGCGTCAACGATACTACATCGTACTTCTATACGAACAACCGCCTTTTTATCTATGACATGACCAGCCATTCTTCCAGGGAAATTGCCGCTGATTTTGACGAAGACAAAAACGTGACCAGCTGGAATAAGAAAGGTATCTTCTTTACGGCATCGCAAAAAACAAAAGCGGACGTTTTTCAGCTGGATCCCTCCGGCGGCGGTATTCAGCAGGTGTCGCTGCCCGTTGATATTGCGGGCAATGTCAGCTATACCAAGGATGGAAGCATGATGGCGTTTACAGGACGGGCTTCTGACGGGCTGACAGAGATCTACATCGACAATGAAAAGCTCACCAGCATGTCGGACCAGCTGAAAGGCTGGGATACCCCTGTGAATGAGGTCATTCAGTGGAAAAGCAAGGATGGCGCGCTCATCGAAGGTATCCTGTTAAAGCCCCGCAATTTCGATCCGCAGAAAAAATATCCCTTATTGGTGGTCATCCATGGCGGCCCAACGGGTGTCGATCGACCGGATCCGACCCCCACCTATGTATACCCGATCATGCAGTGGTGTGAGAAGGGCGCCATCGTCCTGCGTGTCAACTACCGCGGTTCGGCCGGCTATGGTTCGAAGTTCCGTAGCCTCAATGTACGCAATCTGGGTGTGGGTGATATGTGGGATGTGGTCAGTGGAGTGGATTATCTGACGAAGAAGGGATTTGTAGACACGGCCCGGATGGGATGTATGGGCTGGAGCCAGGGAGGCTATATATCAGCATTTCTGACGACACATACGCATATCTTTAAAGCAATATCCGTCGGCGCGGGTATTTCCGACTGGGAGACTTATTATGTCAGCACGGATATCACACCCTTCACCCGGCAATATCTGAAGGCTACTCCATGGGAGGACAGGGCCATCTACGAAAAGACCTCCCCCATGGCGGCGATCAACCAGGCCACGACCCCCACACAGATACAGCATGGGGAGTTGGACAGACGTGTACCGATATCCGATGCGCATGAGCTGTACCGTGGTCTTCAGGACAGAAAGATCCCCTCGCGACTGATCATCTACAAGGGTTTTGGTCATGGCATCACCAAACCAAAGGAAAGGCTGGCGGCCATATGGCATAACTGGCAATGGTTTGGGAAATATATCTGGGGGGAGAACGTCATAATCCCCGTGGAAAATAAATAGTTCTATTTTTCCTTGACAATTAGCCCCTGACCCGGGATCCATTTGTCATACTCCATGTAGGCAGCCACTTCTTTGGCCATCTCTTCGCCTTTGAGCTTAGCTACGAGATGCAGCGCTCCGTCGATGCCGGCGGAAATACCCGCCGTGGTAATCACCTTGCCGTTGTCTACAAATCGTACATCCGATAGTACTTTTGTATTGGGCAGCGCCTTGCGCAGGGATTCGATGCTGGAGTGGAAGGTAGTGGCCGTGAGGCTATCCAGCAGTCCTGCCCTGCCGATGATAAAGGCGCCTGTACACACGGAAAAGAAATAGGAGGTAGATGATTTACGTTCGCTGATCCAGGCCATGATGCTGCTGTCCATCGAGGAAGGTCCGGAATTGCCGCCAAAGAAAGCCATGATGTCCGCGGGTGGTGCGTCGTCGATGCTGTAATCCGGTATGATCTTCAATATCCCCTCTGAGACGATGGGGTTTTTTGTTTTCGAGACAGTGAAGACGCGGAATCCGGCATAGGCAAATACTTCCATCGGTCCGGCGAAATCGAGTACCTCCACGCCATCCTGCAGGTAAAAGCAAATAGTCATTTGGTTATGGTAATTATTTATTATTGTTTGTCTTTCTGTAAAGGTCATATGAAGGAGGGTCATGCCGCAATGAGGGCAGACACCCGGTGCGTTAAAGACCAGCGTATCGCAGCTGCCGCCGCAGATACCACAGAACCAGGCAGCGTCCTGCTTTTTAGCTTGTTGACCCTGTGCGCGTACGAGGGTGGTGCTTGCCAGTAGTAAGATGAAGATGAGTTTTTTCATGCTTCAAAAATACTTTGCCTCTTGCAGGGTGACGAGGACATTCCTGCGCAGTATTAGGACAAATCGGCGGGACAGGTCCCTGGACCGGCCTACCCTTTCCTGAAGGCCGAAGGCAGACTGCCCGTATGTTTGCGAATAATATGTCGAAGCTGGTTGGCGCTCTGGAGACCGCATTGTTCGGTGACGGCGCCCACTTTATGATTGCTGTTCAGCAGGTGCACCGCTTTCTCCACCCGCAGTTTCTCCATATACTCGCCGACGGTGATGCCGGTGGACTTCTTGAATTGACGCGTAAGATTGCGGGGACTGGTATAGACCAGCGCCGCCAGCTCTTCCACTTTTATTTTTTTGGGAAGATGACGCACGATCCAATCCTGTACGATATGAATATCGTCGTTGACATGACTGCGGTATTGCATATAGATGCTGTCCTGCGGCTCGGTGCCGTCCCGGCGGATATAGACCACCATCTCGCGCGCAATTTTGTAGGCAAACTCCGGTCCGAACCGTTGTTCCAGCAGCGCGAGGGCCATATCCAGTCCCGTCGTCACACCTGCGCTGTTATAGATATTATCGCTCTTTACAAACAGCCGGTTGCTCAGCACCTTTGCATTGGGGAAGTCTTTCTGCAGCCGCTCCGTATATTTCCAGTGGGTGGTACATTCTTTTCCTTCCAGCAGGCCTGCTGCCGCCAGGGTAAAAGCTCCTGTACAAATGGAGCAGATGGTAGCGCCGGCCTGGTCGGCCTGTCCCAGCCAGTTGAAGAATGTGCGGTTCTCCCGGGGCGGCACGCGGCGCAGGTCGTATCCGGGGATGACGAGGATGTCGGAGGGGAGTACCTTTATGCCTGTGTATCGTTTGAGTCCCGTGAATTGCAGCTGTGCAGAGCTGGGCTGGCTGGTGTTGTCGGAGACGTAGAGAATTTCGAATGGCTTACCATAATCGCTGCTCTCGTAGAAGGTCTGCACCGCCCCCGCAAGGTCGAGGATATGGGTCTCTTTGTTGATGAAGAAGATGACTCTGTTGGTCATAGAACTTGTTCATTTGGAGTAATCTTTGAAGTACGAATTTACTAACAATAACTCATATTGGGAGGAACTCCCAATTTATATATCTGCCGATGCGGATATGTAATTTCCAGACAAAACTGACAACGCTACAGCGACAATATCCTCCAGCGTCTTCCGGTCCGGCCGGGTCTTGCCCGAGACCTTCAGCCCACTGTATGTATTAAACAGATGTCTTGCCAGCGCCTGCGGCTTGAACGCCGTATCGATCTCGCCCGCAGCCTGCCCCTCTTTTATCCAATCCGAAAATATCCCTTCCATCCTCTCCATATTGTCAGCCGCAACAGCCGCGATGTCCTTATCCTGGTTGACCATCTCCGTGGTAGTGTTCACCATCATACAACCTTTCCGCATCCTGTCCGCCAGTATCTCTTCCACCGCATACTCAAAGGCCGCCGTGATCCTCGGAACAACAGATTTCACCTTGCCCGCCAGCTCATGCAGCTGCCGCTGCTGATCATCCAGGTAATACCGTAAACATCGCATGAACAATTCATGCTTCCCACCAAAACTGTTATAGATGCTGGACCTGCTCAACCCGGTGGCCCGGGTGAGCTCATCCATGGAAGTGGCATTGTAACCCCTGGTCCAGAACAATTCTGTCGACAGGCGCAACACCTCCTCCTCATCAAAAAGAATTTCCTTTGGCATATGTTTCAAAATTTAAAGCGTCGCCATACCACCGTCCGCGATCAGCTCTGCGCCCAGCACAAAACTGGAATCTTCCGACGCAAAGAAGACGGCGATCTTTGCTATCTCCTGCGGTGTGCCAAATCGTCCAAGCGGGATTGCACCGGCCGTCTGTTCCATATGTTCCTGTACAGGCACTCCTAATTTGCTGTGAAGAGGAGTAGCCACAGGACCGGGACTAACCGCATTCACACGGATCTTCCGGGGCAGCAGCTCAGCAGAAAGGTTTTTGGCAAAGGTCAGTACGGCAGCCTTGCTGGCGGCATAGATAGATGCGTTCGGCATACCCATATGAGCATTTATCGAGGTATTCAATACAATGGAGCCGCCTTCACCCATCAACGGCAACAATTGCTGGATCGTAAAGAACGCGCCCTTTACATTCGTATTGAACTGCTCGTCAAAGAATGCTTCACTCACCCCTTCGATGGGAGAGAATTTAGCAATCCCCGCATTGATGAACAATACGTCGACCTTAGGGAAGATAGCCGACACCTGCTGCCCCAGTTGCAGCACGTCCTTTATGTTCGATGTGCCCGAGACGATGCCCCGCGCCTGGGTACCCAGTTCGGCTACCACCTGATCCAGCGAGGCTTTGTTTCTGCCTGTAATGATCACCCTGGCGCCCTCCGCGATAAATTCCTTTGCCGTAGCCAGTCCAATACCACTGTTCCCGCCTGTAATAACGGCCGTCTTGTTTAATAACCTGCCCATAAAAAGTATTTTTAGATTTGTTTGGAATGTTTATTCCAGAACAAAGATAAAACATTTGGAACGATCGTTCCAAATTAATTTTTCCGATTCCCCTCCAAACCCGGAGAAGCAGGACAGTGCAGGATGGTAGCAGGGATCTCCTGGCTCTTTTCCGCTATTTCACCCGCAGAGGTCAGCCGAAAATAGGGG
>Ga0105237_10005514_pt1 | contig 14261 bp, 18 predicted proteins | sample KBSC24metaG_FD_81520 | JGI IMG/M metagenome (GOLD analysis project Ga0105237, IMG submission 81520) | Corn rhizosphere microbial communities from Kellogg Biological Station, Michigan, USA - KBS C2-4 metaG | ecosystem: Host-associated > Plants > Roots > Rhizosphere > Soil | place: Michigan, USA... | reverse complement strand
TGAGCGGCAGTGGAGCCTCTGTTTTTGGCATTTTTAATGAAAAAATCGCCCTTCCCGAACTGGAAATGAACAATTTGGTGTTTTATTAAAATTTTGGATTTAAAGAACTAAAAATCCGAAATCGAAAATCCGAAATCCAACATCATTTTCCCACATCCTCAGCCACACCCCGGTCAAACGCTTCCACGCAGTCACGATCGCCCCAGCCTTTGTTAACAGCGCTCAGCAAGCGGTTAAAGGTAGCATCGGCTACCGGCATCGGCGTTTTTGTCTGTTGGGCAAGGTCATGTGCCAAACTCAGATCTTTATAGCCTAAGCTGGCTTTAAAGCGCACAGGTTCGTATTTTTTCTCAGCGATAAGTCTGCCGTAGTTTTGATACACGGGGGCATTGAACAATGTTGAACCGAAAAAATTAGCTACAGTAGAACGGTCCAAACCGTGATCTTCAGCAAGCCTGAACGCTTCGGCCATCATTTCAACAGATGCGAAGATCATAAAATTGCCGATGATCTTTACCACATTGGCGCCGCCTGCGTCTTCTCCAAAATCGATCACGCCTTGCCCCATACATTCCAATATAGGCTTGGCTGTTGCCTTTGATTGTTTATCGCCCGATACGCATATCCAAAGCTTCCTGGCCGCAGCAGCTTCCGGCCTGCCGAATACGGGCGATGTCAGGTAACTACTGCCCGCGCTCTGATGCAGTTCAGCAAGCTCCTTCGAGATAGCAGGGGAGATGGTACTCATGGAAATGTGAAGCCCGCCTTTTTGTAAAGTTTTTAAAATCCCATTCTCGCCGGCTACGGTTTCTTTAACCACCGCATCATCCGATAGCATAGTGATAACAACAGCGACATTGCTTGCAGCCTCCGCAGGCGTTTTGCATTTGGTGATGGCCGGCTGCTCCAGCTCATCCGCCTTTTCGGCACTGCGGTTGTATACCTGTAAATGATAGCCCGATGCTATTAAATTTTTTGCCATGTCGAGGCCCATGTTTCCAAGGCCGATAAATCCTAATTTCTTTTCCATAGTTTAACTGATATAATCCCTGTCCTCGTCACTTAGTGTATTTGTAGGTTTATTTAACGGTACATTCTCTTCATCATGTCCGGGAGTGTATTTTGGGCGACTCGGTCTTCCCACCAGGACGCCAATAATAAATCCGAACACGGCTACCACCAGCAGCATCACTAATTTGGAGATGTGAAAAGTAGCGAACAAAAATTTGAAAAATACTGCATCTGTATTTTGCATGATCACGACAGTAAATAATACTGTGATGATGATAATGATCATCGTTTTTATTCTCATGATGGTTTTAGTTTAAACAGTAATTATAAGATGGAGTTTTTAGTTGTTTATCAAAAGCGGGCCTTCAAACGCCCGGATTAAATCTACAAAAAAAACGATTGTCTAAATACGCTCCTTTTTAAATCTGACACTAAACAGAACAAATGAATTCCATGAGAAATTAAGCAAAGCAAAATCTTGATTTTTTCCGGGTGACCGCCGCCGGTAGAGAAGGGGAGAGGATTGGTTTATTTAAAATTTTAAGACAACAAATATCCCTGAAAATTCGGAGAAAATTGTCCCGAAATTCCGTCTGTCAGCAATCAAAAAAAAATCAGCTAAGGCATAAGGTCGTATACAAATTCATGTGCCCGGCCAAATTTTTAGAATTGTAGTTTTTGATTTCAATACACACCTTGTTGAATTATTGCGCAGACCAACACTGTGTACTTTTCATTTACTTTAACGAATTTAAATAACTGAATTATATTTAGATAAGACCTGTTTTTTGAATGATTTAAATCAATTGCTAATATTGTTAGTTTTTGTATTTCTTTAAATTGTTGAAAACGTTAAACTTTTACTTTTTATAAATTATATAAATATTTGATTATTAATGTTATGTATTATTTAAGCAATTTTAAACTACGGAAAAATTACAATGTAAAATTTAGTAAAATAGCTTAATTTGGTAGATCATGTATATTTCACAGAACGTATTGTTAAATACACGAAGTTGATTTCTGATTTTACGCCTCCCGGAGCTGGATTAATAAATCAGGGTTTTATATGCTTTAAAATTAAGGTGTCTTAAAACGCTTTAAAATGCGTTTGCTGGCTTCGCGGTGTGAGGTGGATAATCGTGCGTTTTTGGAGAAATTTCCGGGTGGTAAGGAAAAAAAAATTAACGGTTTTTTCTCTTCACTATCTGTTTTTGCGCGACCGGGAAAAGGAAGATAGTGGACAAAATAATGATCGCTCCGACCCAAAATCCGGCCGTCATTTTATTCATGTCGCCAAAAAAAACGAACGACATAATGATACCATACACCGGTTCCAGGTTGGTGATAAGCGCCACACGGAATGCCGAAAGTTCACGCATAACCGATACGCCGGCAACGTAGGCAAGCGATGTGCAGATAGTTCCCAGCAGGAGTAAGTAACCAATATCTGCCCGCTGCAATATCATCGATTTATCAAACCCGCCCGTCACAGTAAGGAAGATTGTTATCCAGACAAACGCTCCGGTCAGCTCATAAAAAGCGATCACCGGGGCCTCATGCTTTTTCACCTGGCGGGAATTTATGATGGAGAAAAGACTGGCGCAAACAGCGCTTATTAGTCCGGCTATGATACCCTTAGTGTATTGTGTTTCGAATTTGAAAATAATAAGGATGCCGGTTATGATGAGCGCGCCGGCAATGATCTCCATTTTTGAGATACGTTTTTTATTGATCAGCGGCTCAAAAATAGCCGTGAATAAAGTGATTGAAGAGAGGCAAACCAGGCTCACCGAAACGGTAGAAAGCTTGATGGAAAGGAAAAATAATATCCAATGCCCGCCCACCAGGGCTCCTGTAAAAGCCAGTTTTAAGAAAGTATTGCGGCTAACTTTGAACGTGGTTTTGTTGAAATTGAAATATAAAAACAGGGAAACCGACGCGATAAGTACCCTGTACCAGACCAATTGTACGGCCGAAATTGTAATTAATTTGCCCAGGATGCCCGTAAATCCCCAGATAAAAACCGTGAAATGTAGTATCAGCAGGTTCTTATTTAAGGGTGCCGGTGCAACTTCCTCAGGCATTATTTTGGCGCTTTTAGGAGTAAATAATAGCCGAATAAACCGAACAATATGTTAGGCACGAACACCGAAATTATCGGCGGAGCACCGCCTTTTATTGAAAATACCAGCGCGAATTTCTCCACGATGATATAGGTAAAGCACAACAAAATTCCTATCCCCAGCGGCAAGCCCACGCCCCCCCGTACCTTCCGCGAGGACAAAGAAACCCCGATTAGCGTGAGCACATAGGTGGATAACGGGTACACAAAACGGTGATATTTTTCAAATTTCATATCGGTAAGTTCGCCTGTTCCGCGTAGCTCAGCCTTAGTAATATTGTTATTTAGCACCTTCATCGACATGGCGCTATACTGGTTATCCTTGATCTCAAAATCCTCCGGCTTCATATCCAGCACAGTGTCCTTGCTCATCCCATGCCAGATCATGTTTTCCTTGCGACCATCTATCGTGCGTACGGTGTAATTGCTAATGGTCCATACCCTTTTAAGCGAATCATAAACGATCCGGTTGGCCACCCACTTTTGCTTCATACTGTCCCCGTCGAACTTCTCCATTATAAACTCATACCCCGTTTTTATGGTATTGTCAAACGATTTGATATATACAAAGGTGCGCTTGTCCAGTTGCATGTGGACCTCTGTTTTAGTGGGGTCGGCGTCCGTAAAATGCGTATCCTCGAAATCAACCTTTAGCCGGTTGGTATAGGGGATAAGATAAACATTAGCGAAGAACGAAACGATAAATAACAACGACGCCGATACAAAATAAGGCCTCAGAAACCGCATAAAGCTGGCCTTTGAGCTTAATATAGGTACTATCTCCGTTTGGTTAGCCATTTTGGCCGTGAACAGGATAACCGCCAGGAAGTTAATAAGAGGCGATAAATAATTAGGTAAAAAGGAATAAAGCCTGCGTAATACTGGAAAGCGATATCGTGCAGCGTGGTTTGTTTTTTCAGGAAGTTGTCCAGGTGTTCAGATATATCGAAAACGACCATCACCACCGAAAAAATCGCCAGGGTAAACCCAAAGGTTCCAAGGTATTTTTTGATGATATACCAATCAATTACCTTCAGATATCGGTTTAAAAGAGATTTCATTTACAGCCTTTGGCCTAATTGGTTTACCATTGTTTTCTTCCAGTTATAAAACTCGCCCGAGATGATCTTTTCCCGTGCTTCCTTTACCAGCCACAAATAAAAATGCAGGTTGTGTAAGGTTGCGATCTGTGCACCAAGCATTTCGCCCGAATGGATCAGGTGACGAAGATAAGCTTTTGTATAGCTTGTATCTGCAAACAGGCCGCTGTCAGCTTCAATTGGTGTAAAATCATTTTTCCACTTCTCATTTTTGATATTGATAATACCGTTTTTGGTAAAAAGCATCCCGTTGCGGGCGTTGCGCGTAGGCATCACACAATCAAACATATCCACGCCCAAAGCAATATTCTCCAATATATTTACCGGTGTACCCACACCCATCAGATAACGTGGTTTTTGCTTCGGTAATATATCGCACACCAATTCGGTCATGGCGTACATTTCTTCCGCCGGCTCACCTACCGATAAACCTCCGATAGCATTGCCCTCCCGCTCAAAAGAAGCGATAACCTCTGCCGATTTTACTCGCAGATCCTTATATACCGACCCTTGTACGATAGGAAACAAAGTTTGGCTGTATCCATACTTAGGTTCGGTGCTGTCAAAACGGTCGCAGCAGCGCTTGAGCCATCGGTGAGTCATATCGATCGACTTGCGTGCATAACCGTATTCACAAGGATAGGGAGTGCATTCATCAAACGCCATAATAATATCGGCCCCGATGATCCGCTGTATATCCATCACGTTTTCCGGCGTAAACAAATGTTTTGACCCGTCAATATGCGAACGGAACGTAACACCTTCCTCTTTTATTTTCCTTACCTCGGTGAGTGAATATACCTGGTAACCACCGCTATCCGTTAAAATAGGCATTTCCCAGCCGTTGAATTTATGTAATCCGCCTGCTTTTTCAATGGTGTCCAACCCCGGCCTTAAATACAAATGATAAGTGTTGCCTAAAATAATTTCGGCCTTTATATCATCCTTCAGCTCATGCTGGTGTACGGCTTTTACGGTGCCTGCAGTACCCACAGGCATAAATATAGGGGTTTGTATAGTGCCGTGATCGGTTACGATCTCTCCCGCGCGGGCCTTCGAAAGCGAATCTTGTGCTGTTAAAGTGAATTTCATTTTGAGGCTGCAAAAGTACTCATTTGTTGTAACGTAGGAAAGTTTGAAAGTTGTAAGGTTATATGTGTTACTTATTAACATTCCAGCCGTTAAACCTTACAACTTTTCAACCTCTTGAAAACTCTCGCTATTTTTTAACAAATTTGCCCGATATTTTATTGATCTGATTTGGAAAGCTATATCCCCGATGCCTTATTTATCTTACTAACTATCAGTTTTATAGCGCAGCTGTATTATCTTATCAGCTATCACAGCAGGTTAAGGTCGTATAAGCCGCTGGAAGAACTGTTAGCACCGGATATCCCCGTTTCGGTGATCATCAGCGCGCGTAACGAAGCCAAAAACCTGGTTGAAAACCTGCACCTGATTTTAGAGCAGAACTACCCTGATTTCGAAGTGATCGTGGTTAATGATTGCTCCCTGGATGACTCTGAGGATATATTAAAGGAGATCAGCAAGCAATACGCCCGCTTAAAGATCGTCACAGTAACCGAAAGCATCCACTTTAAAACCGGGAAAAAATTCGCCTTAACGATGGGTATCAAAGCCGCCCAGAATGAATACTTATTGTTCACCGATGCTGATTGCAAACCCGCTTCAAAAAACTGGATTACGCGTATGGCAGCCAATTTTTCAGACGGCAAAGAGATCGTGCTCGGCTATTCACCTTATTATAAGACCAAAAATTTCCTGAATGCTTTTATCCGCTTCGAAACTATAAAAACGGCGGTCAGCTATTTATCTACAGCTATTGCAGGAAATCCTTACATGGGGATCGGCCGTAATTTAGGATACACCAAAACGTTATTTTTTAAAAATAAGGGCTTTGCATCACACATGCACGTCATGTCGGGCGATGATGATCTGTTCGTCAATCAAAATGCCACCGCCAATAATGTAGCAATTGAAATACATCCCGAAGCGTTTACATTCAGCCCGGCTAAGACTACGATAGGGGCATATTTCAAACAAAAACGCCGTCATATGGGCGTAGGCAAGCTTTATAAAAATAAACACCGCAGAATGTTATCATTTGATGCGCTCAGCGGATTTTTATTTTATATCTTGCTTGTGTTATGCCTGGTGTTAAACTACGACCCGTACCCGGCACTGGGTCTGTTTGTTTTCAGGCTGATATGCCAGGTAATTGTATATTACAAGGTGTTTGCAAAATTAGATGGCAAAAGTTTGGTGTGGTATTTGCCTTTTTTTGATATTATTTATTATGTTTATTTGAATATTTTTGGATTGATCGGGACCTTTATAAAAACTACCCAGTGGAAGTAAACGCTAATTTTACCGAAAACGCAAAGAATGATTTTCACCTTGTTGTAAAAGCACGCGAGGGAAACCAGAAAGCTTACGCCGACCTGATGCACAGGTACAAAGATTCTATCTATTTCATGGCACTTAAAATGGTGAACAACAAAGAGGACGCCATGGACCTCACTGTAGAGACCTTTGCCAAAGCGTTTGAAAAACTGGAAAAATACCAGCCTGATTACGCCTTCAGCACCTGGCTGTTCCGGGTGGCTACCAACAACTGTATCGACTTTATCAGGAAAAAAAAGCTGAATACCATGTCAATACATGGCATGGTGGACGATGACGGCGAGGAAAAAACACTGCAGATCAAAGCCGATGTTTTAAATCCCGAAGAATCTTCGATAAAGAAACAACAAACACAGGAATTAAAATTACTGATCGAAAGTTTGCCGGTGCGTTACCGTAACCTGATCACCCTGCGTTACTTTGATGAGTTATCCTACGAGGAAATAGCCCAGCAACTCGACCTGCCTTTAGGCACGGTTAAGGCTCAGTTATTCAGGGCGAGATACCTGCTTGGCAATATCATAAACCGTTTTAACAGGGATGACATTTGATCTGATCTTAAAATATTTCCCCAATCTTACTTCCCAACAGCAGCAGCAATACCGGCAATTGCCCGAATTATATAATTTCTGGAACAACCAGATCAATGTAATATCGCGCAAGGATATCGACTCGTTGTTTGAAAGGCATGTTCTGCATTCCCTCGGCATAGCCAAAGTAATTTCATTTCTACCCGGCGAAAATATATTGGATGTAGGCACAGGCGGAGGATTCCCCGGTCTGCCGCTAGCCATCATGTTCCCAGGTACGCAGTTTTATCTTGTCGATTCCATCGGGAAAAAGATCAAAGTGGTTAATGAAGTTGCCAAAGCGATCGGCTTAAAAAATCTTAAAGCAGAACATATCAGGGCCGAACAGGTACCTGGAAAATTCGATTTTGTAGTATCAAGGGCCGTAACGCAGTTGAAAGACTTTTATCCCTGGGTACTTGGGAAGTTCAACCCAAACTCAAAAAATACGCTCCCAAATGGTATTCTATACCTTAAAGGCGGCGACCTTCAACAAGAAATCACTGAATCGGGTTTAGCCGTTCAGCAATTTCATCTTAAGGATTACTTTACCGAAGAGTTTTTTGAAACCAAGCAGGTGATCTATATCAAAGGGAAATAATCCTTTAACGACTTAACTTTTACCTGATTTCGTTGTGTCTTTCTTTTTCTTCTTGAAAAGATCCAAAGGGTTTGGCGGTGGCGGAGGGCCACCCGCAGGAGGGCCCGCTGGTTGCACTTTTTTGGATGTATCAACCGTTTTTTTGGCGGTATCCTTTTTATGTTTCTTAAAGGGATTGATCTTTTTGAAAAGTTCACCCGGCGGTGGCGGTGGTCCCGGCGGTCCCGGCGGCGGCGTTTGCGCGAACGCATGTATCGAAACACATAATAATCCCATTATTAATGGCAGCATTAACAAGTACTTTACCGTTGCTGACCGGTCTGTTTTTCTTTTTGGCGGCATGTTCTGATTATTTTAAGTCTATCAAATAATTCTACATACTAAGCTAAAGTTTTCTGACAATCAAATTTTAACTTTTATATAATTATATCAAAGGTATCGTTGGCTTGTCAGTTTTTTTGGTACCTGGTGTAGGCGTTTTGGGTTTTGTTTTCTCTTTAGCTGTGCCTGTTGATTTATGTTTAGGCGCAGGTTTTGGCGGATCTACCTGTGTAGGTTTTGGCGGCGGCACAGGCTCAGGGGCTGGTGGTTTCACATCGTTATGATTATCAGTGCCCGAAGAATCCTTTTTCTTTTTCTTAAATGGATTGATCTTCGTCCATATCTCTTTAAGCGACTTGGGTTTTGGGTGAGGTGGCGGTTCTTTCCTTAATGAATCGATGCCGGCAAATGTATTCACCGATAAAAAAAGCATTAATAGTAGCACTGACAGGCATTTCATCCTGGTTACTTGCCGTAAATTTCTCCTGTAGTTCATCATGTGATAAGCTTTTATTTTACGGGAGATGGTTTAATTATTAAAGTTATTAAAAAATAATCTTTTCAAAGTATACACTGATAAAGAGATATAAAAAAAGTGCCGCCCTGGAATGAGCGGCACTTTTAAAAAAATATTTTTTGCTAAAAATTTGAGCAAATAATGAAATTGTTATACTTTCACATCTGCTCAATTATAAAATGTCGTTACAACACCAGATCGCTTTAACTTTTATAAAAAATATTGGCCCTGCACTGGCTAAATCGCTTATTATTCATTATGGCGATATAGAGAAAATATTCAAAGCGTCCCGGACGAGTTTGCTCAATGTGCCTGGTTTTGGTGAGAAGAGGGTTAATGATCTTGACCTGTCGGCCGCACTAAGCAGGGCAGAAGAGGAACTTCGGTTTATAGAAAAGAATGAAGTAAATGTTATTTTTTATACGGACAGCGCTTACCCCAAGCGTCTGAAAAACTGTGCCGATGGGCCAATACTATTATACTCAAAAGGAAACATGAGTTTAAACCCGCCGCATGTGATAAGCATTGTGGGGACACGTAATGCAACTGAATATGGCAAGCAGTTGTGCAAAGATCTGGTGGGGGAACTGCAGCAGTATAATGCTTTGATCGTTAGCGGACTCGCCCTCGGGATAGATGTTACCGTGCACAAGGAAAGCTTAAGACAAAATTTAGCTACTGTTGGCGTCCTCGGTCATGGGCTCGACAGGATATACCCTTTTCAGAACAGGTCTACCGCTGAAAAAATGCTGGAAAATGGTGGGTTATTAACCGAATTTCCATCAGGTACCATACCCGACCGTGAGAATTTTCCGCAGCGAAACCGCATTGTAGCCGGTATGGCAGATGCTACCGTGGTGATCGAGGCCAGTGTTAAAGGCGGGGCGCTGATCACCGCCGAAATAGCCAACTCCTATAACCGCGATGTATTTGCCTTTCCGGGAAGAGTAGATGATGAATATTCGGAGGGATGCAATTTCCTGATCAGGAATAATAAAGCGGCTTTGCTTACTTGCGCTGCCGACCTTGCTTATAGCCTGGGATGGGAGAGCAATGCCGAAGTTTCAGGCAAAGCAGTAAAACAATTAGCTTTACCCATGGATCTTTCACCTGAAGAGCAAATTATTTTTGATACCATTCATCAAAACAACGCGCCATTAGCGATCGATGACCTGACCATCAAAACCAACATGCCAATGAGCCAGCTCACAATGAACCTGCTGAATATGGAAATGCAGGGGGTTATCCGTTCACTGCCAGGTAAGACTTACAGTGTGAATTAATAATGCGCTGCCAGGCATTTTCAAATCTTCAAATTAACCAATTTTCAAATTATTTAATGCTCTTTCGGTGAACTGAACCACGTCATTGTTCCGGTATCCTGGCCGAGAAGTTTCCATTCGTCAACCTCAAAAGCAACTAATGCTACTGAACCCGGTGATACATCAGGCGTTTTGCCGCTGTAATAATAGATCAGTTCGGCAATGCCGGGATTGTGCCCAACAAAGCCAACAAAGTCGTGCTTGTCATCAAATTCGCTGATGATCTTTAACAGTTCGTGCCGGCCGGCGTCATAAATGTTTTTGTTCTGTTTTGGTTTGGATAAGCCCAAATGTTCAGCAAATATATCCGCGGTAGCCTGTGTGCGTAATGAAGGACTGGTTATTAATACCTGGGGGATAAGCGACTCGCTTTTTAACCTTTCAGCCATGTCAGTGGCATTCTGCACGCCCTTATGCTTTAAAGGCCTTTCAAAATCAGTGTAGTCGTTATCATGCACTGCCTTGGCATGACGAACTAAAAGAAGTCTTTTCATAAGCATCTGTAGCAATTGTAAGGTAATCGCTACAGATGCTAAAGTAAATTTATTTAAAGAAATATCCTAAAGAAACGCTGAACAGTTGGTTCTTTATTTTGCCAACATCAGTTCCCCCGTTTGCCAGATTAGCTAAGCCTAATCCATAACCAACATTGATAGTTAATCCTTGTTTTAATTCATAACCTGCCAGGAAATTTACGCCAAAATCAGGGTTTTTAACGTCATCCTCGGTACTTCCGAAATTCACATCCGAGCTGGTTTTTGTTCCATCTATTGTTTCGGTGTCCTTCCCAGACAGGCCATAGCCAATATAAGGACCGGCGCCGAAAAATACCTTACCGTCACCAGCGGGTACCTTATAAATGAAATTGATTGGAACTTCCAGGTAGTTTAGCGTGGTTTTTCCAGCATCGCCATCTGATTCAGACTTTCCGCCCTTAGTACTAAACAACAAGCCAGGCTGAAAAGAGAAATTGTCATTGATGCCAACATCCACTACACCACCGATGTGAAATCCTGTTAGTGATTGAGATGAAACCGAAAAGCCGCCACCTGAATAGGTAAGTTTAGAAAAGTTGACACCCGCTTTTATGCCAAATGTAGTGGTGGTTTGTGCGAAAGCGGTGATTGTGGCAACAAATAATGCTGCTAATAAAATGGTTTTTTTCATAATAATTTAGGTTTGGTTTAATACAAATGTAGAAAGATATTTTAGAGTTGCAAGTAATAACAAGTTGAATACAAGCCGTATTCGGCTGTTATAGGGGGCGATTTGCAAAATCAGTTACCTTATTTTCAGGTATATTATTCATGCATTTAAAGTGCCCGAGCGGGCATTTCTCCAGGCCGAATTTAGAACATGGCCGGCATGAAAGCTCTATACCGATCACCTCGGCATCTTTTACCATATGAGGTTGTACACCCAATAGTTCCGGTACGGTACCACCCCATATCGAGGCAATGGGCACATCAAAAGCTTCGGCAATATGGGTTAAACCAGTATCAAATCCCAGTACCTTTTGGGCCCTTGATACTAAAAATACCGATTCATCCAATGAGGTTGTGCCGCAGGCATTATAAACATTCGTCCCAACCTTATTTGCAATTTCATCGCCATTGGCCTTCACATCCTCACCTCCAAGCAAAACGATGGGTTGATTGATCTTCCGGCATATATTGATGATCTTATAATTGGGCATGCGTTTGGTAAAATGCGTGGCTCCGATAACGAAGGCAACGTAAGCAACCTGGTGAGATGCCGGCAGCAATTTCTGAAGATCATATTCAGCCTTAATGTAATAATCTATTGGTTGCCTGTCGTTTTTAACGCCTAAAAACTTTACCGTTTCGAGGTAGCGTTCCACCAAATGAGCGGGAGGGACCAGCTTCAATTTAAATTTTAAGCTAAGCCATTTGCGCAGCCGCTGTTTTTTGTAGGTGGATGATTTTATACCCGTTCGTAATTTGATCAGCGTGGTGCGCAGGTTATTGTGCAGATCGATAATGTAATCATAACGCTCCGCTTTTATCTCCCGGATGGTGTCTGACAATGACGGCTTTAACAGCAGTAAACGATCAACATGGGGATTATTATCGTAAATGTATTTGAAAGCCGGTTTGGTTAAGAAATGTACTTCGGCATCCAGCAATTGTTTCTTGAGGCAGCGCACTATGGGTGTAGTATAAATAATGTCGCCCATCGAGCTAAAGCGGATCACCAGTATCTTCATGATATATAATGCCTTAAGTGATCCGGTTTCGTATTTTTTGAATGATGGACGTAGAAGAATAACCCTCAACAAAGTCGATCGTTTTCACCTCACCACCGTTTGCCATCACCTCCTTTGCCCCAACAATATTTTCCACCGAATAATCAGCGCCTTTCACCAGGATATCAGGCATCAAAGTGCTGATCACATTAAGGGGCGTATCTTCTTCAAAAACAACAATCGCATCCACAAAAAACAGTGCAGCCAATAACGCGGCCCGGCTATCCTGGTCATTAACCGGGCGGTCTTCACCCTTGATTCGTTTTACAGAACTGTCGGAGTTTAAGCCGATGACCAGCTTATCCCCCAAATCAGCAGCTTTGGCCATGTAAGTGATATGGCCGATATGCAGCAGATCAAAAACACCATTGGTAAAAACCACCTTTTTGCCCTCGCTTTTCCATGAGGTGATCATGGCTTTTACTCCGGGCAGGTCGCTTATTTTGCTTAATAGTGTTTTTTCGATATCAGTTCTCATGTTAATTAATATACATCATCAACAATTAATATACATCATCAACGGCCTTGCATAGAATATGCCCGATCAAGATATGCATTTCCTGTATGCGGGCGGTTATGTCCGATGGTACAATGATATTGAGATCGCATAACCCGTTCATCTTGCCGCCATCCCTGCCCGAGAGCCCCAGTGTTTTGCAGCTAAACTTTTGAGCCGACTTAAATGCATTCAGTATTCCCTGGCTATTACCACTGGTGGAAATACCGATAAACAAGTCGCCGGGTTGGGCCAAAGCCTCCAGCTGACGCGAAAATACATACTCATAGCCATAGTCATTGGCTATTGCCGTAATAGCCGAAGTGTCCGTTGTTAAAGCGATACCCGGCAATGCTTTTCGCTCTTTTACAAACCTTCCGCTTAATTCCGCTGCAATATGCTGGGCATCCGCGGCGCTACCGCCGTTGCCTGCCACTAAAACCTTGTTGCCATTTTTCAGCGTCGAGGTGATCATTTCGCATGCGGTTTCAATATTTCCCGTCAATGAATCGATAACCTTTTGGATTATATTCTGATGATCGTATAGTTCTTCAATAACCATGTTTTTCTAATTTTTGAATTATTGATTTACTGAATTATTGAGTTATGCTTTATCTCTTTCAATATCTTCAATAATCTCGTCAATGGTAGTAGTTGCACTGCCGACACGCCTTATTACTATTGCGGCAGCATGATTGGCCAGTTCAGAAGCTTCCTCAATAGTCAGCCCCGACGCTATAAAATAAGCGATAGTCGCCAAAACGGTATCTCCAGCACCTGTCACATCAAAAACTGCCGTTGCCTTTACAGGGAGCAGTTTATAACCCGACTCATCCAGGATAACCATGCCTTCCTCTGATAAGGTAACAATAAGATATTCCACACCTGTTTGATCAAATATGATCTTAGCCGCACCTTGGAGGTCAACAATGTTTTTAATCTTCTCTGTTTTAGCCGCTTCGGCCAATTCCTTCCGGTTAGGTTTGATGATAAACGCTCCCTTATATTTTTCGTAATTCAACCCTTTCGGATCGATGATCACTTTCTTTTGCTTCTGCGTGGCTGACTGTATCAGACGCTGTGTTAAACTAAATGAAAACAACCCTTTGCCATAGTCCGAAAAAAGTACGATATCCGCTTCATTAATATAGGTGTCCAGCTTAGCAACCAATTCGTTTTCCAATTCAGCGCTTACAGGATCAGTGATCTCCCGATCAACGCGCACGAGTTGGTGACTGCCAGCAACCACCCTGGTTTTAACCGTGGTTGGTCTTTGAGGATCTTTCATAATGGCATCTGTAGCAATTCCCTCTTCGGACAAGATATCGGTTAGTTGCGTACCAAAAATATCATCACCGATCACGCCGCCCAGCGTTACTTTAGCGCCCAGCGCAACTAAATTTTGTGCCACGTTAGCCGCGCCGCCCAGCGTGGTGGATTCATTCGTTACATTTACTATCGGCACAGGAGCCTCCGGCGAGAGCCTCGTCGCATCGCCCCAAACATAAT
>Ga0105237_10005513_pt1 | contig 14262 bp, 9 predicted proteins | sample KBSC24metaG_FD_81520 | JGI IMG/M metagenome (GOLD analysis project Ga0105237, IMG submission 81520) | Corn rhizosphere microbial communities from Kellogg Biological Station, Michigan, USA - KBS C2-4 metaG | ecosystem: Host-associated > Plants > Roots > Rhizosphere > Soil | place: Michigan, USA... | reverse complement strand
TAAACCCATTAAAGACCGTCGTGGCAGAATATTGCCGCCCTTGGGCGATGATGATGACAATGCCGATCCGAATATCATCCGGGTACCGACAAAAGGTCTCAAAACCACTGACAAGGAATATGAAAAGCTGCAGGCTGCAATGCGCAAGGACCCTAATGCCGTTGCGCAAGCGATGGCGAGCGGGGGCGACGGGCCGAAAATGGATGTTAAAGGTGGCGTTGGTCCTGTGATGAATAACCCTATAGAACTACCGGAAAAATAATGATACGTTTTATGCGATCTTTCATATTGCTGCTATGCGGCTTGCTATTTTCTGCTCTTTGTTTTGCCCAGGGTAACATCCATGGGGCGGTAAAGGATAGTACGGGTAAGGCTGTGCCATTTGCTACTGTTAACCTGAAAAACAAAACGGGCAATTCCATTGTGGCCTACACCACAACCGATGATAAAGGAGCCTACAGTCTTGCGGTGCCATCCGGCCAAAACCCGGATAGCTTGCTGATAGAAGTACGCAGCATAGGTTATAAGAGCCAGGCGAAAGCCATCAATGGCACCGCGCCGGTCGACTTCGTGTTGCAGGTATCCGTCAACCAGTTACAGGCAGTTGTGATCAAAAGTAACCGGCCTGTTTTGCGTGTCAACGGCGATACCCTGAGCTATAAGGTATCCGATTTTAGCAACCCGCAAGACAGGACGATAGGCGATGTGATCAAAAAATTACCGGGCGTGGCAGTAGCAGCTGATGGAACCATCAGCTATAACGGCAAAAATATCTCCAACCTCTACATCGGCGGCGATAACCTGCTGGATGATAAATACAATATCGCTACTAATACTATCCCCCAGGGCGTGGTCGACAAGGTGCAGGTGATACAAAATGACCAGCCGGTTAAGGCGCTTCAAAATAAGGTGATGAGTGATGACGTAGCGTTGAACCTCACCATCAAAAAAGGGGCGAAACTTCAGGTGGTGGGCCAGGAAAGCATAGGCGCGGGCATACCAGGCAATTATGACGTCGACCTGAACGCGATGATGTTCAAAGATAAATATAAGGCCATCAATTACCTGAAGGGGAACAATACGGGCGAGGATGTGCAGAATGATTTCTTATCGCACAACCTTAGTTCCTATCTGCAAAGGATCAATAATGACCCGCCGGCAACTGTATTGTCGCTGGGAACCATAAACACACCCGATTTGGCCGAGAACAGGTATTTGTTCGATCAGTCGGCCGCTGTTAGTCTTAACAACCTGGTAAACCTTAAAAAAGGTGAGCAGTTAAAGGTGAACTTACATTACGTGCACGATACCCAGCATCAGGACTACAAGCAACAAACGCAGGTTTATTTACCAAATGATACCGTGCGGTATAGTGAAACCGAAAAAAACAGGTTCAGGCCCGACATCCTGCACGGGCAGTTTACGCTGAATATCAACAAAGACAAATTTTACCTGAATGATGCTTTGGTAACCGATTACAGCCGCAAAACAAATTATTCGGGACTCAACACAAACGGCACCGCCGTTAACCAGGTTTTTAAGGATAATACATTCAATTTCTCCAACGAGTTTAACCTGGTAAAGCCGCTTAAATCGAATAACATCATCGAATTTTATTCATATGTCAGTCATGTAAGTGAACCTGAAAACAGGACCATTGACCCCGGTTTAAATCCTGCAGTTTTCAATAATGGTAATCCATATGCACAGTTGAATCAAACAGTAAATGTCCCCACCTGGTTTACCAATAATTATTTTTCATTCAAGATTCCTTCAGACAATTTCACCCAAAGCTTCCGGGCGGGATTCCTGGTGCAATCGCAAAAACTGGGATCAGACCTGAACGTGGTACAGTCCAACGGTATCATCAACCCGGAATCAGACAGTTCGGCCAACCGCCTCAACTGGACGCGGAAAAAAGTATATGCTGAAGCCGCTTACGACTTGCCGGGCAAAATATTGAAAGCTAATCTCACGCTGCCGCTCAGCCTGCAGCAAATCGGTTATTCGGATAGTTTGTATGCCCTCAACAAAAATTTGACTAGGTTGTATTTCGATCCTCAATTGCGCATCAAATACATGGTTGGTATCGAAAACTTCGTCACCGCACTTTATAATTTCCGGAATGTGATCGGCAATATACAGGATGTATACAACGGGTATATTTTAAAGGACTATCGCACACTTTACGCCAATAATGCCGACCTGACTGAACAAAAAAACCAGACCGCCGCGCTGGGATTCAATTACCGCAAAGCGCTGACACTGTTTTTCTGGAGCGTCAACTTTTCTTACGGTCATATGGCTGCCAACAACATAACCTCGGGTATTATCTCCAATAGCTTGCAGCAACGCATCGTTTTGCCATATCACAATATAACAGATTCCTGGACTGCCAATGGTTATATCAGCAAATACTCGTTTGCCTTGCGGACGACTTTTAGTGGTGGTATCATGTGGCAAAGCAACAGCAGCAACCAGATACAGAACAACGTGCTGCTGCCTTACAATACAGTCATGACGAATCTTAATGTTGGCGCAGAAACCAAGGTGAGCAGCCAGGTAACGTTTAGCTATAAAGCCAACCTGAACCAAACAGGAAGCCATTCATCAGGCGATGCACCAACCTATCATATCAAAGGATTGGTACAACAGGCTTCACTAAACTATAACCCGAACGACAATCTGTTGTTCAAGCTTTCGGGCGAACATTATATCACCTATCAAAGCCAGGCGAATGAACTGAAATACTTTTTCGCCGATGCCTCGGCAAGATTTAGGATCGAAAAATGGAAAACCGACCTGGAGCTGAGCGCCAACAATTTCCTGAACGTGAAAACTTACAATGCGCTTTACCTATCGGCGAATACGCTGACGGCCAGTTCGTATACGCTGCCGGGAAAAATTATCCTGCTCAAAGTGCTATTCAATCTTTGATTAACATACCCGTCCACGCAAATAAATAAGTGTATAGCTAATCCGTCCGCCCGTTCAAGCGTCCACGCTTGAATGCAAACAATTGCAAGCGTCCACGCTTGCGAACAAATCCTCCACGCAAATCAAGTGTGTAGCCTAATTCATCGACCTATATTCAACAGGCGAATGCCCCACCTGTTGCTTAAACAATCGTGCGAAATGCTGTGGATATTTAAAGCCTAACTCAAAAGCAATTTGACTAACTGTTTTACTCGTATCGAATATTTTTTCCTTAGCGATATTGATCAGTTTGGCTTGTATATAATCCTGTGCGGTTTTGCCGGTTTCCTTTTTTACCAGGTCGCCAAAATAGTTAGGCGACAAGTTCAGTGCATCAGCGCAATATGCTACAGAAGGCAACCCGATAGTTTGTGGTTTATCGGAGGCGAAATAGTCATTCAGCAGATTTTCAAATTTTTCCAGGATACCGCGGTGTATGTGGTCACGTGTAATAAATTGGCGGTCGTAAAAACGTACGCAATAATCCAAAAGCAATTCGATATTGGCGGTGATCAGCCTTTTGCTATGCTTATCAATGCCCTGATCCAGCTCATAGCCGATCTTGGAAAAACAATCCAGCACAATATCTCTTTCCCGATCTGACACATGCAGCGCCTCGTTAGAGTGATAATCAAAAAAACTGTAATCCTGTATGTGTCTGCCAAGTGCGGTGCCATGGATCAAATCGGGATGAAATACTACGCCGTGGCCCTTGGGCTGATAAATTTCGCCATTGCTGTTCATGCCGGCTACTTGCCCCGGAGCCATAAAAACAAGGGTTCCTTCCTGGTAGTCATAGGTATTTCTCCCATAAACGATATCGCCGCATTTTATGTCCTTCAGAAATATGGTGTAAAATCCAAAATACATGCGCGAGCCGCTTCTCGGTGCAGCTTTTGAAAAATCAACAACGCTTACCAGCGGGTGCCGGGTGGGGTTATTGTTGAATATATTATAGTCACTTATCGTGTTGAACCTGAGCATCTCATCCATGGTCGTCTTTTTTCTTGAGTCAAAGTTATCACTTTATACGCCCGTCGGCTACCTGCTTCACCGCAATCGGTAAAAATGGTTTAACAATCCGTAATCTGTATCCTATCGGACCGGATAAAAGGTTTGAACTTTGTATTGTGAAAACAGAAACTATGAAAACTATAAAATTGAATAACGGTGTCGAAATGCCTATCCTGGGATTCGGCGTGTTCCAGGTAAAAGACTTGGCTGAGTGTGAAAGAAGTGTAATTGATGCTATAGAAACCGGGTACCGGTTAATTGATACAGCGGAATCATATATGAATGAGGAAGCAGTAGGCCAAGCTATTAAAGCAAGCGGCGTGGCGAGGGAAGAGTTGTTCATCACCACCAAATTATTCATAAAATCGAATGGATATGAAGGGGCCAAACAATCATTTGAAAGATCATTAAAAAAGCTGCAACTGGATTACCTGGACCTTTACCTGATCCATCAGCCGTATGGCGATGTTTACGGCGAATGGCGGGCGATGGAAGAATTGTATAAGGAAGGGAAAGTAAGGGCCATCGGCGTTAGCAATTTCCAGCCTGATCGGCTTATCGATCTAATTATTCACAACGACATCGTGCCGGCCGTTAACCAGGTGGAAACCCATGCATTTCACCAGCAACTGAACGAACAAAAGTTCATGATCGACAATAAAGTTCAGATCGAATCATGGGGGCCGTTTGCCGAGGGCAAGAACAATATCTTTCATAACGAATTGCTGCAGTCCATCGGAAACAAATACAATAAATCGATAGCCCAGGTAATCCTTCGCTGGCTTACACAAAGGGGCGTAGTCGCCATCCCAAAATCAGTCCGCAAGGAACGCATGGCAGAAAATTTTAATAGTCTCGATTTTGAGCTGAGCGCTGAGGATATGGAAGCTATCAAAACTTTGGATACCAAAGCGAGCCTCTTTTTTGACCACCGCGACCCGGCTATGGTAAAATGGCTGGGTGAAAGAAAATTGGAAAATTAAAGCAACACAAACATTAAATCAATCAATTAAACAAAAATTTAAGATTATGAAAAAAGTAATTATCGCAATCTTCCTGTGCATAGGTAGTGTTCAGTTATTACATGCCCAGGCCAAACTGCCGAACTCGCCAGCTACAACCGTTACTAAAGACGAACAGGAACTCCTTGATTTATCTAAAACAAAATGGGCTTGGATGGCGGATAAAAAAGGTGACGAGTTAAACGGGTTGTTTGCTGAAAACTGTGTCTTTGTACACATGGGCGGCAGCTGGGGAAAGACCCAGGAACTGAATACCATCAAAGGCGGTATGATCTGGTATAAAAAAGCAGAGGTTTACGGCGCTTCGGTGAACGTTTTTGGTAACACGGCCATCCTTTTAAATGACATCGACCTGCTGGCAGTTGTCGGCGGAAACGAAGTTACACATGCTTTTATGGTTACCGAGGTGTATGTTAAAGATAACGGCAAATGGAAAATGGGATCGCTCACCTTCTCGACCCTGCTGAGACCGGTTAAAATGGCTAAGCAATAATAATAGCCGAGTAGCACTAATCGGAACGGTTAGAACTAAAACAGCTGAAGCATCGCCGAACAAATGAAGTATTTATGGAAATGAAAAATACCCTTCTTTTTTTGATTCTTTCATTTTGCTTTATATCACCGCGGTCTAATGCACAATCTGTGTCGCCTAAAAAGATACTAATTGTTTATTTGTCACGAACAAATAACACAAAGGCTGTAGCAGAGCTCATTCATAGCGAAGTAGGAGGCAAATTAGTAGTACTCGAACTGGAAAAGCCTTACCCTGAAAACTACCGGGCCACAGTACAGCAAGTAGTCCGCGAAAATGAAACCGGCTATTTACCGCCTTTAAAAACAAAAATCGACAGCATTGAAAAATACGATGTCATTTTTGTTGGATCCCCGACTTGGGACATGCAGCTGCCGCCGCCTACAAAGAGCTTCTTAAGGAAATATAATATGAGCGGAAAAACAATAGTGCCTTTTAATACTAATGCCGGTTATGGCGCGGGCAGCAGCTTCCAAACGATAAAGGAACTATGCCCTAACAGCACTGTGCTGGAAGGGTTTTCAACTAAGGGCGGAATTGAGAGAGATGGTGCATATTTTGTGATTAAGGGAGAAAAGGAACAGCAAGCGCGGGAAGAAATTAGAACATGGTTAAAGAAAATCATGTTGGTGAAATAGTTTCCCGCCCGTTTATACGTCCACGTTTGCGAACAAATACGCATAAAAACAAATTCAACAATATTTATATTAAAAATTTTAGGCTAAATTTACTTATCTAAAAATTTGCTTATGATTACGATCACTGTCAACGGGCAACACCACGATATAGATGCTGACCCAAACATGCCGCTTTTATGGGTGCTCCGGGATATCCTGGGTTTAACAGGTACCAAATTTGGATGCGGGGCCGCCCAATGCGGGGCCTGCACCGTTCACCTGAACGGGGAAGCAGTACGTTCCTGCGTAACCAAAATCAACCGGGCAGCGGGGCAAAATATTGTAACTATTGAAGGGCTTTCGGCCCACAATAATCACCCGGTACAACTCGCCTGGAACGAAATGAATGTTCCCCAGTGCGGCTACTGCCAGTCAGGGCAGATCATGTCGGCAGCCGTCTTATTGCGCGAAAACCCAAACCCGTCCGACCAGGATATTGATGATGCCATGTCGGGTAACATCTGCCGTTGCGGTACCTATCAGCGCATCCGGGCGGCCATTCACAAAGCAGCAGCCATGCAGACGGAAGGAGCCAAACTATGAAAAAACTGGTCATCATATGCTTCATCGCGTCCATCGCTGGTTTGATCACCTTATCATTCCGGGCCGAACCGGTAAAGAAAACCAATTACCCGGCTTTACCAAAAGACAGCGTAGGATCTGTCAAAGCATTTATGTCTGTTTATAAAGTTTTGAAGAGTTCACGCTGTATGAATTGCCACCCATCCGGTGAAGCACCATTACAGGGAGACGATAACCATATACACACCATGAATGTGAAGCGGGGCATCGATGGAAAAGGCCTGTATTCGGTACGGTGCAGCAACTGTCACCAAACAGAAAATACTGCCGGTTTGCACATGCCTCCCGGCAACCCAAAATGGGGATTGCCCCCGGCCAACATGCGCATGGTGTTCCAGGGCCGTACGCCACGTCAATTGGCATTGCAACTCCTTGACCCCAAACAGAACGGCGGACGGAACAAGGCGCAACTGATCGACCATATGGCAAATGACGACTTGGTTGGCTGGGCCTGGCATCCGGGTGTTGGCCGAACCTTACCGCCGATGAGCCGGCCGGCTTTTGCCGCGCAGGTACGTTTGTGGATAGCTAAAGGCGCTTATGCCCCTTCAGCCAAAGTAAAATAAAGGATTTAACGATTAGAGCAGCCATTATGGAAACTAACGCACTATCAAGAAGAAATTTTCTCCGGGTATCCGGCCTTGCCGGAACAGCGCTTTGCCTGGGCTTTTATTCATCTGCAAGCGCAAAAAATGAGGAACTGATCTCGGCACCTGCGGCAGATCAATCTGGATTTGAATTTAATGCCTGGATGCGTATCGACACAGACGGCAAGGTTACGCTGACCGATCATCGCGCAGAAATGGGACAGGGTTCTTACCAGTCGGTTCCGCAGATCATTGCCGAAGAACTGGAAGTTGACTTGAAAGATATCAATGTGATATTTGCCATAGGCGACCCCACTAAATACGGAAGCCAGATCACCGGCGGAAGTTCCACCATCAGGGGATCATACAAGAAGCTGTTAAAACTAAGTGCTACCGCCCGTGAAATGCTGATTACCGCGGCTGCTGCTAAATGGAATGTTCCCGCAAGCGAGTGTTATGCAGAATCAGGACATGTTATTCACAAACCTTCCGGTAAAAAACTCAATTATGGTGAACTGGTGACAGATGCATCAAAACTTACACCACCGAAAGACGTCAAGCTCAAAAATACTTCAGAATACAAGTTGATCCGCAAGCCGCTCAACAGGATGGATACCCCTATGAAAACCAACGGCGGGGCCATTTTCGGTTTGGATAAAAAACTGCCCGGGATGTTATATGCGGCGGTTGAGCGTAGTCCGAGACTGCGCGGAAAGGTAAAAAGCTTTGATGATTCCGCGGCGCGGAAAGTTCCCGGCGTTAAGCAGGTATTCAAGATACAAATGTTGGTTTTTAATACTACCCGCGATGGCGTGGTGGTAATTGCCGACTCTACCTGGTCAGCCATGCAGGGCCGTAAAGCCTTGCGTGTTGAATGGGACGACAGTGGCTTTGATCATGTAAATACCAGTGATATTTATAAGGCCCACGAGGATTTACTTAAAAAAGAAGAAGGTCTTTCCTTTAGAAAGCAGGGTGATCCGAATAGCGCCTTAAACCAGGCTGCCAAAAAGATCGATGTGATCTATCAAACCCCGTATCAGTCGCACGCTGCTATGGAACCACTGAATTGCATAGCACATTACACAGCCGACAAAATTGAGATATGGGGGCCGATACAGGCTCCGGATTGGGTGCTGGGCGACATTACCAGTAAATTCAAAATGCCGAAGGAAAAAGTGATCGTCAACATGACTTTTTTGGGCGGTGGTTTCGGGCGAAAAGCTTTTTTGGATTATCCTTATGAGGCTGTACTGATATCAAAAAAAATTAATGCGCCCGTTCAGGTTGTCTGGACGCGGGAAGATGATATAAAACAGGGGCCCTATCGTGCCGGTATTTCCTACAGGGGACAGGGATCGCTCGAAAATGGCGAGATCAGCGCCTTGAAATTTAAAATGGCAGGGCAAAACATCGGTCATTGGAATGGCCCGGCACGGGATAAGGCAAACGATAGCACTTCCGAAGGTTTCCTGAAACCCTACTACGATAGCATTAAAAATATCAGTTTTGCCGATGTTCCGTATGAAATGCCGCTACCCAATATGTGGTGGCGCTCGGTCTATGCTTCCACCAATGGGTTTGCTTACGAAAGCTTCATGAACGAGATGGCTGTTTTGGCCGGACAGGATCAGCTTGATTTCCGCAGAAAATACCTGAAGGATGAGCGCTGCCAGCAATTGATCGATAGAATGGAAGAAGTGTCAGGCTGGAAATCCAGGAAAAAGAACGAAGGCTACGGCGTAGCGATCACGGAATGTTTCGAAACCACAGTGGGGCAAATAGTGAAGGTTTCCCGGAACGATGCAGAGAAAATTAAGATCGACAAGGTTTGGGCAGTGATGGATTGCGGATGGTATGTTAATCCCGATATCATCAAAGCGCAGGTGGAAGGTTCCATCGTGATGGCCCTGGGCGCAGCAACCATACACGAGATCACTTTCAAAGATGGGTTAGTCGAACAAAGTAATTTTTACGACTACCTGATGCCGCGGATGAGTGATATGCCGCCGGTTGAGGTGCATATTATGGAAAATACCGCCGATGCCGGTGGAGTGGGTGAGCCTGGCTTGCCGCCGTTCGCGCCTGCGCTGACAGATGCCATATATGACCTGACCGGAAAGCGGATAAGGAAACTGCCTTTCAATATGAATGCTATTTAACAAAATCGATTCGGTCAGTATCATTTCAAAACCGGACGCCCTGGCGTCCGCTAACGTTACATTAATTTGTGTAAATAAAATCTAATTTACTTTATATCAAAATGTTAGTAATTTGGAACAGCGATTGAGCTGGTAATTTACTTGAATCCCTATACATTTCATATCAACCTGTATGACCTGGCCTTCCTGGGAACAATATTTATCGGGCTGACTTTTGCCTTGTTATTAGGATTCACCAAAAGAATCAACCGTTCCGCAAATAGGTTTCTTGCACTGGCACTGACTGTGATGGTTTTGTGGATGGTGCGTATTTTGGCTATTGATACCCGGCTGCCATTGCAACTCTCGTTGGCGTTTGGTCCCCTGATCTATTTTTACGTTCTAAAATTAACGCGGCCGGACTATAAATTAGGATGGAAACACTTGCTGCATTTCATTCCGGTACTGCTGGAACAAATTATCCTGCCGAACCCGGTATTGCAGTTCATGGCGTTTATTTCGGTTACTACCTACCTGTATTGCTCTCACAGACTGATAGAACGTTATTACCAACGGCTGAAATTCACTGGGGGTGACCGCTACCGGAACGAATTGTGGTGGTTGCACCGGTTATTTGTGGGTTTTAGCCTGTTGTGGCTTTTGTGGATACCTTGCACTGCCGTGGATTATTTTTATTACCACAACCAGTTGGGCATTCATGCTTATTATCTTTTGTATCTCCTTTTAGCGGTGGTGATGATCTGGATCGCGGCCGCGGCTTATCTAAGACCGGAAGCCAACGTGTCGCCTGATCCGGCATCATTTTTAAAATCACCACCGCCAGCGGAACTGAAGCAAAAAAGTACCTGGCTGAAGAAGGTGGTTAAAGAAAACCGCTACTATGAGGATCCTGAATTAAGCCTGGGCTCACTTGCTGAAAAACTGGGCTTGCATACTCATGAATTGTCACGGATACTGAATACCGTCCTCAAAAAAAGCTTCAATGATTTCATTAATGAATATCGCGTGCAGTCAGTGGTCCATAAAATGCGTGATCCTGCTTACGATCATATCACCCTGCTGGGTATGGCGTATGATTCAGGATTTAACTCGAGAACTACTTTTCACCGCATCTTCAAACAAATGACAGGGAGAAGCCCGGCAGAATATAAGGCCGAACAGAAAAAAGAAATCCCATCTTATAACTTGGAACCTCATCGCCGGTTTGCTGCGGTAATTTCGTATCATGATACCACTCCGAAGTGGTCTCAGGACAAATTAAACCGCGATTATATGTTTAGCAATTATTTTAAAACGGCCTGGCGCCACATCACACGCCATAAAACTTATTCTGCCATTAATGTAATGGGGCTTGCGCTGGGCATTTGCGGATGCCTGGTCATTTATCTGGTAGCAAGTTTCGAATTTAGTTTCGATACCTTCCATCCTGATAGGGAGCGCATTTATTGTATTGATGTAAGCATGGAAGGTAATCCTGATCCTGATCACGCCCATTGGAATTCAGTACCCGCACCAATGCCCGATGCTATGCGGAGTGAAATGTCCGGGTTGGAGACTGTGGCAGCTTTTCAGCACTACAATCCAAAAGTGAAAATAAAGCAAGGCGAAAAGGTCATTAAATCATTCGACGGGACACAAGGGATAATTGCCGAAGCGGATTATTTTAACATATTACCCTACACCTGGCTAAGCGGTAGTAAAAAAACATCGTTGACTAAACCCATGACCGTAGTGCTCACACAGAGCCGCGCGAAAACCTATTTCGGAGACCTCCTGCCTGACGAGATGATAGGCAAAACGATCACTTACGATGATTCACTTACGGTAACTGTTACTGGCATTCTGAAAGACTGGAATAAAAATTCCGATTTCGATTTTTCCGATTTTATTTCGTTCAGCACCATTAACAGCAGTTTCTTAAAAAACCAGATCCCGTTGGATAATTGGTTTATGCTGAATCATGGCAGCCAGGAGCTGGTGAAATTGCCTGTGGGCGTTAATCCGTCACAAATCGATGTGCAATTTCCGTCATTTATCAAAAAACACCTTGATCCCACGCCGCATTCTAAGCTGCATGCACGGCTCCAACCATTTACAAGCATTCATTTTCACCGGGAATATGGTGGTGAAGGAAATAAAGCTGACCTGAGGGTATTGTATGTCCTGTCAGCCGTTGCCCTATTTATATTGTTTATTGCAGCTGTAAATTTTATCAATTTATCTACGGCACAATCCATACAAAGAACCAAAGAAATAGGCATACGCAAAGTGCTCGGCAGCGGAAAAGGGGCCATCCTTTTCCAGTTTTTAACAGAAGCATTTACTTTGGCTTTGCTGGCAGTGGCTATAGCCGTTGCCGCTATACGGCCAGTATTGAATTTATTTGCTGCTTATATCCCGCCCGGCGTAAAATTCGATTTTACCGAATATACTACCTGGATATTTCTTGCCGGTATCGCGATCTTTACCACATTGCTTGCAGGGCTTTATCCTGCCCGGTTATTAGCTGCGTTTCGGCCGGTTTCGAGTCTTAAAGGTGAAATAAATGAAAAAACGAACAATAAAGGCTACCTGCGCAAAAGCCTGATCGTTTTCCAGTTTACGATATCGCTTATTTTCATTATCGGAACCATAGTGATAGGTAAGCAGATCAATTATATGCAAACACAGGAACTGGGCTTTAAAACAAGTAACATTATCACCTTAAGAAGCCTCTGGAGTGACCATACGGGGAAAATGAAGGTACTTGCCGAAAGAGTGAAACAATTGCCGGGTGTTGAACAGGTTATCACAGAAATTTTCCCGCCGATGGGCTTTGCCCACAATGGCAATAGCATACAATTACAAGGGAGCAGCGACAAAGCCATCCAGGCCTCTATTCATTCAGGTGATGAAAATTTCGTGCCATTTTACAATATGAAGATAGTTGCCGGCCGCAATCTGCTTCATAGCGATAGTGTAAGAGAATACCTGATCAATGAAACTGCTGCAAGAACACTTGGATTTAATAATCCTGAAAAGGCTGTTGGTAAACTCTTATTATTTGGCGGTCAAAATAAAGCATATCCAATAGCCGGCGTGGTAGCCGATTTCTACGAGAGTTCTTTCCACCAGCAGATTATGCCGGTAGTTATTGCCAACGACCCTAAAGTTCAAATTGGTATAGCGATAAAATTAACCCCTGCGGAATATAAAAAAGGTGATATACCACAATTGGTAAGCGGTATAGCTAAGGAATGGAAGAAAATCTATCCTGAAGAGCCTTTTGATTACGCCTTCCTGGGCGATTCTATTTCCCGATTGTACGAGGGCGATCAGCAAACCCAGTGGCTCATGAGAACAGCAACGCTGATTACCATCTTTATTTCATGTATGGGGCTGTTCGGATTAGCCATGTTCACTACCGAGAAACGGACCAAAGAGATTAGTATCAGGAAAGTGTTGGGGGCAAGTGTAAGCGATATATTGACTTTGCTGAATAAGGAAGTGGTCATACTGATCGCCGTTTCATTGCTAATTTCATCGCCGATCGCATGGTTTTTCATGCATAAGTGGCTGCAGAATTTTGTCTATCATACCAACCTGAGTTTATGGGTATTTATAGTGGCAGGTGGGGGGGCCATTATAATAGCACTGCTAACTATTAGCTTCCGAACGATCAGATCAGCTACGGCAAATCCTGTAAAGGGATTAAGGAATGAGTAAATTATTTTGGTTATCCACTAATGTGGGCACTCTGGGTTTAGTTCCTTCGGTGATCTTACCTGCAATTCAAAACCGAACGGTTTGATGTTCGCTATCGTTACAATAACTAGTGTAAATAAAAACGTAACCGTCTTTATATCATAAAGTTAATAATTTGGAACAGGGATTGAAGCAATGAAAATACTTGAATCCATATACATTCCATATAAACCTGTATGACCTGGCCTCCCTGGGATCGCTATTTATAGCGATTGATTTTTCCCTGCTTTTATGGCTTACCGGGAAGATCAAACCGATAAGGGAATTTAGCCGGTTGAAACGCTTATCGGTAGGTTTCGGAGTATTGTGGCTATTATGGACACTATATAAAGCTGCGGAATATTTTAACAATCACGATCCATTCAGCTTCCATGTTTATGATCCATTGGTTTTGTTTTCAGTGCTGGCCGTGATCCTGGTGGTGGCGGAATGTTTGTTAAAACGAAAAGCCATACCGGAGGAAACACCGGTTTCGACGCCTTCAATTTCGAGGGAACTGATTCAAAAGGGTAATTCTTTGCAGCAGGCAATGGAAACAGGCGCATATTACCGTGATGCGGAGCTCAGTCTAGGCGCACTAGCTGAGGCGCTGGATATTCCTCCCCGCGAATTGTCCCGGATTATCAATACGACACTGGGAAAAAACTTCAATGATTTTGTAAACGAATACCGCGTACGAGAAGTAATGCGGAAAATGCAGGACCCGGGCTATAACCGGCTCACATTGCTGGGCATGGCAATGGATGCCGGGTTTAATTCCAAATCCACCTTTAACCGCACTTTTAGGCAAATGACCGGGAAAAGCCCGGTGGAATATAAGCGCGGGCTAAAAAAAGAGCGCCCAAGTCGTGTTTTGAGACCTTATTCTCTTTCGGCTGCTTTAATTTTACATCAGGAAACCACACCAAAGTGGTCTCATGAGAAATTAAATCGCAATCGTATGTTTCGTAATTATTTGAAGATGGC
>Ga0105237_10005512_pt1 | contig 14263 bp, 17 predicted proteins | sample KBSC24metaG_FD_81520 | JGI IMG/M metagenome (GOLD analysis project Ga0105237, IMG submission 81520) | Corn rhizosphere microbial communities from Kellogg Biological Station, Michigan, USA - KBS C2-4 metaG | ecosystem: Host-associated > Plants > Roots > Rhizosphere > Soil | place: Michigan, USA... | reverse complement strand
GACCCGCCGCGCCGATCAGTTCCCGACGCAGGCTGACGGCAAACTTCAGATTGATCTGCTGTCCGATGATGGCCCAGGCGAGAGCTTCCCACGGGCCGGGCGTCAGCGGAATATGAAGTCCCGCCTGTCTGGTGATCGTCTGACCCAGCAGGGAATCCGATTCAAAGTGGCGCTGCAGAGTAGCTGAATCGGAATCGAGACCGAGCATGCGGACCACAGCGGCGTGAACGCCGAACGTGTCTTCCGAGTCTGTCGTGATGTGTGCGGAGTCCTCGGAGAAGACGATCTCGACCAGACACGGACTGTCTGAACTCAGAAAGCATTTGGTAACGCTCGAGGCGCCCACTCTTTCGCTGATGCTTTCGGTGTCCCGCCCGTAGAAGTCCAGTACGGTTTGCGCGCGAAAGCCCTTCGGAAGAGCCAGTGTAAAAGCCTTCTGACCGGGCAGGTTCGAGTAAGCCTCCGGACTTAATCCGGTGCGAAGGGAAAACAGCGGCTCCAACTCGGCGCAGTCCGCAAAACCCGCCTGGGCAGCAGCTTCTTCTATGGTCACTCCGCTTCGCAGCAAAGCTGCCGCATGGGCAATCCGAACCCGTTTGAGAAATGCCCGGGGAGACTCCTGCGCGTGAGCCCGGAACATCTCGTAAAGAGTGCTCCAGCTGACTCCGGCGAGTTGCGCCAGAGCAGCCGGACCGGAGATAGCGGCCAGGTTTGCCCTCAGCCGCGAGACCGTTTCTTCGAACAGGTGTTCGTATCTCGCGGGGCTGGCGTAATAACGATCCGGAGAACAGCGCGCGCATGGCGCGAACCCGTTCTGACTCGCCTCGACGTTCGAGAGAAAGAACCGCGTGTCCTCGCGCCTGCGCTTCCTCGCCCGGCAGGAGGGCAGGCAGTAGACACCTTTAGCTATAGCGGCCGCGACAAACTGCCCATTCAGAGCCGGACCTTGCCGCTGCAACTCGCCGAAGAGCGCATCTTCATCCCACTGCATACTTTTTGATGGTATGCCCGGGATCGAAATTGGGGCCAGAACGGACTATTTGACCTGGAAGTTGATCGTCAGCTGCGTGTGACTGTCGAAGGTGCTGACGGTCCGGGGGGAGCTTTCCTTGCCGTTCGCCTGAGCAAGTAACTGGTAATCCACGTCCACGCTCAGTCCCTGGAAGTAATAGTCGCCTTTTTCTTTCGCGATAAACGAGCGAACCTGCAGCGTTTTCATGTTCTTAAGCTGCACGACCGCCCCGGGGACCGGATTCCCGGCAGCATCCGTCACCACTCCGGAAACCGACTTCTCGGTGGGAGTCTTATCCTTCTTCTGCGCCATCGCAGACGTTGGAGCGAGCGAAACCACCAGCGCCAGCGCCATCAATACCGCAGCAATCCGTTTGAGCATGAGCAATCCCCGATTCTCCGCTTACTTAGATGCGGAGACGATCTTTACAGTTTCCGAACAGAATAACATTCCACGCCAGTAAGGCACACGCCGTCATCACTTGCATGATGAGACGCGGTACCGCCCTTCTGGTTCTTGCCCTGGTCGCCACAGCCATTTTGTTCGCTCAAAGGCTGCGGCAGGAGGTTGTGGTGCTTTCCCACGCACCGATGGAGGTCATGTCAGTGTTTCCGACCGAGATCCAGCCGGGCCAATACCAGCAGGTGGACCAGCGGCGGCTCGAAACCCTCAGTGAACAGGGCTGGGAACTCGTCAGCGTGACGCCATTCATCTACCGGAACGAGGAACACAATAATGGCGAGATGCGTGGTCCCCGGCCGGTGGTCACGCAAACCTACCCCGCCTATTTCTTTCGCCGCGCCAAACTCACGCGTTGACCCTACACGAGAGCCCGGGGCGCGATTGAGACAATAGAACCTGATGCCTCCGTCTGGCCTGTGCGAAAAATGTCTCTGGCACAAACTGATCCGCAGTGACCGGGGCAGCGTCTTCGTGCAGTGCCGCAGAGGTCTGGAAGATCCCGCCTGGCCCCGGTATCCCCGCCTCCCCGTGACCGCCTGCAGCGGTTATCAGGCAATGGAACAGTCCTCCCCTGCGTCGCCCGGCGGCGCTCAGGCACCGAGCGGGATATCGTAAAAGCAGTTTCTTTTCATGTCGGCACTCAACACCCCCAGTCCCTCGATTGCAAAACAGACCACAGCAGCCCGGCTGATTCAGGCAGCCCTCGAAATGCTGTCGGTCCGCGGCATGGCAGCCACAACGCGCGAGATCGCGGATGCGGCCGGGGTCAATGAAGTCACCCTGTTCCGGCTCTTCGAGAGCAAAGACAAGTTGCTGACCGCCGTCGTGCAGGAAGTAGTTCGGGCCGAATCGGAAGCGCTCGACCGGGTGGATTTCGACGACTTCGACATTCGGCGGGACATCACCGCGGTGGCGGAGGTCTTTTATGACACGCATTACAAGTATCAGGCGTTTCTCCGCACCATCCTCGCCCACCGCATGCACCCGAACCTGACGGAAGAAATCGTCCGGGAAGCGATTCAGCCCTTGCGCGGCAAATTCATCCTTTACCTGGCAGAAGGCCAGCGGCGCGGAGTGATCCGGCAAGGCCTGGAACTGGGGCCGGCGGTGGATGCTTTCACCGGCATGATTTTTGCGGCGGTGCTGCGCCGCGCCGTCTTTACCCCCGCATACTCGCGCGAGACCTACCTCGCCACCTGCATCGATCTGTTCCTCAGCGGCATCTGTACAGAGACAGAACATAAATAGCTGAATGACCGCCGCTCAACCAGCCTGGCGTCCTAAATACAATCCCTGGATTGTGGCGCTGACCGTAACTCTTGCGACGTTTATGGAGGTTCTCGATACCTCCATCGCGAACGTCGCGCTCCCGCATATCGCCGGGGGGCTGTCTGCCACCCAGGACGAATCCACCTGGGTACTGACCAGCTATCTGGTGGCGAACGCGATCGTGCTTCCCATCAGCGCCTGGTTGTCGGTCATGGTGGGCCGCAAGCGTTTTTATATGAGCTGCGTCGTGATGTTCACGCTCAGTTCGTTCTTATGCGGCTTCGCCCCGTCGCTGGGAATGCTGGTGTTTTTCCGTGTCCTGCAGGGCCTGGGAGGCGGAGGTCTGGCAACGAGCGAACAGTCGATTCTTGCCGATACCTTCAGCCTGGAAAAACGAAGCATGGCATTTGCGGTGTATGGCATGGCCATTGTGCTCGCTCCCGCCATCGGACCTACGCTGGGCGGCTGGATCACCGATAACTACAGCTGGCGCTGGATCTTCTATATCAACGTTCCGGTCGGGGTGCTCTCGCTCTATCTGACGAATAAGATCGTGGAAGATCCGCCGTATATCAAGACGGAAGGCGCCAGAATGCGGCAGAACCCGATTGACTACATCGGTCTGGGTCTGATCACAGTGGGCATCGGCTGCCTTCAGGTCGTGTTCGATAAGGGCCAGGAAGAAGACTGGTTCTCGTCGCGGATGATCCTTGGCCTGACGGCTGTTTGCATCGTGACGCTCACCCTGTTTGTCTTTCATGAATGGAACCATGAGAATCCGATCCTCGATCTCAGGCTGTTGAAGCAGCGCAACTTTGCCACAGCCCTGGTCATGATGTTCGTGCTCGGCATGGTGCTGTTCGGAACCACAGTTTTGATTCCCCAGTTCCTGCAGATCCAGCTGGGATACACGGCGCGAACCGCCGGTATGGCGCTCTCGATGGGCGCGATGGTGCTGGTCTTCATGATGCCCGTGGTGGGCCAACTGGTATCGCGCGTGGACCCGCGTCTGCTTGTCGCTTTCGGCTTCAGCACCACCGCCCTGGCGCTGTATCACATGACGATTCTGAACATGCAGATCGATTTCCGGACCGCCGCCCTGCTGCGCGTCTATCAGGTGATTGGCCTCGCGTTCATCTTCATCCCCATCAATACGCTCTCGTACGTGGGCATGCCGCCGAATAAAAGCAACCAGATCTCCGGGATGACCAACCTGTTCCGTAACCTGGGCGGCGGCATTGGGATTTCCCTGTTGAGCACCTTTCTGCAGCGCGGAGCCCAGAAGCATCAGGTTTACCTGACCGCCCATGCGACCTCGGGGAATCCGCAGTTCGAACAGCGCCTCGAAGGACTGACCAGAACGTTTTCGGGGCAGGGTCTGGCGCCCGATATCGCCAAACTCAGGGCGTATGCAGTCATCGAGCGGATCATTTACGGTCAGGCCACCACGCTGGCTTATATCGACGTCATTTCGGTCATGGCGGTCGGCATCCTCTGCCTGACTCCTCTGGTGCTCGTCATGAAACGGCCGAAGCGCGGCGCGAAACCCGCGGCGGCTCATTAGAACGGTCCCGCTACAGTAGAACTTGGCCCGAATCCTGGCAATCGAGAGTTCCTGCGACGAGACCGCAGCGGCCGTTATTGAAAACGAAACCACGATCTTGTCTTCGGTGGTCGCCAGTCAGCTGTCGGTGCACGCGAAATACGGCGGAGTGGTCCCGGAACTGGCCTCCCGCGAACATCTTCGTGCCGTCGTGCCAGTGGTCCGGGAAGCGATGTCCCAGGCGGGGCTCGGCTGGGCGGACATCGACGCGGTAGCGGCAACTTCCGGACCAGGACTGGCCGGGGCGCTGCTGGTCGGCCTGACCTATGCCAAGGCGATCTCGTTCGCCACCGGTATCCCGCTGATCGCGGTCAACCACATCGAAGGCCACATCCACGCCGTCATTCTGGAGGCCGCACAACGGGGCACGCCTGTCGAGTTCCCTGCCCTGGCGCTGATTGTCAGCGGAGGCCACACTCATCTTTTTGAGGCTTCGGGAGCAGGGGGCTACCGTCTGCTGGGCCGGACGCGTGACGATGCCGCTGGTGAGGCCTTCGACAAAGTAGCCAAACTGATTGGCTTCGGTTATCCGGGCGGACCGGTGATCGACCGCCTCGCGCCCCATGGAAATCCGCACGCGATTCGCTTTACGGCCGCCAAGATGAAGGGAAACACCCTGGACTTCAGCTTCAGCGGCCTCAAGACCGCCGTCCTTCGCTGGGTCGAGAGCCACGACATGACTGCCGAAATTGCCGCCCGGAAAGAACTCCTGCGCGTCAATCCTGTGCCGTCCACCGAAGAATGGCTCGCTGTCACCCCCCGGGCCACTCTCGATCTGGTCGCCTCCTTTCAGCGAACTGTGGTGGACGAACTGCTTCGGCATGCCGTGAATGCGGCGGATCAGCTGGAGGGGGTGCGGACTCTGATCGTTTCCGGCGGCGTGGCCTGCAACTCGGGCCTTCGGGCGGCCGTGAACACGAATTCGATCGGAATTCCAGTCTACTTCCCCTCCCCCGGCCTTTCGACCGATAATGCCGTGATGATCGCGGCCGCGGCCTTCCCCAAATTCCGACGGCAGGCGTTTGCCAGCCTCGACGCTGCCGCGGAACCGAATCTCGCGCTGGCCTGAAACCCAAACATGCTGCCGGAAATACCCGCCGTCTACCCGATTCTCGACACTGCCACCCTGGAGCGCCGGGGAATCGACCCGATCCTCGCCGCCGAGGCGTTTCTCGAAGGCGGCGCCCGGATTCTTCAGCTCCGTCACAAAAAGTTCTGGAGCCAGGACACCTTTTTCTTGGCCGAAGCCGTCTCCATACTCTGTCGAAAAAACGAAGCCATTTTCGTGGTCAACGACCGTGCGGACTACGCCACCATGCTCTCCGCCGGCCTGCACGTCGGGCAGGATGACCTGTCGCCGGAGGACGCCCGCCGCGTCATCGGAGACACCGCCCTGCTCGGATTTTCCACCCATAACCCCGCGCAAATGCTCGCCGCACAAAACAAACCCAGCAGCTACGTGGCGTTCGGCCCGGTTTTTCCAACTCTCTCAAAAGAACGACCCGACCCCACCACCGGCCTCGAAATGCTGCGCACCGTCCGCGCTCTGACAGCCAAACCCCTGGTCGCCATCGGAGGCATCACGCTCGAGAACGCCAGACTCTGTCTGGAAGCAGGTGCGGACTCTGTTGCGGTCATCAGCGACCTGCTTCCTGTATCCTTTCCTTTATCTGATGGAAAAAGAATTCTGCGCGACCGGATGGCGGAATGGCAACGACTAATCCGACGGTAATTACCGAGAGCAAGGCCGGGTTCGTCAAAGGCCTGGGCCTGGTTGACGCTACCACGCTCGTCATGGGTTCCATGATTGGGTCCGGTATTTTTATCGTCAGCTCGGACGTGTCCCGTCAGGTGCAGTCACCCGGTCTGCTGATCATGTGCTGGGTACTGGGGGCGCTGCTAACCATCGTCGCGGCGCTGAGTTACGGCGAACTGGCCGCCGCCATGCCGCACGCGGGCGGGCAGTACGTCTACCTCCGGGAAGCTTTTGGCCGCCTCTGGGGCTTCCTTTATGGATGGACCCTTTTCGTGGTGATCCAGACCGGAACGATTGCCGCGGTGGCTGTTGCTTTTGCCAAATACACTGGCGTCTTCTTCCCGTCCATTTCGGCGAAGAATTATCTGATCGGCTCCGGCGCGGTAGGGCTGACGACGCAGCAACTTTTGGCAATCGTCATCATTGTGATTCTGACTCTGGTGAATACCCGAGGCATTCGAACGGGCGCCATGGTCCAGAACGTCTTTACGTTTGCGAAAGTCGCCTCTCTGCTGGGTCTGGCAATTCTCGGTTTCCTGCTGGGACGCAACCCGCAGGTGATGGCGGCCAACTTCGGCAATCTCTGGAAAACGCCCGCGGGAGGCACCATCGAATGGGGCTGGGCGGCGATCGCGGTCGTCGGCACCGCGATGGTGGGTCCGCTTTTTTCCTCCGATTCCTGGAACAACGTTACCTTCGCCGCTGCGGAAGTCCGCAATCCCAAACGAAATCTGCCCCTTGCCCTCGGTCTGGGAGTGGGCGTCGTGTCCGTTCTCTACCTGGCCTGCAACTTTGTATATCTATCGGTGCTCACTTTCCAGCAGATTCAGACCGCCCCGGAAGACCGGGTGGCGACAGCGGTTGTCTCGGTGATGTTCGGACCGGTGGCCACGCAGATTATGGCTGCGGCGATCATGGTCTCGACTTTCGGCTGCCTGAACGGGATTATTCTTTCCGGCGCACGCGTTTACTTCACGATGGCGCACGACAATCTGTTCTTCAAACAGGCGGGCGTCCTGAATCCGCAGACGCATGCCCCGGTTTCAGCGCTGATGATGCAGTGCATCTGGGCGGTCCTGCTGACGCTCAGCGGACAGTACAACGATCTGCTGGATTATGTTATCTTTGCAGTTCTGCTCTTCTACATCCTGACGATTGCCGGCCTGTTCAAACTCCGCCGCACTCGTCCGGATCTCGAACGACCCTACCGCGCTGTAGGCTACCCGGTTTTGCCGGCCCTGTATATCGTAATGGCCGGCCTCATAGAGTTCCTGTTGCTCTGGAATAAGCCAACGTTTACTGTGCGCGGGCTGATTCTTGTGCTGCTGGGGGTGCCCGTTTACTTCCTCTGGCGGCGGAAAGAAGGATATCAATCTTGAGTCTGTTTGCGACGAAACCGATTGCCCGCATCATGCGCGAAAGCCAGGCGGGCGAGCACCAGCTAAAGCGCACGCTGGGACCCGTCAACCTGATCGCGCTCGGCATTGGCGCGGTCATTGGCGCCGGCCTTTTCGCGCTCACGCCGAAAGCCGCGCATGAAAATGCCGGACCCGCCGTCGTCTTCTCCTTCATCATCGCCGGTATCGGCTGCGCCTTCGCGGGCATGTGCTACAGCGAATTCGCCACTATGATTCCGATCGCGGGCAGCGCTTACACCTACGCTTACGCGACGATGGGCGAACTTCTCGCCTGGATTATCGGGTGGGATCTGGTCCTCGAATATGCGGTCGGCGCAGCTACGGTTTCGGTCAGCTGGTCAAAATATCTTGTACGACTACTGGGGACGTTCGGGTGGGTCCTGCCACCGAGTTTGACGCAATCACCATTCGAGGGCGGCATAGTCAACCTACCAGCCATATTCGTCATATGTCTCGTGTCTCTTGTGCTGATCATCGGAATTCAGGAGTCGGCTCGGCTCAATGGCTTTATTGTGGCGGTGAAAGTTGCGATCGTGCTGCTGGTGATCGGACTTGGCTTCGCTTATGTGAATCGGGCGAATCTGACGCCTTTCATTCCCCCGAATACCGGGGAACTCGGCCACTTCGGATTCTCCGGCATTATGCGCGCGGCGGGCGTCATCTTCTTCGCGTATATCGGCTTCGATGCGGTTTCCACGGCGGCTCAGGAAGCAAAGAATCCGCAGCGCGACATGCCGATCGGCATTATCGGCTCGCTGGCGGTGTGTACTCTGCTCTACGTCGGCTTCGCTTATGTCCTCTCGGGAATCGTGAACTACAAGGACATGACGGACACCGCCGTTTATGAAGCGCTGCACAACATCGGTTACGACTGGCTGGGGACCGGCGTGGTGATCGGGATTCTGGCGGGCTACACCTCAGTCATTCTGGTCATGCTGCTGGGCCAAAGCCGCGTGTTCTACTCGATGTCGCGCGATGGTTTGCTTCCCAAAGTGTTCTCGGATGTCCACCCGAAGTTCCAGACTCCCTGGCGCTGCAATCTTGTGTTCATGGTTTTCGTCAGCCTGTTCTCCGGCTTCGTGCCGCTGTCGAGCCTCGGCGATATGACCAGCATCGGAACACTGCTTGCATTTGTCATCGTCTGCGGCGGCGTGATGGTCATGCGGAAGACGCACCCCAACATTCCGCGGCCTTACAAGACGCCTTTCGTGCCGGTAGTCCCGATTCTCGGCATGCTGGTCTGCTTCACGATGATGGCGTTTCTGGACCTCGCAACGTGGATCCGGCTGGTCGTATGGCTGGCAATTGGCCTGACCATTTATTTCACTTACAGCCGGTATCACAGCCATCTGGTGACTGATCCGGAGAGCGCGCACAAAAAGGTGTAAGAGCCAGGGGTGACCGGGCGTAAACTGTTTTTTGGCCCCTGTTATCACTTCCACCAGCCTTCCCGGCATTGAAAAAGTAGCCAGCGGAAAAGTAAGAGATGTTTACTCGGTGGGCGACGATCTTCTGATCGTCGCCACAGACCGAATCTCGGCGTTTGACTGCATCCTTCCTCAGGGCATTCCCGGCAAAGGCCGAGTGCTCACTCAGATGTCCCTCTTCTGGTTCGACCTTCTTCGTGATCTGGTCCCGAACCATCTGATCTCCGCTACGGTTGATCAGTATCCTGTCGCTCTTCACGCGTTCCGTGATCAGCTGGAAGGCCGTTCCATGCTGGTGAAGCGCTGCCGTATGGAACCGATTGAATGCGTGGCGCGCGGCTACGTTTCCGGATCCGGCTGGAAAGACTACAAGCGAACGGGCGCCATCTGCGGCATTCCCCTTCCCGCCGGACTGCGGGAGAGCGACCGTCTGCCGGAGCCCATCTTCACGCCTGCTTCCAAGGCCGAAACGGGGCACGACGAGAATATTTCTTTCGACGACGCGGTTGCCGCAGTAGGGCTCGAAACCGCGACGCTGCTGCGCGATCTGACGCTGCGGATCTATGCGCGTGCCGCAGAGCATGCGGAATCTCGCGGCATCATTCTGGCCGACACCAAATTCGAATTTGGCTGGTGGAAAGGAGAGCTGCTGTTGGGCGACGAAGTGCTGACGCCTGACTCCTCCCGCTATTGGCCGCGCGACAGCTATGCGCCGGGCGGCGCGCAGAAATCGTTCGACAAGCAGTTCGTGCGTGACTATCTGGAAACGCTGACCTGGAACAAACAGCCACCGGCTCCGCCACTGCCCGAGGACGTGATCGCAAAAACGTCCGCCAAGTATCACGAAGCGTATGAACGCATTACCGGTCTGACGCTGTGAACTGGCTCGACATCCTGCTGCTGCTGATCCTTTCAGTTTCCACCTGGATGAGTCTTCGCAAGGGCTTTTCGCGCGAGGTGATCAGCCTGGCGGCTTCGTTTTTTGCCTTGCTGCTCGGCATGTGGTTTTATGGCACAGCGGGCGCAATGGTACAGCCCTGGGTCGAGTCGCCTCGCGTTGCGAAACTTCTTGGCTTTATACTCGTTGTGGCCGGTGTGATGATGCTTGGCAGTCTGCTTGCATGGATCGTCAACCGGTTCCTCAGAACAGTCGGCCTTTCGTTCTTCGATCGTCTGCTGGGAGCGGGGTTCGGACTACTTCGGGGAGGGGTGATTTCGGTTGCCCTGTTGACAGCATTTATGGCATTTGGCCCACACGCCGGGACGGACGAAACACCAGGTGCGGTGGTACACTCGAAAATTGCGCCTTACGTACTGGAAGCTTCCCGAGCCGCCGTTGCTGTTGCACCGATGGATCTGAAGCAAAGCTTCCGTAAGTATTACTCAAAAGTAAAATCAACTCTGCAAAAAACTACCGGCAGCGGCCGGGAACAGGATTCGTAGCTTCGCATGAAGGAAAGTTTTGACGGACTCATCGATCATCTGGTTAACGCGGGATTCTTCCTTGAGGAGGCTGTCGAGATCCTCGAGAAGGGAATGATCGAGAGGGCTCTGCGACGCAACGCCAATAATCAGTCCGAGGCCGCCAAAGCACTGGGCATTCATCGCAATACGCTGCTGCGCAAAATGGTGGAGTTCAACATTGACGGGAAGCGCCCGCGCTCGCGCCCCGCGGCCAATTCGAAGACCCTGAAGAACCAGTCGGCCAAAGGGCAGAGCGGCAAAGACGGGGCACAGACCCGGCGTCCGAAATCGGCCTGACCTGTGGCACTGCTGATCTTCGATCTTGACGGCACTCTGATCGATTCCAGGCTGGATCTGGCTCATGCCGTGAATGCCACGCGGAAGCATCTCAACCGGGATGACATCTCCCACGAGCTGATTTATTCGTACGTCGGTAACGGCGCGCCGGTCCTGATTCAGCGCGCGATGGGTCCTGGAGCTTCTGAAGCTGAAGTCGAAACCGCGCTTGAGTTTTTCCTCGACTACTACCGTGAACATGCGGTGGACTACACGGTTCTGTATCCCGGAGTCTTCGAGTCGCTGACACAATTGCATGCCGCCGGAGTCACGCTGGCGCTGCTCACCAATAAGCCGGTAGGGATCACGAATTTCATCCTGCGGCATTTCGGAATCAGCGACATGATGTTCCGGGTCTATGGCGGCAACAGCTTTCCGGAAAAGAAGCCCGACCCGGTTGGCATCCGGACGATTCAGGCGGAAGCAGCGGCGGCCGGCGGCATAGCGGACACTGAGACCTGGATGGTCGGGGACAGCATCGTCGATATCCAGACTGCCAGGAATGCCGGAGTGCGTTCGTGCGGGGTTACTTATGGATTCCAGCCCGAAACTTTCGCGTTACTACCTCCCGATGTTGTCGTTGACCGGCTGGAAGAGTTCGCCGACCGCTTTCTTTCGCGTTAGTTTTGTTGCAGAGTAGAACTGTCATTGGGAGCGCCTTGTGAAGTGCGTTTTTTGCGAGATTGCGGCGGGCACGATTCCGGCGGAAATCGTCTGGCGGGGACATGGCGCTTTGGCCTTTCTCGATCATCGCCCTCTGTTTCCCGGCCACATCCTGCTGATTCCGGACGCCCATTATCAGACGCTGCCGGACCTGCCGCCTGAGTTGCTGACATCCTTCTTTGGCGCTGTGCAGCTTCTGGAGAATGCGGTGGAAGCGGCCATGCACTCAGAAGGCAGTTTCGTGGCGATTAACAATCGAGTGAGTCAGAGCGTTCCACACCTTCACGTGCACATTGTGCCGCGCTCGAAGGGCGACGGACTGAAAGGCTTCTTCTGGCCGCGTCATAAGTATCTGAGCGAGGAACATTTTCTCGAAACGGCAGAGAAGATTCGCCTGAAGCTTGGCCATTCGTAATCGCGAGACTCTTCACCGAACCACGCGTCAAGAAACCCGGTATCCTCGCGCATCCAGAGTGAAATCCCGTATACGGCCGAGGCAAATCCGGCGCATCCTGTCAGCACCATAAAGCCATCCACAAAAAGCTGTGCAAGTTCCATCTGCAACTCCTTCGGGCTACTCAATGAACTTATCGGCCGAAAGCGCCGGAAGCATGAGCCTTTTGCAAAGAAATCGGAAAGAAAACAGCAAGTCGTAGGATGAATAGAGTGGATTCGACCGCAACTTACCAGTACATCCTGTCTTTGCCGGAACGAATCATCCGCTCTCTGAGCGCGTTGTCGGCTGGCTTGTTGCGCGAGATCGGCGAAGTGGCCTTGCCGGGGGCGATTCGCCGCACCACTCTCTACAAGGCCATGGTGGGAGTGACGCTGCGCTTCCTGATCGAGGAAGTGGGGCAGGTGGAAGGGCAGTACGATGCGGAAACGGGGAATGCGGAAAACTTCGTTCTGCAGAGAACCGCAAGCCACGGCATTGAGGTGATGGGGCTGCTGGCTTTTCACGCCTCACCGGTGTGGGTATTGGCTGCGCTGGCCGATTTGACAGGCGGCGGCCATGCTCTGCTGCTCGATATCTCGGAAGCGCTGAAACAGGAAGGCCTGCTCGATGCGGATACGCGCTTCGAGACCATGGAACAGGTTCTCGGCGGTCTCGAAAAGACCAGTTCGCATCTGGCGCTGACGCTGAACATGCCGCCCGTCGATGTGGCGGGATTACGCCGGGACTGGGAGAAACTCAAAAAGGAACTTAAGGGGATTCCGCCGAGCCGAATACCGGCTGTGGGCCGACTGGAAGCTCTCTGGAGCGATCTGCAGACGGCTGCGAAGGAGCAGAACCGGACAGTCCTGACCATGTCGTCCCTGATGGCGGTCTCCACTCTGGCGCACGTGCCCGCGAATCTGCTGTGGCTGTCCAAAGCAGCGCGCTCCGCAGCCCGGCGAACGACCGAAACGGTGGGCGGCGCTATTCTGGATCACTACGCGGCAGCGCTCGAAGAAATCTCCCGAACCGGCTTCCTGACTTACTGGGGTCGCGAGTTCCGGCCCTACCTGCGTGCGGCAGCCATGCAGTTCACTCCCGAGCACGAATCCTTCACGGAACGCCTGTTCCGGCGAAGAAAAAAACGAGCTGCCGGAGATTAAGGCGTACAGGAAGGCGCGACGGACTGCAGCGAGGTCGGATTCATGCTGTCTGCACCCGGCTTTCGGATCAGGAACCCTTTGGCTTCCACCTTATGGCTCTTGGGAGGAGCAGCCTGGACGGAAGATGGGTCCATCAGGCTGAACGTGTGTTTGCCGAGCGGTTTGGACGCCAGGCTCTTCAGTTCTTCTGGCGTGGAATTTCCCGGATTGCGGGTGCGGACCGGTTCGCTGGCATTCGTGACGACCCAGGTTCCATCAGAAGCCTGCGACAGACAGCCCACGACGGTCACGAGCGAAAAGTCTGGCACTGCGGCGGGACCCTCTTTGCCCTGCACTCGCGTGGTCCGGATGCCTTCGGCAGTCAGTTCCTGTTCGCCCGCTGGAAATTTGTTGAACTTCAGGATGTAGGCGACGACATCGAGATAGGCTGCATCGCTCAGACTTCCGGGCGCATTCCGGGGCATGGAATTGCGCGTGAGGTTGTAGAAACTCTCCAGGGTGTCTTCGCGCCAGCGGTCCATGAAGCGGCCGCCAACCAGAGCACCGTTGTAGCCTGCGAGGTCGTCGCGATGACAGCGGGCGCACTCCGCGGAGTAAACCGCCTCACCCCTTGCAGCCTGGGCAGAAGTGTAGACGCCATCCCACACGGACTTCGTTTCCTGCGCGTGCGCGGGCATCGTCACGGACGCAAGCATGGACAGAGAGAGGGAAAGAAAAGGACCCGGAAAACGCATCTGCTCCTGTTGTATCAGAGCCGGTTTATCCGAGCGGTTTCAATTCTCCCAGCATGGTGGGAATCAGTTCGCTCACGGTGGGATGGATGTGAACCGCGCGCTGCAGGGTCGTGTAGGGCTGCTTCGAATACATCACATCGAGAATGCAGTGAATGGCCTCATCGCCGCCCACGCCGAGGATCGATGCCCCCAGAATGTGCTTCGTTTCGGCATCCACCAGGATCTTCATGAAGCCCTGTGTTTCACCCTTTTCCGTTGCCCGGCCAACCTTCGTCATGGGCCGCGTGCCGATCAGCGCTGCCCTGCCCCGCTTACGCACTTCCGCTTCGTTACGCCTTCCGGGCACATGACTGCGTTCATCTGCGGAATCTGATGCTGCTCCTTGACGAGGAACTTCAGCCCCATGGCTTCGAGCCCTGCCTTGAGCGCGATGTGATGGCGCTGATGCCGCGACCAGCAGTTCTCGAGGCCTTCCTCGCGGATCAGCAGCAGCGCTTCGTGAAGTGCGAAGAGCGAGTTT
>Ga0105237_10005510_pt1 | contig 14265 bp, 6 predicted proteins | sample KBSC24metaG_FD_81520 | JGI IMG/M metagenome (GOLD analysis project Ga0105237, IMG submission 81520) | Corn rhizosphere microbial communities from Kellogg Biological Station, Michigan, USA - KBS C2-4 metaG | ecosystem: Host-associated > Plants > Roots > Rhizosphere > Soil | place: Michigan, USA... | reverse complement strand
TATTTCATTTTCTCGTCCTCAGTACACTGGCATACAGTCAGGGCAATAGTCAGGACAGCGCATGGATCCGCGACAACTATTATAAGATGGAGCGTTATATTCCCATGCGTGATGGCGTGAAGCTTTTCACCTCCTTTTATATTCCAAAGGACACGACAGAGCGTCATCCTATCCTTCTTCAGCGCACGCCCTATTCCTGCGCGCCCTATGGCGAAGATAAATGGCGAGGCTTTGCCGAGCGGTACATCCGTTACTATCTCCGGGAAGGATATATCGTCGTCACGCAGGATGTGCGGGGACGGTGGATGAGCGAAGGTCAGTTTGTGGATGTGCGGCCCTTTTCCAAGAACAAGACCGGTACGGAGGTGGATGAAGCCAGCGATACTTATGACGCCATCGACTGGATGATAAAGAATACACCTTATAATAATGGCCGTGTTGGCGTATTCGGCGGCAGCTATCCGGGATTTTATGCGGCCATGGCGGCCGCGAGTGGTCACCCCGCGCTGGTTGCGGTCAGTCCACAGGCCCCGGTCACGGACTGGTTCATGGGTGACGACTTTCATCACAACGGGGCGTTCTTCCAGATGGATGGATGGGCCTTTTATTCTTCCTTTGGCAAGCCGCGGCCGCAACCCACGACGGTGGGTCCTTCCGGGTTCGACTTTCATTCGCAGGACAATTACCAGTGGTTCCTGCAAACAGGCGCTCTAAAAAATATCATGAAGCTGACAGGGGACAGTATTGCGTTCTGGAAGGATCTGTACGCGCATCCCAACCGGGATGCCTGGTGGCAGGCCCGTAATGCACGGGTAGCCATGTACAATATCAAACCAGCGATGCTGGTTGTCGGGGGGCTCTTTGATGCGGAGGACTGTTTTGGCGCGTGGAACCTCTTTAAGGCCATCAAAGCGCAAAGCCCGGCGACCAATAGTCACCTGGTCATGGGTCCCTGGTATCATGGCGAGTGGGCTTCCAACGACGGCACGCATCTGGGCAATATACAGTTTGGTTCCAATACCGCCTTCTGGTACCAGAACAATATCGAGCTTCCCTTTTTTAATTATTATCTGAAGGGGAAGGGCGCCGATCCGCAGACAGCCGTCGCCACCATCTTTTTCACGGGTGAGAACCAATGGAAAAAATTCACGCAGTGGCCGCCGGCAGATGAAAAAGAGCAGTCCCTCTTCCTGGCGCCAGGCGGAGGGCTATCCTGGGAGAAGCCTTCCAGCAGCAGCGCGGGCCAGGCGTCCGCCGGCCAGACGGGCTATGATGAATATGTCAGCGACCCCGCCCATCCTGTCCCCTATACGGAAGACGTACATTTCAACCGTACCCGGGAATATATGACGGACGATCAGCGTTTTGCATCCCGCCGCACGGATGTCCTCACTTACCAGACGCCCATACTTTCGGAAGACCTGACCCTGGGCGGACCTTTGACGGCCGACCTCAAGGTCAGCCTCAGCGGCGAGGACGCGGATTTTGTGGTCAAGCTGATCGATGTATTCCCGGATGACTTCAGCTATGGCAGTACCGCTGTTGCGGCGGGTCATAACCCGCCCGTATCCTATCCAATGGGCGGCTATCAAATGCTGGTACGTGGAGAAGTAATGCGGGGAAGATTCCGCGAAAGTTTTGAAAAACCCGTACCTTTTAAGCCGGGCAAAATAGAAACAGTGCGTTTTTCCCTCCCGGATGTGGCCCATACCTTTAAGAAGGGACACCGGCTGATGATACAGGTGCAAAGCAGCTGGTTCCCCCTTGTGGATCGTAACCCTCAGAAATTTGTAAATATCTATACCTGTGACGACAGCGATTTCCAGAAAGAGACGATCCGGCTGTATCATGACAGCGAACATCCGTCGCTGCTGGTCCTGCCGGTGATAAAATAGCTGGGACGGGCCACCCATGGCGGCTCCTAAAATGATCTTTAATGACCTTTGTATGCGAAACCTTATCTTTTTGTTCCTGCTGGCGGGCAGCCTGACAGGCCATACGCAGAATTTTGTAAAAGACAACTTTATCAAGCGGGAAGTATACATTCCCATGCGTGACGGGGTGCGTCTGTTCACCTCCATCTATATTCCAAAGGACGCGGCCCATGGTCCCTACCCTTTTCTGATGGAAAGGACACCGTATAGCGCCGGTCCGTACGGCGACAGCACCTACCGGGGTGGTCTTGGCCCCAATGCTGCCCTGTCGCGGGAGCCGTTCATCTTCGTCTACCAGGATGTGCGGGGACGCTATATGAGCGAAGGCAGCTTCCAGGAGATGACGCCTCATAAGGAAGGTAAAAAGCCCGGTGACGGCCAGACGGATGAGAGTTCCGATACCTGGGATACCATCGACTGGCTGCTGAAAAATATCCCGGGCAATAATGGCCGGGTGGGCATCTGGGGTATCTCCTATCCCGGCTTTTATGCATCGGCTTCCCTGCCGGATGCGCATCCTGCTATCAAAGCCGTGTCACCACAGGCTCCTGTAACGGATGAGTTCATCGGGGACGACGCCAACCACAACGGCGCCTTCTTTTTGCTGGACAACTTCGACTTCGACAATTTCTTTGATGTGGAACGTCCCGCACCGGTAAAGGACTATGGCCACAATATCTTTAGTGCGGACATACGGGATGCCTATCAGTTCTTCCTGGACCTGGGGCCTATCAAGAATACGAATAAGCCCGAGTATTTTAACAACAAGGGAAAGATATGGAATGAGTACCTGGGCCATTCCACCTATGACGCCTATTGGAAGGCCAGGAATATCCGGACGCATCTGAAGAATATCCGGCCGGCGGTGCTTGTAGTAGGCGGCTGGTTCGACGCGGAAGATATGTTTGGCGCCCTACGCACCTATGAGGCCATCGAAAAGCAAACCCCGCACAACGACAATCACCTGATCATGGGGCCGTGGACCCATGGAGGATGGGGTGCGGGGAACTGGTCACGATTTGGGGTTCTTGACTTCGGGCAGAATGTCAATGAATACTACCATCAGCTGGAGACGGGCTTCTTTAATCATTATCTCAAGGACTCGGCGGACCCTGCGCTGAAGGAGGCCACAGTCTTTGAGACAGGCAGCAACCAATGGAAGCACTATGATACCTGGCCGCCTGCAGCGGCGCATCCCACTAAATTTTATCTTAGGGATGAGGGAAGACTTTCGACAGAGGGGAAAGGGGCAAAAGGCTATGATGAATACGTCAGTGACCCGGCCCATCCGGTGCCTTATATCGACGGGGTGCGGGGTGGAAGGGATAATCAATATGTGGTAGCCGATCAGCGATGGGCCGCCCAGCGGCCGGATGTGCTCACGTTCCAAACGGATACGCTGAAAAGGGACCTCACCGTCACTGGAAGATTAAGGGCGGATATCTTTTTGTCCTCTACGGGCACGGATGGCGACCTGGTGGTAAAGGTCATAGATGTGCTTCCGGATGGCTATCAACGGCTGGTAAGAGCGGATGTGTTCCGGTGCAAGTTCCGCAATAGTTTTGTAAAGCCGGAACCGTTGGTGCCTGGGAAAATAGCAGAGGTAGCTTATGACCTGAACGAGATCGCTCATACCTTTAAGGAGGGGCACCGGATCATGGTCCAGGTACAAAGCAGCTGGTTCCCCCTGGTGGATCTGAACCCTCAAACATTTGTTAATATACCTACCTGTTCTGCGGCGGACTTCCGGAAGGCTACGATCCGCATATATCATGATGCCACGCATCTTTCGGGGATCACGCTGCCGACGATAAGTCAATAACGAGTGGGTAACTTTTATTTGTTGTATTCCCTGGCTTTTGCTAACTTGGATGAGCTCTCTGGCATTTATATCGCTCATCTAAATTATTGCACATGGAATCAACTATCTCCATCGAACAGTTTCGGGAGGAGTTGCAATCATGGAAACATGAGCTCTCCTCCATCAAACAAGAGATCCGTTACTTTGAACAACACCTAGAGCAACTCTCCACCAAACGTCTCCCCAAAGATCTGCTAGCCGAGGTTGAACATTTTCAAAACCTCTTCATTTGCCAAAAGGAAGTCATCGACAAACTACGCCACGATCTTCCCGATTCACATCACAAACAGGAAAACATCTTTCATGCGCTCCGCCAGATGAATGAGGAGTCTAATTGGGAATCCACCAATGAAGACCTGGAAGGACGTATGAATACTTTCCGAAGGATTTATATTGAGATAAAACAGGATTTTCACAGATTTGAGGCGGAATGGATGTAAGAAGTTTTCTTACATTCGCTCATGCAAATTCTCAGACCTGTATTATTCCTCGCCTTTTTGTGTGCGGGGCTGTCAGCTATTGGGCAGGAGCCCGAACCAGCCATCATCCCGAAGCCAGTCAGCGCCCAATGGCAATCGGGGTCGTTTACCATCTATCCGCATGTTGTATTGGTAGCCGATACTTCGGATAGCCCTTCTACCAATTTTTTCAACGACTATCTCCAGGAGATATACGGGTTCCGCCTGCGCGTCGTCGGCGTGGACCAGCAGCCGTCCTCAGGATACATCCGGCTGTATAACCATCCTGACAAGGACCCTGGCATCGTACCCGGGCCGGAAGGGCGTTATACCTTGAAAGTAGACCCAAATTCCATCGTCATCCGGGGAGACACGCATGTCGGCGTCTTTTACGGTATCCAGACATTGATACAGCTGTTGCCGCTGAAACCTTATGTCATGCTGCCTACGGGTCCTGCGGTCCGCGTATTCGACAATTCGGGCTACAAGATACCGGCAGTGTCCATCGAAGACTACCCCAGATTTGCCTACAGGGGTCTGATGCTGGACGTAGGACGTCATTTCTTCTCCGTGGAGTTCGTCAAAAGATATATCGACTACATCGCCCTTCACAAGATGAACTATTTTCACTGGCACCTCACCGAGGACCAGGGGTGGCGCATCGAGATCAAAAAATATCCCCGTCTGACGGAAGTCGGCGCCTGGCGTAGCGGAACCATCATCGGTCATCATCCCGGCACGGGCAATGACAGCACCCCGCATGGCGGCTTCTACACACAGGAGCAGATCAAGGAGGTCGTAAAGTATGCGGCGGACCGGTATATCACCATCCTTCCGGAAATAGAGCTGCCGGGTCATAGCTCGGCTGCATTGACGGCCTATCCCTGGCTTGGCTGTACGGGTGGTCCTTATCATGTGCAAGGGACATGGGGCGTATTCAGGGATGTATACTGCGCGGGCAACGACAGCGTCTTCCAGTTCCTGCAGGATGTACTGGATGAGGTGATCCCCCTCTTCCCCGGCAAATACATCCATATCGGCGGTGATGAATGTCCCAAAGACAGCTGGAAGGTCTGTCCCAAATGTCAGCGTCGTATAAAGGAAAATGGATTAAAGAATGAGGAAGGTCTCCAAAGCTATTTTGTACAGCGTATCGAAAAATACATCAATTCCAAAGGCAAGCAGATCATCGGCTGGGACGAGATACTCGAAGGTGGCCTGGCGCCCAATGCCTCCGTCATGAGCTGGAGAGGCGAACAGGGCGGTATCGATGCGGCCAAACAAAATCACGATGTTGTCATGACGCCGGGCGAGTATGTTTACTTCGACCATTCCCAGCTCCAGAACGACGATTCTCTCACCATCGGCGGCTATTTGCCCGTCGACAAAGTGTATCAGTATGAGCCCGTGCCAAAAGGACTGACGGCCGAAGAAGCCAAACATATCAAGGGTGCGCAGGCCAATCTCTGGACGGAGTATATCACCAACCCCCGGAAGATCGAATACATGATCTTCCCCCGTCTGAGTGCGCTGAGCGAGGTCTTGTGGAGCCCGAAGGAGGCGCGCAGCTGGCCCGACTTCGAACGCAGGCTGCAAACGCAATATATCCGCTACCAGCTCTGGCATGCCAATTACTACCGGGCCTATATGCCGCCCGCAGACACCCTGGTGAGGCAGAAGCTGGCTCAGTGGCAGGACAACAAGTTCGGCCTGCTGATGCACTGGGGTACTTATAGCCAGTGGGGTATCGTGGAAAGCTGGAGCATTTGTCCGGAAGATGAAGGATGGACGGTGAGAAGAGGGCCGCACAGCGCTAATTACTTTGATTATCTCACGGCCTATAAGAACCTGCAGACGACCTTTAATCCCACGCGTTTCGATCCGGCCAAATGGGCTGCGGCCGCTAAGGCGGCGGGTATGAAGTATGTGGTCTTCACGACCAAGCATCATGACGGCTTTTGTATGTTCGACACTAAGCAAACGGATTATAAGATCACTTCTCCAAAAACGCCATTCTCGTCCAATGCCCGCGCCAATGTCTCGAAGGAGATATTCGACGCCTTCCGGAAAGAAGGTTTTATGACCGGCGCTTATTTCTCCAAGCCGGACTGGAACTGTGATCAATACTGGTGGCCTTATTTCCCTCCCAAGGACAGGAATGTGAATTATGACCCGGCCAAACATCCCGACCGCTGGCAGGGCTATAAGGATTTTACCTACAAACAGATCGAGGAACTGATGACAGGGTATGGCAAGATGGACCTTCTCTGGCTGGATGGCGGCTGGGTAAGACCCTTGAATACTATAGATCCCGGTGTCGACTGGCAGCGCAGCATCCCCTATGACCAGGACATCGACATGGCGCATATCGCGGGTATGGCAAGATCGCATCAGCCGGGGCTTATCGTCGTGGACCGCAGCGTACCGGGTGAGTTCGAGAATTATACCACTCCCGAGCAGCAGGTGCCCACCCATCCCATGCAGGACCCCTGGGAGTCTTGTATTACGATGGGTAATTCCTGGAGCTATGTACCGCATGATCATTATAAATCCGCGAGTCAGATCATCGGCCTGCTGGTAAAGATCGTCTCCCGTGGCGGCAATCTGCTGCTTAACGTAGGTCCTTCCCCGGATGGCGAGTGGGATGATACGGCTTACAGCCGGCTGCAGGAGATAGGCGCCTGGATGAAGATCAATAGTGAAGGTATCTATAACAGCAAGTCCTGCAGGCCATATACCTCCGGTGACAATATCTTTCTTACCCAATCAAAGGACGAAGCAAATATCTATGCTTTTTATGTTGGGGATCAGGTTACGCTGCCTGCAGAGGTATCCATCGATGGGTTGAAGCCGGCGCATATCGGCCGTGTCACGCTGTTGGGATATAAGGATAAATTGAAATGGAAGCAGGATGGGAGGACGTTGAAGATATTTGTGCCGCCGGCGCTGCAAAATAAAGTGGTGGGGCAGCATGCGGTGACATTTAAGATTGTCAAATAAACCAAAGGGCGGAGATCAACTCCGCCCTTTTTCATGCTTAGTTTTGAATGATCCTCACCTCGTCATCACGCCGCACTATCTTGAATTTTGTAGTGGCTTCCAGGGCTTCGAGCAGCAGGTCGAGGTTATCGTTGGGCATAATACCGCCGACCGTCTCTTTTTCGATGGTCGGCCCTTCCAGGCGCACGGTGACGCCGTATTGTTCCTTTATGATCGCCGCCACCTCTTTTAGGGAAGTGCTGTCGAAAAAGAGTCTATGTTCCTTCCAGGCGGTGACGCTATCCATCCTTACCGTCCTTTTTGCCAGGTATTGATGATCGTATTCCACAAAGTCGCCGGGTTTCATTTGCAGGTCCTCTCCACTGCTTGTACGCAACAGCACGCTCCCTTCCTCCAACAGCACATTTGCTTTTTCCTCCCGGCTGATGACATTGAACTGGGTGCCGGTGACAATGACATCGAAATGGCTTGCGTGTACGATAAAGCGGCTCTTCCATGGTGTTTTGCGGACATGAAAGAATGCTTCACCAGAAAGCCACACTTCCCTGTCCTTCCCTTCCGTCCAGCCCGATGAATAGCGGATCCTTCTGTCGGCATTCACCACTACTTCGCTGCCGTTGGGCAGGCTGCTGGTTTTGACTTCACCGTAGGCGGTGTGCCATTCGGCCTTTTGATGCGGGTGATAAATAAGGGCCGCGCCTACTGCGAGGAAAATAATGATGGCTGCGGCGGTCCAGGCCGTACGTGGCTTCGATGCCTTCCAGCCCTTCCTGCGAATGGATACCATTGGCGCCGGGTGTCTTTCGCGCACCTGACGGATCCTCTCCAATAAACGCTGCTCGCTCCGGGTGATCTGTTCACGGGTAAATGATTCTTCCCGCAAGGTCAGGGAGGACAGAAGGTCCATGGCCTGCTGCATATGAAGACGGCTCCCCGGATTATCGGCGATCCATTCCTCCCATCGCGTGATGGCACGGACATCTGTTCTAAAATACCAGGAAAGAAAGGTCTCGTCGCATAAGAGATCTTCCATCCCCGGGGTGCTTTTCGACATACAAAAATTGTTTCCTCTATTTTTCTGTGCCGGGGATGGAGGTCCTGTAATGCCCTACCAACGACTTTATTTATCCCACCAAACGCGGGAGGTCATCCTGTCGCCATTGGCCATTCGGGAGACGGCGCTGTTGTAATGGGCGGCGTTCGTGGAAGCCTCGCTTTGCGGGTAGGTGAACCGGCGGGGGATGGTCCCGCCCGTGACGTTACTGGGGTAGTTCAGAGGGGTGAGAAAGGGGTAGCCGCTGCGGCGCCAGTTGGCAAAGCATTCATTTTCATCCATGAAGCCGGCCACCCAGTATTGTTCGTTGATCTGCTGCAGGGCATTGGCCGGGTCGAAGGGATGACTGGCCAGCCAGGCATCGATCTGGGCGTCTGCCGGTCCCGCTCCTGCCTGGGTGTTCAATTGCTGCATGGCCGCTTTTACGCCTGCCTGATAATGGGCGGCAGGGTCTTCGCTGATCCAGCCTCTAAAGGCGGCCTCGGCCAAAAGAAGTTCCGTCTCGCCTTTTGTCAGGAAGAATGTAGGGGCGTCCAGCCGGGAGTAGGTGTACCTATTGACGACGGAGTAGTCATTCTGATTGCCTGTCCAGTTGCCCGCATGGGCCAGGTCGCGGGGTCCGCCGCTGCCGGGAGGATCAAAGCCATTAGGCTGGCCCAACTGATGCGAAAAGGTCGTGTCGCCTTTGTCGGCGGGCTGCAGCGGGTCGGTACACACCGTGGCAAGGTAAGAGAGACGCGGGTCGGCGGTGTTACGCAGGAAGTTGACGAAAGTCTCGCTGAGCCGGTAGGCGCCGGGATCATTCCCCAGCAGTATAAGCCCCGAGCCATTGACGTCAGGCGTGCCGGTGACATTCTCATGATGCAGGATCGCATTGTCTGCATTGCTGGCCAGGACGCCGCCATTCACGGCTATCCATACCCACTGCCGGGCCATATCGGGATTGATCTTGCTCAGGCGCATGGCTGCCCGAAGCATCTCGGAATAAGCAAATTTCTTCCAGGAGAGAACATCTCCCTTGTACAGCAGATCCGCAGCGCCCACGGTGTTGCCCTTGGAAGGGTCCAGCTTCTCGCCCGCATCCTTTAATTCTTTCAGAAGGTCTGTATAGATGTCCTTTTGCTGGTCGTATTGCGGCGTCGTGATCCCGGAAATATATCCCAGCCCCGCCTCTGAATACGGACAGTCTCCATACATATCCGTCATTCGCTGAAACATAAAGGCCTTGAAGATCCTGCATATCTGATAGAGATTGTACATGGATGTATCGCTTGATGCATGGTATTGCACCTCCACGATATTTGCTATGCTGTTCGGATAGTTCTTGTCCCAGTAGGCGGAGTTGTAGCCCGCGTCGAACATATATTTATCGCCCACCCAATAGGAGATGGTGGAGGACAGGTGCTGGATCATGCATCCGGAATAGATGAGGTTGTTCCGCCAGTCCTCGTAGCCATAACCATCCGTATTGCCGGAGGTAAGCAGCTCGGCGCTGGTGAAAAGATAGTTGTAGTTGATCTGATCCCCTGTGATCTGACCGGGATCGGTATTTATTTCTACGAAATCCTTTTTACAGGCTCCGGTGAGGGCCCAGATGCTCATTGACAGGATGGCTGTGAAGACTCTTCTGGACATGTGTTAGAATTTCAGGTTTATATTGAACCCCCAGCTTCGCACGGGCGGGTAACCGGATAGTTCCAGTCCCTGGCCGTTGGTATTATTGATGCTGGATTCGGGATCGATGTTCGGTGTATGTTTCATCAGGGTAGCCAGGTTACGTCCCACGAGTGAAAAAGTGGCGCCTTTAAAAAACCCTTTTTTCAATATGGCGGGAGGCAGGCTATACCCCAGCACTACGGACCGCAGCTTGACAAAGCTGGCATCATAGACGAACTCTTCTGCGATGTGGTCGGTGCCTCTCCCGGAGATGTCCTGGAAATACTGTTGCGCAGGAACTGCTATCGTATTGGCCTTGCCGTCAGCGCCCACTCCTTTGCCAATATATCCCCCTTCCCTACCCTCAAGCGTCTTTTTCTGCAGTCCGTACTGATACAGCAGCAGGTTGGTGCCGGAATAAAGATGTGCGCCGTATTTGAAATCCACCAGCACGGAAAGGGACAGGTCCTTATAGCGAAGCTCATTGGTGATACCTCCCGTCTGTTTGTAAACGGTGGAGCCCAACGGGACCACCTCCGTATGTTCCGGCTCGCCCGCAGGTGTGGCGCTGGATGAGCCGTCGCTGAATATGATATTGCCTCTTCCATCCCGCTTGTACGCATAACCCATGATCTGCCCATAGGGCAGTCCTACGACATTGCTAATGTTGACCTCGCTGCCCCAGCGGGGATAGGCGCCATTGATGACGATGCTTTGCGCACCGCCGATGTCGAGCACCTTATTGTTATTGACGGCGAAGTTGAAGGACAGGCCCCAGGAGAAACCCCTCATTTTGACCGGTGTGCCGGTGACCAGGAGTTCGATGCCCCTGTTGCGTATCTTCCCTATATTCTCGATGTATTCGAAATAGCCGGAGGTAGGGCTCACCGTTATGCGTACGATGTCGTTGGTCGTCGCCTTGTTATAATAGGTGAAGTCGAATCCCAGCCGGCCATGAAAGAACTGCATGATCAGCCCCAGTTCCTTCTCCGCGATGCTGACGGGACGGAGGGAGGCGTTGGGGATCAGCGGGACCAGATCGCTGGTGGCAATATATCCCAGTGGCTGCCCGCCGATGGTATAGCTGAACAGGCCATACGTGAGTACGTTCTGATAGGGTTCTGTCCCATTGGAGGAAGCGGCATAGGATGCCCTGAGCTTCCCCAAACTAACCCATCCGGGTAAATGCAGGGCCTCCGAAAAGACAAAGCTGCCGGAGACGGATGGGTAGAGATAATGATCCGTATGGATATTGAGGGTAGAGAACCAGTCGTTGCGCGCTGTCAGGTCGAAAAAGAGAAAGTTCTTAAACCCAAGGTCGGCGCTGCCATACAAAGAGTTCACCCTGTAATGCCGATAGAACGAGCTATAGGGTTTGTTAACGATGTTGCTGGCGTTGTAGTTGCCGGGGGATTGAAATGGTCCTGCAGCCCTGTTGGACGAATAGGGCACTGCGCCGATGCCGCTGATGTCGACCACATTGTCCTGCTGATTGCCGCCTATATTGGCGGAGAAGTTCCAGGCAGCGGCTGATCCCTTGTGCATGCCGACCATAAAGCTGCTGTTCAGCTCGTGGAAGTTGACCTCGTATTGGGTAAGGTTGCCGCCATGTATACCGTCGCTGCGCGTGTACTCTACACCGGGAGGTACGATATTGGTGACATTGAAAATATAGCCGTCCCGGGAAACCTGTCCCTGCAGATAGAGCCAATCCAGGAGATTGTATTTAAGTGTCAGCCCTCCCGTAATACGATTGCGGTCCGTCCTGTTGATATAGTCATAGGCGATATAATACGGGTTCTCAAAATAGTTGTCGATGGTGCCCGCCAGGCGTTCCGTTCCGTCCGGATTGGTCCTCTTTTTTAGCCACCTGACGTCAAAGGAGGTGGGAAGATATAGCAGCGGGGCGATGATATTACCCGCATTGTCGGAGATGGAGGCCCGGTTGTTCACGTGTTCAAAAACATAATCTGCCGTCAGCTCCATCTGCAGCCGGCTGGTGACGGAATAGGTAGAGTTGAAGTTCAGCCCCTGCTGACCCATGGTTGAATTAGGGATGATGGTATTGAGCTGGAGGTTGGACAGCCCAAGCCGGAAATGGCCTTTGTTGTTGGCGCCCGTCAATGCTACCGAACTCTGGTTGGTTAGCCCTGTTTGAAAGAAATGTCTAAAGTTATCCTTCATCGGCAGATAGCGTACCGTATCGCCCAGGAAATTGACCGCCTTCGAGCCATCCATTTTTGCACCCCAACTGTAGTAAGGCGCCACCTGAGCCAATAGTTTGTTGGTGGGTTTGATATTGGAGACGCCCTGGCCATAGGTGTATTGGTAGTCCCTTTCGTCGACGATGCGATTCACCGTCAGATTGTTGTTCACCTGTACCCCGATGCCACGGGTCTTCGAGCCGGACTTGGTGGTGATGAGGATGGCGCCGTTACCACCCCTGTATCCATACAATGCGGAGGCGGCCACTCCCTTCAATACGAGTACGGATTCGATGTCGTCGGGGTTGATATTGGAAAGACCGTCTCCCAGGTCGAGGCCGCCGTACTGTCCGGAAGACGCCTGCGTGGTATTGTCATATGGCACACCGTCGATGACAAACAGCGGCTGATTATTGCCGCTGAGAGAGGCATTGCCACGGATGAGCAGTCTGCTGCTGCCATAAGGGCCGGTGGCGTTAATGGCCACGCTCAACCCTGCTACCTGTCCGACCAGGGCGTTACCCAGGTTGGGATCGCGGGACATGGCCAGTTTTGATCCATCCACCTCAGTAGCGGAAAAGCCAAGGGAGCGTTCCTGTCTTTTTATACCCAGGGCTGTCACCAGCACTTCCGTCATCGGCTGATCGGATGGTGACAGGATCACCCATCCCCTGCCCGATTCTGCCGCGGGCATCTGACGCAGCTTATAGCCCACAAAAGAGAAAAGCAGGGTATCGCCTTTGCCGGCGTGTATCGTAAAAAGACCTTCCAGGTCCGTGACCGTGCCTTTGTGGGTGTGTTTGACGGTGACGCTGACGCCCGGCAATGTCTTTCCATCGGCTGCTATCACGCGGCCGCTGATATTGTTGATCGTCATCCTTGCCGTATCCACCAACGGAAGATCTTCCGAAGGATTGATGACACCGGCGGCGGGGTCGTAAGGTGTGTCCTTGTCCGGGGGTTTTCTGCTGAGGATGACAAAGGTGCGGTCGTCCACCTTCTTATAGTACAGCCCGGTGTTTTTCAACATCTGGTTGAGGATCCTTTCGACGGGCATGTTAGTGGACAGTACGGGTGGTTCGACAGGCACTTTCCCCAAAGGCTGCTGGGAGAAGAGAAAATAAACGCCTCTGGATTTATTCAGCTCGATGAGCACATCCAGGAGAGGACGGCGATGGGTCGTGGTATCGGTCGATTGGGCAAATGCATTCGTGATCCCTGAGAGGAAGAAAATGAGAAGCAAATAGGAGTATAGGCCCGACTGTCTCACGAAGTAGTTTTGGATGGTCTTACAAAATCGACGTTCTAACTATTTCTTCTGTCCACGAGCCCTGATGGTGACCTCATTGTTGACGGAATCATGGACTATATCAAATTCTGTTGTTGCCTTTAGTGTCTCGATCAGCAGGTTCAGGTTGTCGCTCGGCAGCATGCCGGTGACTTTTTTGTAAGGAGTGGAATCTCCTTCCAGCCGGACATCTGTTCCAAAGTGGTCGGTGATCATGGTGGCCACCTGGCTGATGGGGGTGGAATCCATGATCATCTGTCTGTCTTTCCAGGCCAGCACCATCCGGGAACAGCCCGTCTTCTTTTCCAGCAGAGAATCAAAGGTGACAAAATCTCCCGGCTGCATCATGGTGGTCCTGCCATCTTTTGTCCGGAGGGTCACGCTGCCTTCCTGCAGCAGCACATTATCCTTACCGTGTCGGTTAGACACATTAAACTGTGTCCCGGTGACGATGACATCGAAGTGTTCGCTATGGACAATGAACCGGCTGTTGGCTTGTGTTCTTTTTACATGAAAAAAAGCCTCGCCATTCACCCAAACCTCCCGGTCCTCTCCGTCAGTCCAGTCGCTGCCATAACGCAGGCTGCTGTTGGCATTCATGGTCACTTCTGTCCCATCGGGCAGTTGCCGGCTGCTGAGCTGTCCGAAGGGCGTTCTTACTTCGGGGTGGGTATGCGGAGCGTATTTTACGATAATTAGACCCGCGGCAATCGCAACGAGCACGGATGCAGCGGCGATCCAGCGCATGCGGCCGACGGTTGATGTTTTGGGGGTGGAGGGAAGGGAAGCGATCTTCCCGAATAATGCAGC
>Ga0105237_10005508_pt1 | contig 14266 bp, 16 predicted proteins | sample KBSC24metaG_FD_81520 | JGI IMG/M metagenome (GOLD analysis project Ga0105237, IMG submission 81520) | Corn rhizosphere microbial communities from Kellogg Biological Station, Michigan, USA - KBS C2-4 metaG | ecosystem: Host-associated > Plants > Roots > Rhizosphere > Soil | place: Michigan, USA... | reverse complement strand
GTTGAAGGAACCCCGATGGTCTGCATCGACTCAGCAGCCCTCAACTCAGGAGACGGACCCGATTTCGCGCCTCAACTTTGCAACGAGCGCGACTCCCGCGAAGCGGGTTCGTGCGCCGGCCAGGAGGCGTCAGCGGTGGAGCGGCTCGTTTACACCGAGCGGGTCGGGAGCCGACTGACTGCTTCCTCAGACTGGCATCCGAAACCCGTCAGGCGGCAATCGGCCACTATCCGCCAAAGTGCGACCCGGCGATGATTCAGGGGCGGCCTAGGCTCGCGTGGCCGCCGGACAACATGCGGTCCCGGTTTTCGGCCTCAACCTTTGAGCGTGACCCACACGTCGACCGGGGTGATGAACTTCCCGGGCGCGGGCTTGCCGATATCGACGCGCTGCGCCGTGACGCGCTCGCCACTGGCCATGATGAATTCCGTGCCAACGGATGGGCGTCGCCCGAAGAGGAAGGTCTGGATGGGTTCGCCGGTGGCGGCGTTCATGATCGTGGCCTTGATGCTCATGCGCGGGCTCATAGTTTCAGCGCGTCTTAGCTGTCGAGCAACGCAATGGGTTTATCCCCACATTTGAAGCTCGGGCACTCGGCGCGCGCGCCGGCAGCGTAAATCGGCCATTGTTCGGCATTCAATGGTTGCTGCAGCGCAATTTGAGGGTGCGATTGGCTCAAAGTTGGGGATCGCATAGGGAACGGCGCGTATCTGATGGCGGGCCGTATCGCCGCGGCGCCATCTTCAGAAGGTGCGTCAGAACCGGTCAGTTGCTCCAGGTGTCGCCGTGCGCGTCGATGACGGCGGCGATCCTGTTGGCGATCACCGTCTCGTCGGCGAGCGAGGGATGAGCGTGGCAGCCGCTGAATGAGAGCCCGTTCACCGGCACATAGTCGACCAGTGTGTCGCCAGAAGCGCGCAGCGCAGCCGCGACTTTGGCCGCCTCGGTCTCGATCTCGCCTTCGGCCATGTCCGTCGCCCATAGCACGATCAGCGCATTGGGGTTACGCGCGCGCAGGCTCTGCACGAAGCGGACGTAGGTCGTCTCGAAGTCAGTGTGCAGTTCGTCGCGGGTCGCCCATTTCTCGCCGGCGTGGAGCGGAGTGGTGAAGTCGTTCGTGCCGAGCGCGATGACGATAACCTGCGGTCGCCAGCCGGGCTCGTCCGCCCGTGAGCTCTTGTCAAACAGCGTAAAAGGATAAGCCTCCGGCAGCTTGTCCGCCGCAAAACCATTGTAGTTGCGCACCACGCCGCGGCCGGAGATCGCGTTCACTTCGTAGTCGGCACCGTATCGACGGGCGAGTGCCGGCCCGAAAGCCCGCGACGTGTCCGTGGTCTCCCAAACCTCATCCTGCGTGCAATCAGTCTTGGTCGACGTATTGCCGTAGCCGACCGTATGGGAGTCGCCGATGAACTCGATAGCGCGGCTGCGGCTCGCGAGAGGCGAGGCTATCGTCTCAGCTTCGGCGAAGAAGCCGCCGAACATCGTCGGCCGTGCCTGGCTCTCGGACGCGACCTCCAATCGCAGTTCGTGCCGGCCAGGCGCGAGGCCCGCGACCCGGTACATGCCGGGCAATGGCTTCACCAGCGTATCCACCTGAGTGCCGTCAACAAGGACGTGCAGCGCGACCTCGCCCGGCCCGACCTGGAACAGCACCGCCCGACCATTGAACGCCGTCTCGAAGTACGGGCCGGGCCATTGCCGCGTGAGTGCCTGGGGACCGCCGGGCGCGGGCGTGGTCCGGCCGCCAACATGCTCGGTTAGCGGCAGGAGCGCGCCGGTGTCGGGCGCGGGCGAAACTGTGACGCCGGGCAACGGGGAGGCGAGCAGCGCGGCCAGGACGGCTAGGTGAGAAGCGGTTAGCACGGGTTGGCAGTCCATGAGATAGGAGGGGATGGGGTCGGGATTGGCGGAGAGGACGCGGCGCGCCGCCGAGAGTGCGTCGGCGAATCCTTTCTTGGCTTAGTCACCGCGCGCCGGATCCATAAGGCGGCTTGGCGGCCGCATCCAGCAAATGAACGGGTGTCCGGCTCCGAGAATTAGCGAGCGGCGTTGGACGTCTGGATGTGGATCAAGAACGAAACCAGCGACGAAATGCACTGGTCGGTGCTTGCATTGGCATGGTCCGTCTCGCTTCCGATCCCGTCTCGGTGCTGCACGCATTTGAGCGGCCTTTCTTCACCGGCGCCCGCAGAGAAGCTCTTCGCTCCGTGTTGTCCCGGCCATGCGGATTAGCGGCGATGCTCGCCTACCGCCTCGGATATCGACTGGCAGCGTCGAGGGCGGCCACCAGCTCGGGCGCGAAGCCGAGCTTCCGGAGATCGGCCACCGAAAGGCGGATGTCGTCCGCACAAGCCTGAATGACGTGAGGCAGCTCTGCCGGTTCTGCGACCAGCGCGCCTCTTTGGGCGTCGAGCCCGATGGAGAAGCCGGAATATTCGTCCTCGTCGAAGACGTCGCGGCAATCGCCATCCGCCTGGGCCTTGGCTCGCTCGGTCAGGCCGGGCCAGGCGACGAGGCCGGTGACGGCGCCATCGGCGGAATTTTCCAGCTTCCCCTTCGCCCCGGCGGGGAACAGCTTGACCCAGTCGACGGGACGCCCGGTGGTGAGGTCGTAGACGAAATCGGATCGCATCCCGTCATTGGGATAGGCACCGCCGCAATAATTGGAATCTCTGACCACGATGCCGAGATAGTGCGGACCTGCCATCGTCACGGCGATCGATCGCGTCCAGGCGTCTTTCGGGGTCTTGTGCTGCATCTCCTGGAAGGACTGTCGGCACTCGGCGGCCGCGGCATTGCCTCGGGCATCCTCGCGCTGGAGTGCGGCATTGATCTTCGTCGCCACCGCCGCCGTCACGGCTTGGTTCGGCACCACGCGGGGCAGGTGGTCCAGCTCGTTTCGCAGTGCCGCCGGATAGGCGATCGCGACGGGGCCGATGGGCTTTGCAGGGGAGGGAGGCTTGGCGCTCGCCGGACCCGCCATCGACGGGATGCAGGCGACTATGTAGATCCCCAGGGCCAATCTCATCGCGCACCTCGATCGACAGCTTCCGATTGCTCTCCTTAGCGGCCAGAAGGGCGGTGACCAGAGAGGCAGGCGATGGACGCTGAGGAAACGGCTGGCGTGAAGCGGTCCGAGCGGCGCTCACGGAAACCGTCTGTGCTATCGATCCTGTTTCCCGTCCTGACGGCGGTCGATTTCGCGATCCTCTTCCTCATTCCTCATCTCCACACCAGCAGCAATGATGCGGCCGGGAACGCCATGTCCAAGGCGTTCGAGGCCATCGCGGCGATGATCGTCGCCAGCGGCCTCGGATTGAGCGCGCTTCTCTTCTGGCTGATCCCGTACAGGCCGATCAAGATCGTGCTCACTCTCGTCCAAGGGGGCGCCGCTCTGCTCATCTCGGGATTGCTCGGCTGAAGCGGGTGCCCGCATCGTCTCGGTCATGCCGCTCGATGGCCTGGTCAGTCGGATGCCAAGTTCGACGATCCGCTCCATCTAGCCCGCATCTCAGGTCACGACATCGTCAACGGCGACCCCATCGGTGATGGCGGCGAGACGATCAGCTGATTTCCGGCCCGCTCCGGGCGCGTCCGAACCGCCAGCTTATGCCGTCCGACCGCATCAGTCCGCTGACCGGGTCGCCGATCCGTCTTTCGAGCACCGGTCGCCAGGGCACGAGGGTAAATTCACGGGATTGCTCGACCAGCGCGAAGCGCCCGCTCATCAGGTCTATGCGGCGTGTCAGCCGGCCTTCGACAGGTCGACCAGTCTGCGCTTCGACGAAGCGCTTGCCGAGCTCATCGGCGAGCCGTGCTCCGGCGGCCAGCACATCCCGCTGCTTGAGCAACAGGAGAGCGTCGGGGCGGAGGGTGATCTGCTGACCCTCCACGACGGCGAGGTCGTGGTCGACCAGCCACTGGCGTCGGGTGTCGAGGGCCACGCGCATCTCGCGGCCGAAGCCGGCATCGCGCGCGGGCAGTGGAGATGGCGCAGCCAGCTCGCGATCGAGCCAGGTCGCGGCGTTCGCTCGCTCCAGCCGGGCGAGCGGCGTCGAGGATAGCATCTCGACCGCCACCGGCCGATCGCGAAGGCCACGCGCCTCGTATGCCGCTGCCCGGTCGAGATGGTCGGCTGGGACCGCCCAGATCCCATCCACATCACGCTCGACGCCGGCGCCACTGCGGCGCATCGCCTCGAGGCGGCGGACATGGGCTTCGGCGAAGGCCCGGGTGGCGCTCGGATCGTGGCGGAGATGGGCATCGACGGAATATCGTCCATCATTGGCCTCGGCGATGCGCGCGATGGTCTGGTCTACCTCCCGTATCTCGACCGAGCGAGCGGTTAGGCGGACGATGGATCCCTCGGGCGTCGGATCGGTCAGATCGCCCTGGCCGATGTCGCAATAATGGACGCGCCCATCGATGCCGTCGACGATGAGGTAATGACGGTCGCGATGCTCGTCTGCGAGGCCGCGATGGATGACGCCTCCGACGACTGGCTCGGCGAGCTGCGCGTGGATGCGGCGATCGACGCCGGCGCGCTCCAGTTTTCGCGCGGTGAGCTCGCGCTGCATGGTGCGGATGATGTCGCCGCGCTCGCCCATCCGGCGCAGCGTGTCTTCAAGATCGTCGGCAAGCCGCCAGCGGCCGCCGCCGATATCCTCGGCAAGACCCATGGTGCCGAGCTTGCGCAGCCGGCCGGCGGCGACCGATTGCTGGAAGGGATCGGTGTTCGCGGCCGTGACCAGGCGATCGGGATCCATGGTGCGTAACAGCCGGCGATCGATCGGGGTCAGCCGCTCCTGCTCGACGTCGTGGCGCAGCCGTGCCTCGATCTCCTGGTCGGCGCGCGGCCCCAGATCGATCGTCGCGATCTCGGCGGCGCGTTCGCGGAAGCCATGAGCGATATATTCGCGCGCGATGATCAAATTGGCGCCGGTATCGTCGACGCCGCGCAGCATGATGTGGGTGTGCGGCTGGTCGGTGTTGAAATGATCGACCGCAACCCAGTCGAGCCGTGTGCCGAGGTCGTGCTCGGCCTGGGTCATGAGCTTTCGGACATAGGGCTTGAGGTCGGGATATTCGGCGCCGTCCTCGGCCGACACGATAAAGCGGAACTGGTGGCGATCACCGGCACCACGCTCGAGGAAGGCCGGACCGTCAGCCTGGTCGACATCCGGCCCGTACAGCTCGCCGGGCTTGCCCTCGCGCGTGACACCATCGCGCTGGATGTAGCGGAGGTGCGCGCGGGCGCCGGCCGAACCCTTCGTGCCGAGCCGGATGAGGCGGGTCTTCACGATCGCGCGGCGGCTGCGCATCCCGGCGAACCGATCACGGCTCGACAGCAGCCGGCCGATGCTCGCGCCGCGGCCGATCCGGCTGCCGTCGAAGCGCCGCCGGACGATACCGGTCCTGGCGCCGGCGAGGCGGGCGGCAAGGACGACGCGGCTGCCGTAGCGCACGACCGTCTTGCCGTCCTTCGCCTTGCTCCGGCCGAGCCTCGGGGTGAAATCGTCGTCGTCATCCACGATGACGGCTCCGTGGCGATGGAGTCTCGCGCGCAGCGGCAAAAAATGGCGGATTTCCGCCATATTCAGCCGGCATGCCTCGCGCGCGAACGTGCCTGTCTCTCGAAAAAACGATGTGCAGACAATCCCTTAGGCAGCGTCGCGAGACACTGCCTTTATCTTGTTTTCCCTGTCCTTTTCCTTGATCTCCTTCCGTCCCCTCATCTCGGCTCAAAAAAGGGGAAGAGACAGCACTTGGCCGGTGCCGCCTCTTCCCATCGAACCGCGCCCGGTCAGTGGGCATCCAGCATCGCTTTCCGCGCGTCCGTCCGGTCGCGACAGATCCGCTTCGCCATCGTGCCATGGGCCAATCCGTCGCCATCCACGAGCATCACGCCCGCGAACCAGCCGCCATCTATGCGTCCGCAAATGGCGATCCTGTCGAGCTCCAGCCCTTCGTCCTCGACGCTGTCATAGGCCCCAAGCCAACGCTCCTCGATGCGCGCATCCCAGAGGAAATCGCTCTCCTCCGCTTCGAGAAAACGATGCGCCAGAGCATCTCCCGTGCCCCGCCCGAACTCGATTTCGAGCCCCGCCACCAGCGTCGCCATCACCCGATCCGACGCCGTTCCGATGTGTTGCATCATGCCCATGATCGCCTCCGTGACTGTCGTTCCCCTCATCGGGAACGGCGTCCGACGGACGGGTGGCGAAGCGGCTGTCAGGGCCGCGGGGCCATGCCCCGCGCCGCGCAGCGGACGCGGGGGGAACCGATTTGCGCAGCAAATTGGGGGGCACCCGCGGGCCTTGATAGGCGCTTCGCCAGCCGTCATGCTGGGCCTGTCGAGACGCCCCCCACCTCTCCGCAGCACGCGGCGTTGGCTCAGCGACCATCATGCGTGACTGCGAAAAGCGAGGCTGGAGGAGGAGGCGGAACGTCGGTGCCCGATCGCGGAGATACCGGGTGCCGGACCGCGAAGAGCATTTCGCGGGGCGGCGCGGCCTGCGATCGAGGGCTCCCGATCGGGCCGCCGACGGCGCGGAGATAGGCGATCGTCTCGCGGGGAAGCGCGCGACCGGTGGCGAGATGGATGGCGTATCGGCCGGGCCCGGCATTGTAGGCGGCGAACAGGCCCGGATAGCCGTAGCGATCGTAGAGCAGCCGCAGGTAGAAGGTCCCCGCCAGGATATTGTCGCGGGGATCGTCGGGGTCGGACCCAAGTCCGAGCGTCTGGCGCATCGAATCCCATGTCGCGGGCATCAGCTGCATGAGGCCGATCGCACCCGCGCGGCTGCGGATCGGGTGACCGTCGAGCATGGTATGGCCACTGCTTTCGGCCTGCATCACGCGTTCGATCCATTCGGCCGGGACGCCGAAGCGCAGCGATGCCTGCACCAGATATGGGCGCCAATCGGCGATAGTCTCGGTCCGGATGGGTACCGCGCCGGTGAGCGCCAGCGCGGTCGCGATCGATTTCAGCGGGCCCACAGCAACGTTGCCTTGCCGACGATATCCCCGCCCTCCGATATCCCGAAATAGCGGCCATCGAACGAGGCCGGGTCGGCGGCGAGCAGGAAGAGCTGCTGGCCGTGGAGGCGGGTACAGCCGTTCCAGAGCGGCACGGGCCGGCCGGCACCGTCGACGGCGCGGCGATCAGCGACCGGGCGACCGTCGATGAAGATATGGGGACCGAGCGCGCAGACCTCGTCGCCGGCGGCGGCCGCAATCCGCTTCACCAGCGGGACGTCGAGCGGGAGGTAGTGGCGCCGGGCCGCGAGCTGGCGATAGGGCGGTGGCGCCCATGCGATCACCAGGTCGCCGGGCCCGATCCGGGCGCCGGGAAAGACGCGGTAAAGGCCTATGGCCATGCTGGCGCTGGCGTTCCAGACGAGGCGCGGGGAGGGCGGGAAGACTGCGGAGAGCAGCAGCAATCCGCCGCCGACACCAAGCGGAATGAGCCGGCGGCGAATGCGGGATCGACGCTGCTGCCGTTGCCGGAGCGCCTCGCCCCAGGCGAGCAGGGGCGCGTCGCCGATGCTGTCGCGGCGGCGGGTCATGGCCTGAACTCCCGGCGCGCTTGGCTGCTCGACCAGGCGTCGAGATCGTCGATATGATATTGGACGTAGCGGCTGTGACGCCGAAAGATCGGTCCCTTGCCGGCGCGGCGCAGGCGCTTGAGCAGCCGGCTCGACAGCTTGAGATAGGCCGCCGCCTGGTCGGTGTTGAGGAAGGGCGAACCGCGCTTGGCGCGGTTCGCCCGGGCGATATCGTCGTCGCTGTCCATCGGAGTCGTCATCCCGTCGGAAGGTCCCGCGATTGCGAGGATGCGACCCTGGGGATGCCTGTTGGGACATCGCGGCGGCACGGTCGAAATCCGTATCCACCGGTTTTCGACCCCTCGAAGCGATACGCCCCGCGCCGATGGCGCGGGGCGGTCTCGTCAGCGGGACCAGATGAGCCGGTGCTCCCCCTCGTCGCTCTGGGTGAGCGTCGCGTAGATCGGTGCCGGGAAGGACGGATCGTCGAGCTTGAGGCTCAGATATTCGAGCCCGGTCTCGCGTGCGGCCTTGGACCAGCCGGCGCCGAACTCGACGCCACCGGCGCTGACGCGGTGATCCGGCGCCTTGTCGTTCTCGCGGTCGACCGGCCGGATGGTGGCCTTGACGCGAAGGGTGAGGGTGCGGATCTCGCCGGTATAGATGCCGTTCTCGCCGCGGGTGAAGCTGCCGATCTGTGCCATGATGACCTCCATGCTTGATGTCTCGACGCCGCCCTTTGCGGCCTCGATGCGGTGGTCAGGCCGGGGGCCGGACGACACGCACCCGCGCCCTGAGCCCGGCGCGCCGACGCGACCGGGCTCGGCGCAGGGCCGAAGCGCGAGCGGAGGACGGCCGGAAGTCCGAGCTTCTTGTTTCGCGAGGAAGGCGCGGGGCACCCGCGCCGGGGAAGAAGGTCGGCGGGGCCGTTGCGTGGACCAGGACGGCACCCGGCAAACCGCAATCGATGGAGGCCGCAGGGGCCGCGACGAAGAGTCCGCTGGTGGTGCAAGGTCCGGATCGAGCCGGATTTCCCGTCCGACCATCTTGTCCGCGTCGACGCGAATGTCGGCTTCGTCGCTATCCCGATCGGTGTCCGTTGATCCGCGAAAGGAGCTCCGGCAAAGGGCGCGCCATGTCGGCGTTGGACACAGTTCGCAGGTTGGTGGAACGGCTTTCGCCGGAAGCGATCTGCGATCCTTGCATTGCCGATCGGCTCGAACTTTCGGTAAGGCAGCAGGCCGATCATCACACGCGCGAACTTGCCGGGAGCAACGGCTTCGAGCGCCAAATCGACGTCTGCTCGTTCTGCGGCGGCACGAAGAAGGTGATCCGCTTCCGTTCGCGATGAGGAGCGGCGACCGGCGCCGGATCGCGCCGACGGATCGCAGGTTGTCACATGTTCTATTTTTGTTCTAAATGATCTGACGCCGGTTGCCGGCGAGTCGAACATCGATGGGAGCATTAGCGTGCAGCAGGAATTGCGGCACGACTCGCGGCTGCGCGCGGCCGCGAGCGTGATCTACGACGCCGTCTATCCGGGGCCGGAATGGGCACCGGTCAGCTTCGAGGAGGCGGAGCGCCGCGAGACGGTCCATTATCGTCAGGCGGTCGAGGCGGCCCTGCTGGTACGGCCGGTCCTGGCCGAAAGAGCTGAGCAATTAAGGCTCATCTGACGGCATGAATGACGTGAAGAACCGCGCGCCGACGCCGGGACGGCGGAGGCGCGCGGCCGGATTTCACGCTGTTCGGTGGGCGGGGCTTGCCGCCCCGCCCACCTCGGGATCACGCCGCGCGCGCGAGCGGCACGGCCTCCTCGTCGAGGTCCGGGCCGGTGGGAGCGGATGCCGGAAGCGTGGTCACGGCGGCACCGAACCGTCCGCGCTCGGTATAGTCGGACGGCGGGACCCGCATCCAGCGAGGCACCCAGCGATCGGCCTTGGGACGCCCGTCGCTGCCTTCCAGATGGTCGGCGACGATGCGCTTGAGCGTCGTGCCCTTCTCCGTCCGGTTGGCGTCGGCGACGGTCTCGCCCGCCACCTCCGCGACCATCCGGCCCAGCACCTCCTTGTCGCGCAGCAGCGAGAAGAAGGCGTCGTCGGCCTGCCACCAGTCGGCCATGGCGATGCCGATCTCCGCGCCGGCCGCCAAGACGGCGGCGCTGCCGGCGGCGAGCGTCTCGCCCATGACGATGGCGATCACGTCCATGACCGCCGGGTCGGGAAGCTCGATCAGGCGTGCGAAGATCCCGCTGAGGCTGTCTTTCGGCCAATCGGCGCGGTGCCCGCCGAGCACCGTCGGTTCGTCGTCGGCGAAGCCGAGCAGAGCGAGCACGGCGCGCCGATGCTCGTCGAAGACGGTCTCGCCGCGAGAGGTTTCGATGCTCTCGCGCACCGCGTCGTCGCGGCTCGCCTGAGGCTCGGCGCGCAAGGTCCACAAAGCGGACCCGGCGATGGCATGGGCGACCATCAGCCGCAGGGCGACGGCCGGGTGGGCGAGCAGAGCGGCCCGGGTCGCGGCATGGACATGCAGATCGACATAGGTCTGCATGGCCGAGGTGAGTTCGGGACGGCGCGGCTTGGCGCTTGGCTCGTCCCCGCCGCGGTCGGCGCGCCGGGCCTCGGCCCGCGTCACATAGCCTTCGTGAAAGACGACCTCGCCATTACGCCGAACATCGACAAAGACACGGCCGCCCTTGCGCTTCGGGGTCTTCTCATATTCCCACGCCTGGAAATGCTCGGTGGCGGGAACGAGGACGACATCGCTCCAGCCGGACGCGAGATAGGCGGATCGCGCGGCTTCGATGGCGGCCTCCTGCGCGGTCCAGAAGGCATCGGCATCGCCGAAGAAACCGCGTTCCTCGAACAGGTCGGCGACGACCGCGAGGCCGGAGGCGGCCACGTCGAACAGCGCGTGCTCGGTCGAAATGGACTGGCCGCCGAACAGCCAGTCCTTGAGCTGGTGGCCGCTCGGGACATAGGCGTCGGGGTCGTCGAGCAGTGCCAGCCATGCTTTCTGCTGGCTCTTGCTGGCGAGCGTCAGATGGCGGACGGTGGTCCGGTCGATCTCGCCGGCCCGGTAGAGCGTGCGGATGCGCGGCAGCAGATTGCCGAGCGCGAGGATGCGGCGGATCGCGGAATTGGACAAAGCGAAGGTCGTCGCGATGTCGTCGACCGGCCGGCCTTCCTTCACCAGACGCACGAAGGTCTCCCACTGGGTGACCTCGTCGGGATCGAGGCGCGCGACATTCTCGATCAGCGAAGCCTCGATCGCGGCGGCATCGTCGCCCTCGTCAAGGATGGCGCAGGGTAGCGGTCCGTGATCGATGCCTTCTGCGCGGACGATGGCGTCGGCGGTCCAGCGACGCAGGCCGGCGACGATCTCGGACAGGCCGGGCGAGGCGGTCGCGGGCCGGACGAGCAGGGGGACGACGATGCCGCGCGACCGGACGCTCGGAAGGATGTCGGTCACGTCCGGCGGCTTCTTGGCGAAGCGCATGTTGACCTTGGCGGGAACCAGCTTGTCGTGCGCGATGAATTCGAGTTTCATGGTCGTTGCTCCGTCATGGGGCGCCGGTCCCGCGTCTATGCACACGGTGCGGGACCGGCTTGGATGCGGCGAAGCGCGCCGCGCGCCTGCCTCAGCTCCGTCGGGGCCGAGGAAGATCGGGGTCCGGAAGCATCATCCCGGCGCGGAGGAAATGCTGCTCCGCCGAGAGGATCGATCCCGTGCGGCGCGCGGTGTCGGCCCAGAGCGAAAGCGGTCGATCGGTGGCGAACGCGATGTCGCGCTCGATGCGCAATCCGAACGGAAGGCGGATCGCGGCGATCTCGCAGAGACTGAACGAACCGAGTTCCGGGCATCCGAAGCCGAGGTCGGCGAGCCCGAACAGGACGTCGCCATCCTCGTCGAGTTCGATGGCGAGCCATGTCGCGGCGCCCAGCGGATTGAACAGCTTCACCACCGGAACCGGGTCGGGCGCGCGCTTGCCGTCACGCTGGGCGGCCCGGTGCGCGTCGCAGTTGGCGCGCAATGCGCGGCGGAGATCGGGGGGCAGGAGGATCATGCTGCGATCCTTCCCGCCTGTGCTTCGCCGTGGCGGGCGAGCAGCCAGTCGGCCGCCTTCGTCGCGGCGCTGGCGGCGCGGAAGATGGCGCGATTGTCCTCGCGCAGGACCTCCAGCCATGAGCCGATATAGTCGGCGTGGCGAACGGTGGGAACGATGCCGAGCGCGGCGCAGATGAAGGCCGAGCCCATCTCGGCGACCAGTTCCTCGCGCGCGTAATCCTTGGTGCCGAAAGCGTTGCGCAGGTCGCGGCCGAGTCTTTTCTGATGACCGGTGGCATGGGTCAGTTCGTGGAGGCAGGTCCGGTAATAGTTGATCTGGTCGAAGAAAGCGGGTTGCGGGGGCACGGCGATGAAATCGGGGTCCGGCGCGTAGAAGGCGCGGTTGCCACCGACGCGGAATTCGACGCCGGACGCGGCGATGACCTCTTCCGCGACCGGCACGATTTCGCGCTCCGGGAGCGGCGCGGGATCGGTGGACAGACCGGGGCGCAGGCCGTCGCACTGGGCGACGTTGAACAGGGTGAAGCGCTTGAGAAAGGGAATGGCGCGGGCCTCGTTGCCCTCGCGCTCGGCGCGCTCTTTCTCGCCTTCCGGGGTGAAGCGATCGGCATAGACGACGGTGACGCCGTGCTCGCCCTTGCGGACGCAGCCGCCGGCCTCCAGCGCCTGCCGGAAGGTCAGCCACGATTGCGAGGGCCAGTCCTGCTGGATGACTGCGCCCCAGAGGATCAGGACGTTGACGCCGGAATAGGGCCGCCCGCTGAGCGCGTTGCGCGGCAGGCACGGGCTGGCCCCGCCGGTCGCACCCCAAGGCTGGACCCACGGGACCCGCCCTTCCTCGAGTTCCGCGATGATGCGCGCGGTGACCTCGTCATAGAGGTTCCGGCGCGGCTCCGAGGTTTCTTCGCTCCGCTGGCGACGGGCACGCTGGCCCGATGGTCTGGACATGACGTCTCCCAAGCCACCCCGAAAAGGCACAAGACCTCCCCGCGAAGGCGGGGGTGGGCGGCGAGACGCGACCAAAAAGCCCGCCAAGAGCGGGCGAAGACACCGTCAGGGCGGAACGAATGTGGAGCACCCCGAGAGCGCAGCGGGAGGGGTTGGCTTCGCTCGTGACGGGCCTAGCCGGGAGCGCCGCCCGCACCCGCCGACACGGGAGAGGCACAGGCAACGCCGCCGCGCGAAGGCGCGGCGACCACAGATGCGCCAGTGATCGTCACCGACAGGCCGAGACCCGTTAGGGGCTCGGTGGCGGCGCAGTCAGCGACGCCATAGAGCTCGGTCGCGCTTCTGCGCGAGGCGCCTATCCCTTATCGGGAAGCCCGACGAAACGTGCCGTCCGAAAGTACAGTTCGGATCAAGTTTATCGGGGAGATGTCTAGCGCCTCAGCGATTTCAACGAGTTCGACAAAATCGAGACGCCGTTCGCCAGTTTCTGTTTTCGAAATGAAGGATTGCGGCCGCCCAAGCCGATCGGCGAGCTCAATCTGGGTCACGCCCGCAGATCTACGGGCTTCCACGACATGGTGGAGAAGCGCGCGATAACGATCTGAAAACATCGATCTCGGCACGTGCTCGCCTTCAGCAAAGCACAGCCGGGTAAATCCCCTTTTGGAATATCCCAAAATAGGATATTCTAGTCGTTCACGATCCCTTCCACATTGACCGGTCGGTACGTGCGAAGCGCGAGCACAGGCCGCAAAGGAGAGCTGTTTCGGTGGCTTCCACGCGAGATTTCGGCAGCGGTTCGGACGCGAAGCTTCGTCAATCGGCAGAGGATATGTTTCTTCGCCACACCCAATGGCTACGTCAGCTGCTCGGCCATCGGCTTCGCGCCCAGCCGGCCGACATCGACGACATCGTCCAAGACACCTATCTGCGCGTCGCGCGCCAGCCGGCGGACAGCATCGGCCATCCCAAGGCGTTCCTCGCGCGCACCGCGCTCAACCTGTTCCGCGATGCGCACCGCCGCGACGCGGTGCGCGCGCGGCACCGGCAGGCGGCGAGCGAGACACCGCCGCCGGCCGCCGATCCGGGCGACCTGAGCGAGCAGGAGGCGCGGGTCGAGCTGACGCGGCTGATCGCGGAGATGCCCGAGCCGTATCGAGACGTCTTCGCTTTGAGTCGATTTGGCCATATGACGAATGCGGACATTGCCACGCGGCTCGGCCTGTCGGTCAAGACGGTCGAGTGGCGGATGGGCAAGGCCCTGGCATTTTGCATGAGCAGGCTTCGGGACTAGGCAGCGTCGTCGATGACCGTGACGAGACCGCAGGGCGAGGGGGACGCGCATTCGCAGGCCGCGATGTGGTATGCGAAGCTCAAGACGCTGCCGGTCTCGCGCGCGACGCTCGAGGATTTCTTCGCCTGGAAGCGCGCGCCGGCGCACGCGGCGGCGTTCGACGCGGTCCATCAATTCTGGGAGAAGGCGGGAACGGTCGCGAACGAGCCCGACATCATCGCGGCGACGCAGGAGGCGTTCAACCGCAAGGCGCGGCGGCGTACCGGCTGGCGACCGTCGGTGGCGCTGCCGGCGGCGTTCGCCCTGATGCTGGCGGCGGGCGGGATCGGCTATTTCGCGCTCGGGCGCAACGGCGACATCTATGCGACGCGGGTCGGCGAGCAGAGCGCGGTGAGGCTCGAGGACG
>Ga0105237_10005505_pt1 | contig 14268 bp, 2 predicted proteins | sample KBSC24metaG_FD_81520 | JGI IMG/M metagenome (GOLD analysis project Ga0105237, IMG submission 81520) | Corn rhizosphere microbial communities from Kellogg Biological Station, Michigan, USA - KBS C2-4 metaG | ecosystem: Host-associated > Plants > Roots > Rhizosphere > Soil | place: Michigan, USA... | reverse complement strand
GCGCATGCGCATACTTGATGCTATTCAGATGCCGCCTGTTCTCCTCATCAAAGTATACACCCGGCACCTGCGCATTGCCATAGGAGAATTTCTCCATAATGGTCTTATAGGCGGCCTCATTGTCTACATTATCCGCACTCCGCGGGTTGGCATTTTCCACGGGCACCAGCTGGTAAGCAAGCCCTCTTAGCCGTACGTATTTCGAAAGACCCAGATCGCCCAGCTCCTGTGGAGAAGTGAAACAAATGGGGCGTTTCCAGTTATTGGTCGAAAGTATACCCAGGATGGCCAGATCATTTTTCAACAGGTACCGTTTCTCTGCAGGCATGTCCAGGTGCAGCTCGCTGACAATGCTGTCCCCTTCATGGACAGTGCCGTTGCTGCGCACGGTATTGGCATCTACCGGCACGGTGAATTTATGCGTAGGCACGATATTGAATGGCGTGCCGCTCTCTGACTGCAGCGTATATTTGGGATCGTCACTGGCTACTACGTCTTTCAGGACGGTATGCAGGTCATAGTATTTGGTGGCGTCAAAACCAGGCACTTTATCCGAGAAATAAGCGACATTGCGTTTATCTCCCATGATCTGCTCCGGTGTGAACAACACATCGAAAGGCGCGCTCTGGTTTATCTTATACCGCAGCTGGTTCATATACCAGTCCGTGCCCAGCAGGGTATTTACCATAACGCGCACATCCGGCCGGATACCTTCCACTTCCTGCGCATACCATAAGGGATAGGTATCGTTATCCCCAAACGAAAAGAGGATGGCATTTGGCGGACAGCTTTCCAGGTAGTCCCGGGCCAGATCACGCGCAAGGGTCTTCTTACTGCGATCATGGTCGTCCCATTCCTGGCTGCCCATCAGCACGGGCACGGCCAGAAAGCAAAGCCCCGCAGCCGCATAGCCCGCCAGACCGGCCTGTTTCTTCAAAGCATATTTTTCGAGCAGCTCTTTAACCCAGATCACACCCAGCCCGATCCAGATGGCAAACGCATAACAGGCGCCTGCATAGGCATAGTCCCGTTCACGCGGCTGCAGACCAGCCTGGTTCAGATAAATGACTACGGCCTCTCCCGTGAAGAAGAACAGTATCAGCGTTACCCAGAAATCATGACGCCTCCGGGTCAACTGGAATACCAGCCCGCCCAACCCCAATATCAGGGGTAAAAGATACATCCGGTTATAAGATTTGTTGTTGGTGTGAATGCTGTCGGGCATCCTGCTCTGATCGCCTAACCGGGCATTGTCCAGGAAAGGGATCCCCGTGATCCAGTTGCCATCCCGCACATTGCCGAACCCTTCCAGGTCGTTTTGCTTGCCGGAGTAATTCCACATAAAATAGCGCAGGAACATCCAGTTGGTCTGATAATTTATGAAGTATTTGATGTTATCGGCCATGGTCGGCTGATCTCCTTCCATACCGGAGAACTCCTTATATGTGTTTACTTCCTGGCGCTCGTTGCTGCCATTCCACATACGGGGAAAAATATGCGCAGAAGGAGTATTGCCCCAATCCTGCCCGACGATCTTACCTGCCACTTCATATTGGTCTTTTCCTTTGGTATAAAGATCACCCTTATCCACGGTAGGCACCTGGTCGGTGAAATCCGGACCATATAAGATGGGCCAGTCCCCGTATTGATCACGGCTGAGATAGCCTACCAGGCTCACCGGGTTGTCTACATTGTACATATCCACGCCCGGATTGGCGGTACTGCGTATCAGGGTCGTAAAATAAGTGGAATACCCCAGCAGCATAAAGGCGGCACACCAGAGACCGATCTTCAGATAATAAATGCCCTTTCTTGCCGCCCATCGGGTGGCGAAAAACAATGCAATGGTCAGCAACACGAAGAATGTGCCGAAGCCGGAAAAGAAAGGCAGATGCAGACTGTTGACAAAGAAGATGTCAAAGGCGCCGGCGCCCTTGATGGTATACTGAATGACGAATTTCTGTACCACACCCGTAATGGCGCAGCCGATCACAAAGGCGATCACCGTGCCCCACAGGGTGGGTTTATAACGTTTGAAATAATAGACCATCACGATGGCGGGAATGGTCAAAAGGTTCAGCAGATGGACGCCGATGGAAAGCCCCATCATATAAAAAATAAATACGATCCATTTGTCGGAGCCGGGCTTGTCGGCATTATGCTCCCATTTGAGAATGGCCCAGAAGACCAGGGCGGTGAAAAAGGCGGAAGAGGCATACACTTCCCCTTCGACAGCACTGTACCAGAAAGAGTCGCAGAAGGTATAGGCCAGGGCGCCGACGACACCCGCGCCGAGGATGGTGAACAGCTGATGCTTGTCCGGCTCGACGTTGGTATTCCCGTTCTGCACGATCTTACGGGCAAAATGGGTGATGGTCCAGAAAAGGAAGAGGATGGACAGACCGCTGGCGATGGCGCTCATAAAATTGACGCCACGGGCGGCCGTGAGGGGATTGTCCCCAAAAAGGATGATAAAGAAACGGCCAATGAGGATGAATAAAGGGGCGCCGGGCGGGTGGGGGATCTGTAGTTTGTAACAACTGGAGATAAACTCTCCGCAGTCCCAGAAACTGCCGGTAGGCTCCATGGTCATGACAAAAACAGTACAGGCGATCAATCCCACGATCCAGCCCACAATGTTGTTCGCTCGATTAAAAGTCATATTTGTTTTTTTTGTCCGCTCTGCCGTCGCAGACGGCAGAGGCGGGCAAATATAATAAGGTTCGGGCTATGACGGCCAGCTATTTAACAAAAACCTTTTGCACGGTAGTCCCCGTATCCGTATCCACAGACAGCAGGTAAATACCCCTGCTGACCGCTCCGACAAAAAGTGTCTGTTGCAGCCCCTGCACCTTCTTTTGTAACAGTAGCTTGCCGGACACATCCGTCAGCCGGAGTTGCCGGACATTCACCGAACTACTGATATACAGGTTGCCGTCCGACACGGGATTCGGATAGATACTGATCGAGACACTGCCCGAGCCATTTATCGTCCGCACCGGCGACCAGGTGAAACGTCCGTCGATATCTGTCATCCGCAGGCGGTAGTAATTGACTCCGGGTAACAGATGGGTATCCGTATAATGGTAGAAATGAGTAGTGCTGCTGTCGGACACGGCGGGCAAAGAATCCAGATCCGCAAACAGGGTACCGTCGCTGCTTTTTTGAACGATATACCGGCTTACGCTCTTTTCATGGGCCGTACTCCACTGCAGAAGTCCATTGTCACCGGATTTGACGGCTGTAAAGGACAATAAGGTCAGCGGCAGAGGAAGGTTCGCTGCCGGTCCGCCATTATTGATCCAGAATTCGGAAAATCCGTTTACCTGGTATTCCGCATAATAGCCATTGTCATAAGGAATGATGCTCACATCCTGGGGCAAATGGAATATCCTGGTGCCACTGACATCGTTGCCCAGATCGCCATCCTCTTCGGTAGTGACAGGACTGCTATACTGCGTCACCCCGGACTGGTAAGGGTCTGTAATGGTCGTACAACCCGCGCAGCCCGTGGCATTCATCAGCGCTTTTGCCTCTGCATCGAGGAAATAATACCGGACGCTGACAGGGGCGACGGGCGCAACGGCTGGCTGAATAACGATATTCCGGTCCAGGTAATATTGAACCCCGTCATTGCGAACCCCGCTGGTGTTGATATAAACTTTCACATTGGTAAGCCCCAGACTCTGCCCGTTGGGATTGATCGCGGCTACACGCTGCCCGCCGATATCGAAATAGGACCAGTTGCTGCCGCTGACCACCTGGCTTAATCCGCTGGTGATATTGGCGCCGCTGTAAACCGCCGCTTTGTCGAACACGTGCACGTCATCGATGCCTACGCCTTCATAGCTGGTGGCCATATCGCTCTTCATCACGATGCGGAATTTCACGCTGGATGCCCGGACTGGCACATCATAGCTGGATACATGCCACTTGGTATTGGAGATCTGCCAGGCCTGTTTTGTGGCATTGTCGTACCAGTTGACGCCGCTGCCGGCGCTGCCCAGTTGTATCCAGTTGACGCCATCGATGGAATATTCTACCCAATGGTAATCACAGTCACAGTTGTCTTCCATCTGGAAGATATGACTGAAGGAAAATACCGGGCTGGTCAGACCGCTGAGGTCAAAACAAGGGGAGTATAAATAAGATTTTTCGCTGTTGTTGTAATTACCGCTCAGGTTGGTCACCCAGCAGCTATTGCCATTGGCCGCCTTGTTGATGATGGTCTTTAATGGCGTACCCCATTGCCAGCTATCATTTGTGCCACTGGTATACCAGTTCCCATTATTGGCTTCAAACCCTTCCAGGTACGGATAGGTCGTGACCAGCGGTGATGTATGCAGCGTTACCGCCGCCAGGGTATCGTTCAGCAGATAATTGTCCCCCGCCAGATGCACCCATCCCGTGATCGTATAATTGCCAAAACCCGACATATCGACCGTCTGCACGAACGTATAGGTCACCGAATCTTTCGCGTTGATAGAAGGAATTGTCTCTGTCACGGTGGTTCCGTTGACGGAATAGGTGACAGGTATATTGGTCGCCGTTGCGCTGCTATAATTTTTTACCTTGAAGCTGATCGTCTGTGTGGCGGAAAGCGCACAGAACGAAGATGGAGCCGGGTTTACCAGCGCGGCAATACCGATGTCGTTCAAACTTCGGGTCAGGGTGATATCATCAAAGGAATACCCTTGCTCGGTGGACGCGGGGTCGACAACGACATTGGTGGCAGATGAATATCCTTCTTCTCCGAACTTTATTTGGGTGCTGCTGCTGACTGCCTGGGCCGGCAAGGCATTCTTCAGCACCCCTGTGATATCGATATGTGCAGAAGGTTGATAGTTGCCTTTATTGGCCGGAAGGGTATCCAGGGTATAGACCTCGATCCAGCTATCGTGGTCACTGCCCCGTATCCAGACCTTATTGGCCGTCCTGACCGCGTCGTTGCCATGGTTCTTGTAATAGAAATCCAGCCACAACTGATCGGTTACGCCATAGCTGGAAAGATTGAAGGTCGTGAGCAGGCTATCGGCGGTAGTTGTGAAGGTGTTAGTCCCCGGGTCCAGGGTATTATGCGTTTCGTCAAGCGTGACGCAACGCGTGCCGCTACGCGCAAAACCCGTATTCACGAATGTTCTGGCCCGGCCATTGTCATTGCTGGCGTAAAAGTCACAGCGATCCAGCCCGCTGAAACCCATGGTCGGAGAATAATAAGTGGTGTCGGCGGCCGTCTCGAAACCCTCCGTGTAAGAAGGCGCGAGGGTAATGACGTTATTGGTGAGTTGTTTGACCACCTTTGTAATGGTGTCGTTCGCCGCCTGGGGGTCAGTAGGATATTTCACCCATATCTGCACCGTATAGGTGCCCGCTGCGGAAAGGTCTGCCGTAGCGGTAAAGGGATAGGTCATGCCGCTATGGGCGGCAAGAATAGCGTTACTGGTTTCGGTCACAGGCGTTCCGCCGTTGATACTGTAGGATAATGAAATGGGGGACACCGTCGCCACGGATCCAAGATTGGAAATATGTACCTGGATGGGTACGCTGCTGCCCAATTGAGACGAAGTGTTCAGTCTCCCCGAATTCAGCCCGATCACACTGTCTACCGTATAGTCATTGTCCATCGCCGAAAGAGTACAGGCGCCCCCGGAAGGCTGGACATTAACAGCTATGCTTCTTCTGCCGGGCGTGGCCCCGTCGATTGCCCGGACGGCCAGCCAATAAGTACTATCCGGGTTGAGACCGGCCAGCAGATAACTGAGACTGGTAGTATTGGCCACTACCTGCATCGTGCTGCCCTTGAGCATCATAATATCATAACTCGTCGCAGCCCATACGGAGGGCCAGTCCAGTTGAGCATAGCCCTTACAGGGATTGCTGACGGTAACGTCCGGCGCAGCCAGCGAGGTAAATGGATAATCGTTCATATCGCTGTATGCCGTATTGTTGCGGGTCACGCGTATGTATCCCTGGGTGGTGGCCATCAGAGGGACCCAGGTATATTCCCGCACTGTTGAAGGAATATTGTCCTGGATAAGACTCCAGGTCGCGCCATTGTCGGCAGACAATTCTATTTTAAACGTATTGGGCTCTCCCCCATAGGCGTTCCACCGGATGATCTGCGGTTCATTCGGCATGATCGTTTCATTGCCGAACGGAAATTCGACGATCACGGACGGCTTGATAAACTGCCAGGTCAGCACAAAGGGCTGGGGGCCGGCGGGGACACTGGTGCCATGAACGTTTATATGGAAAGTCCCTCCGGCCGGAACATTGACCACCACCTGCTCGATATTATTGACATTATCGATCCCTTCGACGGCGGCATCGCCGACATGTGCGGCAGCTGGATTGAGTATTAAGGGATGATGAACGGTGCCGGATGCATCCGTCACCGTCAGGTCCAGGTTGTTCACCAGCGCCGAGGAAGCAAAGGGTGCCGCGGGATAATCCGGCCAGTACAACATGAACCGCACTTGTTGCATGCCTGCGGCGACGGGTATCGTGCCGGAAAAGGTTTGACCATTGCTGATACCACCGCCACCGATAAAATACTGGCCGGCCTCCATACATTCTACAGCCGCGCGGCCATTCAGGCTGCCAAAACCGAACAGATAGTCCGGACCGGGATTCCCCATATCATTGGCCGTATTGCATACCAGCGCTTTTAGCAGCATGCCGTAAGGGTCCACTCCATTCACCTGCCGGTAACGCTGGACGATCAGCGCCATCGTGCCGGTCACAGCAGGACAGGCCATGCTGGTCCCCCAATCCTGCGCATACCTGTTATTGGAGATGGTAGAGACAACGGCCGTCCCGCCCGCGACAAGCTCTGGTTTTAAACGCCCGTCATTGACAGGCCCACTACTGGACTGACCATCCAACAGCGGCCCTCCCAGGTTGGTATTGTCGATATTGCCTACGACGATGGAATTTTTGGCCGATTGAAAACCCGACTTCACAGTAGCATATTGCGTCGCATAAGGACTGCAGGTATAGCTGCCGTCATTGCCCGAAGCAAAAATATGCATCAGGTAAGGATTCGTATATAATTGGGCATCCGTATAATAACTCAGCCCATCGTATTCCCCATTGTATAGGCAGCCGCCGTTGTAGTCGGTGTAGGAATTGTTGGTCAGCTGCATCCTGTAGTCATTGTAATAGACCGGCGCATTGGTGAGGATGTCGCTGAAATACTGGTTTATGAGGGTCGAATGAGGCGCCATTCCCGCATTGCGCGGGTTCAGGATCCCCCCGCCTCCCACCGATCCCGACGTATGGATCCCATGGTCCCCTACATTCGCCGCAAAACGCTCGATCAGCCTGCCCGTAAAATCGATATGCGAATAGGGCGAACCGTCGTCTCCCACCCCCACGGTGATGCCGTCTCCCTGCAGATTTCTTCCCGAACTGGCACCCAGCGCAGTCGCGCCATGCGCGCCGCGATTGTTATAGTTCAGCGCCCTCGGCCGCATGGGTTGCGCTGCAAGATAGCTGACGTACGGCAGCGCAGCCAGCTTTTCCAGGATAGCGGTACTGCCTATACGAACAAACAACATGTGCGGAGGCTGGATCTTTTCCGGTACGATGACCGCGCCTGTCGCAGTGATGCCTTGTCTGACCTCGTCCTCGGACAGACTGCCGAAATAACTAATGGCGATTACTTTGTCGGGATCGTGAATATCTTCTTCTGCATGCTGTTGCAACCTGCTGGCGATCTTGTAGGCTAACGGCATCCGGAAAACACCAGTCACAGCATACCTGACAAGCCCTGCCGTGGACAAACTATCCTGCACCTCCGCCAGGTAGGTCTTGTCGGGCAGATAATCAAAAAGCCGTACACCCATACCGGCCAACTCCGACTTTTGTACGGAATCAGGCAGCCGGTCGAACTGCAGGAGAACATAATATTTTTTTCGATAAACAGCAGATCGCAGAGAGTCCGGTCGCGAACGCATCAGGCCGATATTCCGCCCGGTCCGGAAAATGCCTCCTTTGAAACGGATTACATTCTGAAGCTGCTGACCATACGCAGAAGAAGAGATGATTACTGCTATTGAGAGGTGTAGAAATAATCTAATGTGTAATTTATTGATTTTCAACAGTTTGTTTTTTAGGGATATGGATGGGGGCCAGGCTAATAAAACGTGCGATACAGCAAATATATTATAACTTTTTGCTGAAACAAATGAATGAATAAAGTTTGTATAAACATACCTTCCCCAAAAAATTATTCCCGATAAAAAAATAAAATATCAGGTAGAATGATTTTTTTTAATTTTTTATTTATTAGATTTGGATACGCTCTATTCACCCCATTAGACCTTAATGATTAGCGTTAAACCTACTATGACATCCTTAGCCTGCCATCCCCATTTACTCCAATCTGCATCTATTCCATACTGTCAGTTTTCATTAACTTTTATTGATTCACTTGCTGTCGTGCACGCTAACGCAGGCACAGGCTAGCTTGTCCGTATTGTTCTGAAAATAACGAAGGGTCTTCGTCTTGGCTGCCCTCACCGGCTTGCCAGTACCGGAGTGTGTCACCGGCATTTATTTTATTGCAAAAACTTTACCGCTATGTTGCAGGGCAAACGCATCCGCAAGGTAGTAGCTGCTACCTTTTTGACCATCCTGGTAACCAACACTTTCGCTCCGGGGATTTCCTACGCCCTTACATCAGGGCCCACCCAGCCGGAAGCCACCAGCTTCGAACCGATCGATACCACCGATATGGTGAACCTTGCCACCGGGGGGCTTGCTTACAGTATTCCTTTGATCGAAGTGCCTGGGCCCGAAGGCAACTACCCGCTGGCCCTGTCTTATCACGCAGGCATCCAGCCGAATGAAGACGCCAGTTGGGTAGGGCTTGGCTGGAACCTTAACCCCGGCGCTGTCAGTCGTAACGTGAACGGCTACCCGGACGAATGGTTTGGCGTCAACAATACCAGCCACGTTTATTGGTCAGGGGGAAAGACCTCGACGTTTAGCATCGGGGTTAGTTTGCCTGTTGCCGGCGCGGCAGGAGTCAGTTTCGGACTTTCTTTTTCCCAGGATACCTACCGCGGATTCGACGTGGGGTTTTCCGAAGGGGTCTACGCAGGTCTGGGAAATTCCCCGTTCAGTGTGAATGCAACGGTCGGCGTCTCGCCTTATGGTGAAAGTTTTGCGTCTGTCGGCATTGGCGTCAGCGGCACTTCCGGTAAGGACGGCGGGTTGTCAGGCTCGCTTGGCGTGAATTTTACTACAAATTTCAACGGGTCGAATACTGTCGGATTCTCTGCCGGCGTCGGCTATTCGGTGGCACAGCACGATGATGCGAAAGACGCAGCTAAAGTAACGGGGCATACGAACTACTCTTTGTTAGGCGCCTCGATCAGTACGGGCGGCGGTAAACCGGAATTAAGCATTGGCGGCCTGTCAGCTCATGTCAGCAGCACAAATGTAGCGCAGATTTCGACCTCCTCCTCGGGCTTCAGCACCGCGGGCCTGGGATTGCCGATCTCTCTGGGCTGGAGCAAAACCCGTTATTATATCGACCAGCTGTCCAATATCAAGACCTTTGGTTCCTTGTCTTCCTATGGCTGGGCCATCAACGGCGATAAAAGCCTGCCGGATGACGTTGCCTTCGATACCTATGCTTTACAAGAAGACCCGGCCGATAAGAATATGGTCGACTACCCGGACCCCACAGTTCTGCAGGGAGGCTCTTTCGATGATTATGACCAGTATCTGGTGGTGGCGCAGGGCATCGGCGGCTCGATCAGACCCTATAAACAAATGGGCCAGGGACGTGGACAGAACAGAAAGAATGATGACGGCAGCTACCGGGTAAAATATTTTTCGCCTGCCCGGCCGGGTTTTCTTGGGGGCGACGATATGATGCCGCAATTCCGGTTTGTAAATGATTTTTCCAACAGCTATCGTCAGAACTATAATTCCTATGCGTCTTCCGACCTTAATAATAATTTACTGCCTTCCCTGACACTTCCCTTTGACCCCAATCCCGCCTATGGCTACCTGGACCCTGATTATCCCGACACAGGCCCCGATTACGCATATGACGCAAATGAGAATATCCTCTCGGGATCACGCAGCGTAACGGTCGGCACGGATATCCTGCCATCCGGCTGCCTTGGCTTCACACCGGCTGCAAACGCCCAGGGCACTATCATAGGGTTTACTATTACGAATGAAAGCGGTGTGCGCTATGTGTTCGGCCTGCCTGCCTATTCTTCGGGCGAAGAAGTATACCAGGAAAAGATCGATCGCTCGCATGGACTCAGTTTCAACCGACAGCATAAGAACACGCCCTATGCCTACACCTGGTACCTGACTTCAATTATAGGACCGGATTTTGTAGACAGGAATCACAACAGCGTTGCCGACGACGGTGACTGGGGCTACTGGGTGAATTTTGAATACGGGAAATGGTCGGGAAATTATATTTGGCGCAACCCTTCGGAAGGATATAATGTAGATGAGGACAACGGCTGGAAAAACTGCTCCGAAGGATATAAGGAAGTCTATTATCTCAATGCCATCAGGACAAGATCACACGTGGCCCTCTTTGAAAAAGACGTTCGCGTGGACGGGAAAGGAGAGTCGGGCGATGTATTTGCCAAGACCAGCCAGGGGGATTATTATCTTCCCGGTGAATTCTCTACCGACATCTCCGGTACGAGCATGAAATTGTCCCATGTCTACCTGTTGAATGCGTCTGACGAAAATTACGTCACCCCGTCATCCGGAACACAAAATGGCTATGTGCTGGATGCCAGCGACGTCGATGCTGTCGGAAGGGCCAACCTTGAATCGAGATCCCTGCGGGTGCTGGATTTTAACTACGATTACTCGCTTTGCGCCCACACCGCTAACAGCTTCACCACGTACGGCCAGACACAGGGCAAGCTAACCCTTCTTTCTTTGAGTACGAGAGGAAAAGGAGGGGCGCTGATCATGCCGCCCAACCAGTTCCAATACGAACTGGGCGCCGATGCCATATCCCAGTCCGGAGTTACGCTCTCCCCGGGAACTTTTGTAACGACCAACCCGAACTTCCAGGTGGGCGACATGATCAAATGCACTTCACCAGACGTGTATTGCGGTGTGATCACCGGGGTTTCCTCTTCTTCGGGCAGTTATACATATACGCTTGCCAATAGCAATTATACGGGCGGCGCCATAACAGCTACCGTATCTACCACTAAGAACCCGCCCTACAACAAAGATTTTTATGACATCTGGGGCATGTATAAAAGCGACGCTAACATGACGCTCATCGGTCAGAAAGCCAGCGCCTATCGTAAAACGACCAATACCTCCTCGCGGGGAGTCGATGCCTGGTCGATGCGCAAGGTCGTTTCACCGCTGGGCGGAACGATCAATATTGGATATGAGTCGAATACCATGCGTGGCAGCGCTATTAACAATGACCTTCCCATCAGCACCGTCACCGGATCACTGGCCTCTGAAAGCGGATCCGGCAACCCGGTGGTCCAACTCCATTTTAAGATCAATAGCGATCAGCCGGATTATACCTTTTTCAACTCTCCGAAGACAGGTGATAAAGGTGTGATCGCCGTTCAGGGGACCATACAGGTCGTGTCTGGTTTCCCCCCATTTCCGCATCCTAAGCCGGTAGCCACTTCCAATATACCTTTTACGGTCACGGCCGTCGACGGGGACGGTACCATACACGTCAGCCTGCAGACAAGTCTCGACGCCGCTACCTCCTGGACAGATGCGATATTATTCTTCGACAACATCGTCAATTACTATGTGGGAGGCGGACCGAGAATAAAAAGTATTATGGCGCAGAGCGATATCAGTTCGGAAATATTTACGACTTCTTATCAGTATACGATACCGGGTACGTCCCGGTCTTCAGGCGTGACCTCGTATTTCCCGGTAGGTCTTGATGTCGTGCCTGCTCCCCTGCAATTAGCCTACCTGAATGTGATGAGCTCGGTATATGCATTGGCACGGGAACTACCCCCGCCTGGCGTAATGTATGAGTATGTTTCAGTGTCCAAACAGGTTCAGCAGCCGGATGACCCGGCCAAACGGACTATTCCCGGATCGACTTTGTACCAGTACGAGGTTTTCAGACCGAATATGGTCGGACGTATCGAAGTGGCCCAACGCCAGACAGGCACGTATAACAGTAATACCCAGTATGCCAGGTATTATGCTATCGACAAGTTCACCGGCGGCATCGGTAATGTCCGACGGGTCACACAGTTCGACGATCATGGGAACAAGTTGCAGGAACTGATCAATAATTACCTGCACGATAACCTCGTCAATGAAGACCTGACGCATTTTATGGCCGATTACAAAGTCCTGTTGCAGAAATATCATTACCAGGGGTACATCCAGGAACGGTCGGCCGAGGTCAAACAGGTGAATAACCAGGATGTCGTTGCATCGGATCCGAATACCCCCCATGATGTCAGCTACAAAGCCACGATCAGCGGGAGGGAGGAATATCCCTGCATCCAGACCGGTCAGACGGTGATCAACTATGTCAACGGCACCCGGACGGTCAGCCAGAACCTGGCTTTCGACTATTATAGCGGAGCCGTCACACAAACCCTGGAGACAGACGCCTATGGCAATAACGTCCTGACCAAAACGATTCCCGCGTATCGTAAATACAGCACGATGGGAATACGGAACGGCGATGGCAATTCCGTTCACGTACATTATCCCAACATGCTGAGCCAGACCACCGCAACCTACAGCTATAAGGCGGACGCCAACGGAACTCCGCTTGGATTGATCGGTGCATCGGTAACTACCTGGAGCGACCTGGTGCCGGTTATGGGCACCGATGGGACCATGTATACTCAAAATGGCGCTGACGGAGACGTTTTCCGCCAGCAGGCGACCTACAACTGGATGCCCCCGGGACAAACAAGCGACGGGATCACGCCAATGACCGGCTTCACCGGTGCCGACTTCAACTGGAGCAACCCGTCAACCTCCGATGCCCGGTGGACAAAAGTATCGGAGATCACACTATACGACGTTTTTTCAAAGGGACTGGAGGCAAAAGACATCAATTCTAATTATACCGCTACCCATCTTAACTATACCAACAAAAAAGTAATATTGACGGGCAGCCCGGGGAATTTTTATGAAATGGCCTACAGTGGGGCTGAGGACGGCGCGATAAATCAAACGGCTAATATTTTTGTAAAAGCCTCCGATGGGACAACCTCCACAATGGCAGCGCATACCGGTGCGCAAAGCTTATTGCTGGGGACTTCAGGAAAAAAAGGATTTTTATATACCGTGCCGGTGGTTGGCAGCGGCAGCGGTGGCGTGCTTGCCGGCCGAAGTTATACCGCCAATGTCTGGGTCAAACCTGCGGCCGGGACCGCCTCGGACGTAAAATTATATTATAGTGTTAATGGAACCGTCAGGACACCCTCGGCTTCTTCAGGCGCCGGAACAAAAACAGCAGGAGGCTGGACCCTTATCAACCTTGCCATCAATGGCAGCGATCTGACAGCCGGCACTACGCTGAATGTCTGGTGCCAGAATGATCATGCCACAGTCCAGGCCTACGTAGACGATATGCGCTTCCAGCCGATGAATGCAAACACAGTGGCATACGTATACGATCCTTTCAGCGGGGAGCTGACGCATATCCTTGACAATAGCAATCTCTACACGCGTTTTTCATATGACGCATCCGGCCGTTTGATCGGAACATACAGGGAGAAACTCAACAACGGCTCGTTTACGGCCGGTGAGTTCAAATCCAATCAATACCAGTACAATTACAGCACTACCAGGAATCCCAGCAACGCGGTCAATGGACAGTACCAGAAAAATACCTGCCCGCTCGGTCAGGGACTCGTCGGTAGTATGGTGGATGTCAGCCTGCCACAGGGGGCTTATTCCAGCTATCTCTCGGTACAGGACGCTACAGCCGCCGCAGGCATCTATGCCCAGGACTATGCAAATACGCACGGTACCTGTATATGCTCGCCAACCCTCAACTACCAGACCTCTGTCTCAGACGGGCAGTTCTACTTCCAGCAGAACGGCACGGTCATGTCCTTTACTTTTGAATTTACCAATACCAATGGGTATTCCAATTTCTACCTGGGCAATATCACCGGCAGCTGCGCCTTCCCCACCGCGACACGGACCATTCCGGTGAGCTATGGCGGTGCGAACTATAATGTGACCATCGACCCCATCGGTCTGGTAAATGTGCAATGGGTGTCGGGAACGTATCCGACAGCCGGC
>Ga0105237_10005503_pt1 | contig 14274 bp, 11 predicted proteins | sample KBSC24metaG_FD_81520 | JGI IMG/M metagenome (GOLD analysis project Ga0105237, IMG submission 81520) | Corn rhizosphere microbial communities from Kellogg Biological Station, Michigan, USA - KBS C2-4 metaG | ecosystem: Host-associated > Plants > Roots > Rhizosphere > Soil | place: Michigan, USA... | reverse complement strand
GGTCTTTTTATTCATTTCAGCGCGGATGCGCAGCTGGGCATTGTCATCAGCCACTCGCTGGTAGGGGCTTCCAACGACTTTGTGGAAAGGTATTTCAGCCAGCTGCCGCAGACCTTTGATCCGGTACGGTGGTCTCCCCATGAAATAGCCGTGCTGGCAAAGCTGGCAGGTATGAAGTACATCGTATTCACCACCAAGCACCATTCAGGTTTTTGTATGTGGGATACCCGGACCAGCCCTTTCAATATCATCAACACTCCTTATCACAGGGATCTGCTGAAGGAATTTACGGATGCGACACGCGCGGAAGGTCTGGGCGTTGGATTCTATTTCTCACCGGAGGATTTCTGGTTCCTGCACCAGCATGGGATCCCCATCAGCCGTACGGATGTGAAGATGGATGACAGTGTGCGAAAGGCTTACGATGATTACACCCGTCGTCAATGCGAGGAGCTGATGACCCGTTATGGGAAGATAGATGTACTGTTTATCGACGGCTCGCCCAAGGAGGTGGTCAAGAAAACATGCTGGCAATTACAGCCCGACCTGCTGATCACCCGCGGCGCCATGAGGACGCCCGAGCAGGTCCTGCCCGGAGAAAAAAGTACCGATCCCTGGCTGTCCTGTATCACCATGGGTACGGCATGGCAATATCAGCCCACCAATGAAAGATACAAATCGGGCAATCAGCTCATCCGGCTGGCCATCGAGGCGAGGTCCAAGGGAGGCTCGCTCTTGCTGAATATAGGACCGATGGCCGACGGGGCGCTGCCTGCTGAACAGGAGGGGAGGCTGCGGGAAATGGCTGCCTGGTATTTTATCAATCACGAATGTATGGATAGTGTCCGCAGCTGGGTCGTCAGCAGGGAGGATGACATATGGTTTACGGCCCGGGACAATACGCTTTATGCCATTGTTACCAGCGACTGGAAGGAAGGGGAAAGAAGGACCTTTCATCTTCATTCGGTGAAGGCCGGTCCGGACACTCGTATCAGCGTTCTCGGACAGAACAGCCGGATCATTGAATACAAGCAGGACGATGTAGGCTGCCGTCTGCGGCAGACGGGAGATGATCTGGAACTTTCGGTAGTAAAAGCTCAGCGTATCTATGACGATCACCGCTGGCCCAACCCTGTCGTGATCAGGCTGGAGAATGTTCAGCCCGCCTTTGACGAGGCGGTTGCGGTACGCACGCTGGACAGCAGGGCCGCCGCCGATGGCGTCCTTTTCACGGGACGGGTGACGGGAGATAAAAGAACACTGGCAAAAAGAGCCCGTTTTTACTACCGGCCCTATGCAGGTCAGGTGGAGACCTTATATGCAGCGCCATGGACAGCCACAGGATGGGTAACGGTCGACGCCGGCGGAACATTTCATCTCCTGGAAAAGACAGTCCACCGGGACAGACAATATGAATACCGCGCCGTCGTGGAATACCGTAAAGTGGAGATCAATGGGGAAGACAAGGTATACAGATCCGCGTCGCCCCAAAAAAACTAACACTACAATGAATATTATATGAAGATCAACAACGCCGAAGAGCAATTCGTACGCCTGGCCCTTAGCTTACCTCCGGCCCCAAGCCCCGTGGGGGTTTACAAACCCTGCCTGATAGAAGGGAAATACCTGTATTTGTCGGGACATGGGCCGGTGCAAAATGACAGATCACTGATCATCGGCCGTATCGGGAAGGACCTGGATATGGAGCAGGGCAAGCAGGCGGCAAGACAGGTGGGGCTGACCATGCTGTCCACCATCCGTACGCATATCGGAGACCTTAGCAGGGTAAAAAGAGTGCTGAAGATATTTGGTATGGTCAACTGCACTCCCGAATTTGAACGGCATCCTTATGTGATCAATGGCTGCAGCGAGCTTTTTGCGGCCGTCTGGGGTGAAGAGAATGGGGTAGGGGTTCGCAGCGCAGTGGGGTTTGGCTCGCTGCCGGATAATATTCCTGTCGAAATTGAAGCTATATTTGAATTGCAATAAAACAAATCAAAAATGCTTCAGACTGCCTCTTCCGGAGCGCCCCGGCTGGCTGCCTTCGGTGAGTTTATGTTAAGACTCCATAGCATGGAAGGAAGGCGATTCTTTCAGGCCGGGGCATATCAGCCCTATTATGCAGGCGCCGAGGCGAATACCTGTGTATTGCTATCGCGATTGGGTATGCCTGTTCGTTATATAACCCGGCTGCCGGACAACGACATAGCCCAGGCTGGCGTTCAGCAGCTCAGCGGCCAGGGGGTGGATACATCCCATATCGTCTACGGAGGCGATAAGATGGGCGTCTATTTTACGGAGCAGGGCAATGGCATCCGCTCCACTCGTGTTATCTATGACCGTGATGGGTCTTCCTATGCGCGGCTGCTGCCCGGCGTCATCGACTGGAAGAAGAGCCTGGCGGGTGTCCCTTATTTCCACTGGTCGGGCATATCGGCAGCTGTATCCGCCGGAGCGGCGGATGTCTGTGCGGAAGCGCTGGAGGTAGCGCGACAGGAGGGAATAACGATATCCACGGATTTCAACTACAGGACCACACTCTGGAAATATGGGAAGCATCCCCGCGAGGTGATGCCCGGTCTTATGCAACACACCCGCGTAGCTGTGGCGGACCTGGATTCCGCAGCTGTTTACTTCGGCATACAGACGGATACGACAGCCAGCCTGGAGGAACGGTTCATCCAATGCAGCCAGGCCTTGCGGGAGCGGCTGCCGCACCTGGAAGTGCTGGCCATGAGCTTTCGCAAGACGCAGGGTATACAGCATATCTATTCGGGCGCCCTTCTCTACAAAGGAGATCATTATTTCTCTCCCCGGCTTGAGCTGCCCTTTGTCACCGACCAGATAGGCAGCGGAGACGCTTTTACAGGCGGGATGCTCTATGGACTGATGACAGATGCGATGCCGCAGCAGATCGTCGATCTTGCAACTGCCTGCGGTGCCATCAAGCAGAGCATACCGGGAGACTGGGCGCTGATAGGTAAAGGCGAGCTGGATCAATTTATTAAAAACGGCGTCACCGGCCGTATCATCCGGTGAAAAAAGGAAATTGGTTTTATGTTTATCATCGATGCGCACCTGGATCTGAGCATGAATGCTATGGAATGGAACAGGGATCTGAGGCTGCCTGTACAGGCGATACGGGATAGGGAAAAAGGTCTTACGGACAAACCCGACAGGGGCAAGGGGACGGTGTCATTGCCCGCATTGCGTAAAGGCAATATAGGATTGGTAGTGGCAACGCAGATAGCCCGGTATGTGAGCCCGGACAATCCCCTGCCCGGCTGGCATTCTCCCTGGCAGGCCTGGGCCCAGACCCAGGGACAACTGGCCTGGTACAAAGTCATGGAAGAAGCAGGGGAAATGACGATGATAAAGGATATCGCCTCGCTGGACAAACACGTCGCTCTCTGGCAGGGTGAGACAGACCTATCCGTAGTGCGACCCGTCGGGTACATCCTCAGTCTGGAGGGCGCTGACTCTCTCATAACGCCGGAGTATCTGGAGGAAGCGTATGAATATGGCCTGCGGGCTGTAGGACCCGCACACTACGGCCCCGGCAGATACGCCAACGGCACGGATGCCTCCGGAGGCTTGCGTGAAGAAGGAAAAGACCTGCTGCGTGTAATGGAAAACAAGAACATTATTTTGGATGCTACTCATCTCTGCGATGATGCTTTCTGGGATGCCATGGAGCTATTCAATGGCACGATATGGGCAAGTCACAACAACTGCCGGGCGCTGGTAGACCACAATCGCCAGTTCAGTGATGAGATGATCAGGGCCCTCATCGAAAAAGGAGCCGTCATCGGCGGTGCTTTGGATGCCTGGATGATGGTGCCTGGCTGGGTAAGAGGTGTATCCACTCCCGAGGCGACGGGCTGCAACCTGGATAAAATGATCGATCACCTGGACCATATCTGCCAGCTGGCCGGCAATACACTGCATGTGGGAATAGGCACCGACCTGGATGGGGCTTTTGGAAAAGAGCAGACCCCCTATGACCTGGAGACCATTACCGACCTTGTCAGGGTGCCTGAGTTGTTATCCAAAAGAGGGTATAGTTCCGAAGACATCGAAAATATTATGCACGGCAACTGGCTCCGCATTCTGCATAAGGCATGGGCCTGAGTGAGTCCTATCTAACGACCAAAGGCCGTCATCTTCAAACACACGGGCGCGGGGATGCTTAACTGCTGACCTGTCGCTTTCAACAGACCCGTTGCGGGATCTATGCGGAATATGACTACATTGTCGCTGCGCTGATTGGCTACCAGGAGCCAGTGTCCCGTTGGATCTATCATGAAATTACGGGGCGTCTTACCCTGCGTGGACTCAAACCCTTTTATGGTCAGCTTGCCTGTGGTAGTATCTATGGAATAAATGGCAAGGCTATTGGCATCGCCCCGATTGCTCGCATAAAGGAATTTCCCTTTGGGCGCCACGTGAATATCGGCGCTGCCGATATCCCCTTTGAATCCATCTGGCAGCGAACTGATATGCTGTAGTTGTTTCAGCCTGCCGTCGCCATAGTGGAAAGCGTCCACGGCGCCGCCCATTTCCGTCATCAGATATACAAAGGGCTTGTTGGGGTAAAAGCTGATATGACGGGGTCCCGAGCCAGGTTCCGCTTGCTGGACAGAATCCTTTGGCGCCGTCAGCGGCTGCGCAGCAGCGGCTGGGTTGAATCGGTAGATGGATAGCTTGTCCAGCCCCAGATCGGCTGCGATAAGATACTTTCCATCCGGGGTAAAGGTCACGGAATGAACATGCGGCTTTTCCTGTCTTTGTTTATTGGGGCCAGCGCCCGTATGCTGGATCAGCTGTGTCAGGGTTCCCAGGGTGCCATCCGCGTGAATGGGCAGCGCCGACAGGTTGCCTCCGCTGTAATTGGCTACCATTGCCCATTTGCGGTGGGCGTCTACAGATATATAGCAGGGATCGTCCCCTCCGCTGGCCTGTTTGTTGAGAAATTTCAGCTGACCGCTGATCTTGTCAAAGGCAAAGGAGCTGACTGCCCCCGGCACACTTCCATCCGTCTCGTTGACTGCATACACGAATTTTTCTCCCGGTGCCACCGTCAGATACGAAGGATTATCCGTAGCAGCCGTGCTGACAAGCTTTGCCTCACCGGTGGCAGCATTGAACTGATACACGTAGATGCCTTTGCTGGCATTTCCCTTTGTATAAGTGCCTACGAACAGGTAGAAGTTCTGCGAAAATCCGGACAACGAGCATAAGGCCGCTAAGAATAGAAGAATGGTAGTGCGCATGAAACAAATGTAATGAAAAAAAACTCTTTCGGAATTTACTTGAGCGATGTATTATTTACGATGTTCTCATAGGTATGTTTACGAGCTTCCAAAAGCTGTACAAAAGAAGGTAAGGGTTTGCTACTATCGCTAAATAAGATAATCACAAATGATAATGGATTGGTCATATGAAAAGTTTGTATTCTGTCGGGGGTGACGGAAATTTGTCCATGAATGAATGATTGATCCAATACCTCTATGTTAAACCAAACAAGTAAGGCTCGGATCCATTACCTCTGAAAAACCAAAAATGTCCAATGTCCTGTCCTGTTTAGGGCTCTCACTGTAAGAAACGTCCTTCTTATGGTAAATTAACTTACCCCGCTTCGGCAAGCCGAAGGCGGGGTTTTTGTTTTCAGTTCTTCGGCCTACCTTCGCGTCCTATGACAACGACAGATGAGGCAAAAATCACTCCCGCTCAGATAGACCAGCTTATTCGGCTTCGACGCAGCACCTTTCCGGATCAGTTCGAAACGAGCCGGCAAATAGAAGAGGCCGCGATCTGGCAATTGCTGGAGAATGCGAACTGGGCTCCCAATCACAAACGCACCGAGCCCTGGCGGTTCACTGTATTCACAGGGGAGGGGCTAAAGCGATTTGCCGCCTTCCAGGCCATGCGGTACAAAGAGACGGCCGGCGAGAAATTCCGCCAGGATAAGTATGACAAGCTGCTCGAGAACCCTGAAAAAGCATCCCATATCATTGCCATTATTCTCCGGAGGAGCACCACTGTCGACATCCCGGAAATGGAAGAGCTGGCGGCCGTAGCCTGCGCCGTGGAGAATATCTGGTTGTCCATTACGGCATATGGTTTGGGGGGATACTGGAGCACGGGCGGAACTACCTTTGATCCTGCTGCGAGAGAGTTCTTTGGATTGCAGGCCGCGGACAGACTGATGGGATTCTTTTATCTGGGTCATATCCGTGTGCCTTCCACGGCAGGATCGAGAAGACCCGTACAGGAGAAAACCACGTGGGTGAAAGAATAGTACAGGGTCCATGATCCATAAATCAGTAACTTTCCTACTCAAATAACAATTCTATTATCATGCGTAAGTTCTATTTTCTTCCTGCAGCACTGCTCCTGGGACTGGCTGCGTGCAACAATGCCGGTGACCAGGCCGCTTCAACCGACACAACCAAAAAGGCCGGCGCGGATACGATGGCTATGAATCATAACATGTCCGACACCACGGCGAAAATGACTCCCGTGCCGGGAATCCCGGCAGGCGCCAAGGTTTATTTTAAGAACCTGAAAGATGGCGAGACCGTAAAATCACCCGTCAAGGTAGAATTTGGCGTAGAGGGAATGACGGTAGACTCTGTGAGTAAGAAGATAATCGCATCGGGTTCCGGTCATCATCACCTCCTGGTCGATGCCGAAGATTCCATCCCTTCCGGCACCGTCGTCCCTAAGGACACCACCCACCTGCACTTTGGCAATGCCCAAACAAGCACGGAACTCAAGTTGACACCCGGCGAACACAAACTGACACTGCAATACGCTGATGGTATCCATCGCAGCTATGGCAGCAAACTGGCTACTACGATCAAGGTCAAAGTAAAATAAGTGAATTTGCTATCTTTAGCTCGCCTTCCAGACGGGAGGCGAGCTTTTTTTTGCTCAAAACAACCTAAGCAACGGAAAAGCCGTAGAGATTGTCAAATAGTGGGAAGTGACAGGAAACTTCGCATTAAAAAAAATAACCATGAGTAATAGCAAGTTAATGTGCAACTTTTTTAAGATCCTTGGTGTAGCAATGACAGCAGCATTTCTTTCCAGCTGTTTGAAAACGGGTACGAATAATTCAACAACTTCCTCGAATGTCAGTTTTATTACCCTGATGAATATGGCGCCTTATTCCTCCTCCACAGAGGTATATTTCAATGGTGACAAAAAGACACCTGCCATCTCGCCCGGATCATTTTCCACCACCTATGGGCAGGTGACCCCCGGCGGCTATGATATCAAGTTCAAGGTTGCCAGCTCCGACAGTCTTCTTTCCGAATTGGCCACCAGTTACTATGACTCCCTGGGATTCTATACCCTGATCCTCTATAATCCTTCTGCCGGCACCGCGGTCAACTCCATGAAGATCGTCGATGATTTCACCACTTTGTCCTACAGCGGGTCGAACTACCGGTTTTTCAACCTTTGCCCGGACTATCCTGTGGTAGATCTGTATATGAATACAACGGAGGTCCAGCCCGGACGCACTATAGGGGATAATGCCAACAGTTCTTATTTCAACTCCTTTGTGCCTGTCGCGGCAGGAGGCTATGCCGTACAGGTAAAAAAGGCGGGAACAGACTCGGTCATTGCCTCTCTCCCCAGTGTAGGGCTGCAACAGGGCAATGCCTACACCATATTCCTGCAGGGCAGTCTTCATAACACAAGCAATCCGGTGACGCTGTCTGTCTTACAGGCCGCTTATTAAAACGTCAACATATAAAAAATGCCCCCAAATGTGCCTGACATTTTGGGGGCATTTCATTCGGGGGCTTTTTTATTTGGCCAGCCGGTCACAGACCGGCTTTGGTTATGCCAGCTCGTATGAGCTCGTCGGCTCGCAGGTGCAGATCAGGTTGCGATCGCCATGCGTATTATTGACCCTCCCGACACTGGGCCAGAATTTGTTGTCCTTTAAATAAGTCAGGGGAAAAGCAGCCTGTGTGCGGCTGTAAGCGTGACTCCACTGGTCGGCGCAGATGACATGTTGTGTATGCGGCGCATTTTTCAGCGCATTGTCCACCTTGTCCGCCTTGCCTTCCTCGATCTGGACGATCTCTTCATGGATGGCGATGAGCGCATCACAAAAGCGGTCCAGCTCACCCTTGTCTTCGCTCTCCGTCGGCTCGATCATGATCGTGCCAGGCACAGGGAAGCTGAGGGTGGGGGCGTGGAATCCATAATCCATCAGCCGCTTGGCCACGTCTTCCGCTTCGATGCCGGCGCTGGTCTTGAAAGGGCGCAGGTCGACGATGAATTCATGGGCGCAGGTGCCATTGCTGCCGCTGTACAATATCTTATAATATTTTTCCAGACGGGCCTTCATATAATTGGCATTGAGAATGGCGTATTTGGTGCTGCGGGTAAGACCCTCGGCGCCCAGCAGCCTGATATAAGCATAGCTGATGAGCAGGATGCTGGCTGAACCATAAGGCGCTGCCGATACTGCATGCACTTTTGTTCCCGCGCCATTTTGAGATGCGTTATCCCGGGACACATGACTGGGCAAATAAGGCTTCAGCTTCTCATTGACGCAAATGGGCCCCATGCCGGGACCGCCGCCGCCATGAGGAATGGCAAATGTCTTATGCAGATTGAGGTGGCATACATCCGCCCCGATGAAGCCCGGACTGGTAAGTCCTACCTGGGCGTTCATATTCGCGCCATCCATATAGACGAGTCCGCCATTGTCATGGATGGCTTTGCAGATGTCCTTTATACTTTCTTCAAAGACCCCGTGCGTAGAAGGATAGGTCACCATAAGCCCGGCCAGATTCTCCTTGTATTGCTCCGCCTTGGCCTTCAGGTCTGCTACATCGATATGGCCTTCATCATCGCTCTTTACGACTACCACTTTCATGCCCGCCATTACGGCGCTGGCAGGGTTGGTGCCATGGGCGGATATAGGTATCAGCATGACATCGCGGTGGGCTTCTTTATGCGCGGCATGATAGGCGCGTATAGCCAGCAGGCCTGCGTATTCTCCCTGTGCGCCGCTGTTGGGCTGGAGGGAAGTGGCCGCAAAGCCCGTGATCTCGCTCAACGCATTCTCCAGCTCGGAAATGATCTGCTGATAGCCCTGCCACTGATCGGCAGGGGCGAAGGGATGCAGACCGCCGAACTCGGGCCAGCTGACAGGGATAAGCTCCGTGGCAGCATTCAGCTTCATCGTACAGGAACCCAGGGAGATCATGGAAGTATTCAGGGAAAGGTCCTTGTTCTCCAGGCTCTTCATATAACGCATCATCTCCGACTCGCTGTGATGAGTATTGAATACGGGGTGTGTAAGGAACTCCGACACACGGGTGAGGGAAGAAGGAATATTGTCCAGCGTATCATCCTCCACTTCAAAGGTGGCCGTGACCAGGTGGCTGCCGGCTGCTTCATGGAAGACGCCCAGGATATTGAGCACATCCTGCTGTGTCGTTGTTTCATCGAGGGTGATACCGATATAGGCTTCGTCGTAATACCGGAAATTCATTCCTCTTGCTTCGGCCAGACGGCGGATGGCTGCTGCGTCGGATACCTTGATCTTCACCGTGTCGAAATAGGAGGAGTTGAGGTTGTTATAGCCCAGCTCACCCATCTCATGCGAGAGCGTCCTTGCCAAAAGGCTGGTCCGCTTGGCAATATTGGTAAGACCTGCGCCGCCATGGTATACGGCATACATGGCCGACATATTGGCCAGCAATGCCTGGGCGGTACAGATGTTGGAAGTGGCTTTTTCGCGCTTGATATGCTGTTCACGGGTCTGCAACGCCATACGCAGCGCACGGTTGCCCTGCGCGTCGATGCTTACGCCGATGATGCGTCCCGGAATACTCCGTTTGAAGTCGTCTTTGGCAGCGAAGAAGGCGGCATGAGGGCCACCGAATCCCATCGGCACACCCAGACGTTGAGAATTGCCGACAGCCACATCTGCGCCTAATTCCCCCGGAGGCGTCAGCAGGGTCAGCGCCAGCAGATCCGTAGCCATCACCACATACGCGTTTGACGCATGCACCTGTTGTATAAATTGTCTGTGATCTTCTACAGCCCCATCGCTGGCAGGATACTGTACAATAGCTCCAAAATACGAGCCGTCGATGACAGCCTTGCGATAGTCGCCTTCCACCAGCTGGATCCCCAACGGGAGGCTGCGGGTCAGAAGAATATCTTTTGTTTGGGAGAATATATTCGAGTCGACAAAGAATTTGGGAGTGGTGACATGGTCATGATCCTTATTCTTCAGATTGAAGAACATGGTCATGGCTTCGGCGGCGGCAGTGCCTTCATCCAGCAGCGACGCATTTGCCAGCGGGAGGGCTGTCAGGTCGGCTACCATGGTCTGGAAATTCAAGAGGCTTTCCAGGCGTCCCTGCGCAATCTCTGCCTGGTAGGGGGTATATTGGGTATACCAGCCCGGGTTTTCAAAAAGGCTGCGTAAAATGACACTGGGCACGATGGTGTCATAATAGCCCTGCCCGATATAGGATTTGAAGACCTTGTTCCTGGCGGCTACCTGCTTCAGCTCGATCAGGTACTGATGTTCGCTGATAGGGCCGGGCAGAGAAAGACCTTCTTTGTCACGGATCGAGGCGGGAATGGTTTTGCCAATAAGTTCGTCCAGCGAGCTCGCACCGATGGTCCTCAACATCTGCGCAGCTTCTTCTTCATTGGCTCCGATGTGACGACCTATGAACTCACTAGCCTGTTTTTCAAATAGATTCATACAAGTATTGGGGGGTTGACCGATTAAAAAGATGTGCAAAGTTACGGCCCTTACAGGAGAAAAACAGCGGTTTTGGACGAAGGCGGCCTCTTCGGTGGATAAATGGTGATTATCTATGAGTTATGCAAATGAAAAGAGGCGCTCCCTTGCATTAAAATGCCCGGAATCGGCCTCCGGAACGACCCCGGGGTCATTCCCGGACATTAGAAACTGAAAAAGGTCGCCCCGTATGTTGAAACGAACGGGAGGCCGACCTTTTTCTTTAAAAACCCCTAAACCCTAAAACTTAATGCTAAAACTTATTGCTGTGAGTAAGCATGAACTAAATGCTGCTGTAAAATTAATTCGGAAAGATGTTAACCGATGTTGGAAATAATTAAAACTAAATTAAAATAGACTCCTGCTGTTGCGGTTTCCCGTCAGTGCCAGCTTCGGTTTCCCGCATTTGCTCGCTGGTTTGTCTGCTTCCGTCATGACTCCACCCCGGAGGGCCAAACAGGTAATACCATTTCTCTTTCCAGCCGATATCTTTACGGGAAATATCCTTACCAATGTTATTCCATTCATGAAAGATGACATTGACAGGGTCCGTTTTTTCGAGCTGTTTGGTAAGCCCATATTTAACGGGTTGGTATTCTTCTTCGGGCAGCTCAGGCTGGTAAGTGCCAAAAAGCTGGTCCCATATTATAAGGAACATGCCCATGTTCTTATCCAGGTAGCGGGGATTGGAAGCATGATGGACCCTGTGATGGGAGGGCGTCACCAGTATGTATTCCAGCCAGCCCAGCTTACCTATCAGCTCCGTATGTACAAAGATCCCCCAGATCTGGGTCACGGAATACATAAAAACTATGTCGAGGGGTTTGAAACCCAGGTAAGCCAGCGGGATGAAATATACAAAACGGTATACAGGCTGGAAGACGGAGCTTCGGAAGCCCACCGTAAAATTCATATGCTCAGAGGAGTGATGGGTGACATGGACAGCCCAGAAAAGGCGTACTTCATGATCCCACCGGTGCAGCCAGTAATAAAGAAAGTCCTCTGCGAGCAGGAGCAGGAACCAGTAGGAGAAGACACTGGTGATGGACATCCAGTGATGCCGGTAGCACACATCCAGGATCAGCACATACGTAGCGCGAAACAGGAGGTCGATACCCCCGTTCAAAAGCATCAGGTATACGTTGGTTAATGTATCCTTCCAGGTATAGGTCCGCCGGCCGCCGGACCGATGGTCCGGTTTGGTCTTTTGTCCATGGTGCGAATGTCCGCGATGTCCATAATTGCTCAACAGCACTTCCAGGCCGATGATGATGGCGTACAGCGGGGTAGAGATCAACAATAATATTTTCTCGTATATGGTTTGCACAGTGATAAAAGTAAACGAAAAATCAGAAATTTGTAGTATGTAGTTGTTAAACAACTACTAATCGACCGATATATGAATGATTTGTTGCATAATTGGGAAAAAAAGTCCGCTGCCCGGCAAAAGGACTACCGCCGTCTGCTCCAGCGCGCCGATAAAAATAAAGTATTGTCCCTGTTGCCCGACCTGCATGAAGAAGCATTTGAAAAGATAGACTGTCTGCAATGCGCCAATTGCTGCAAAACCTATTCGCCCCGGTTTAAGACACCCGATATCAAACGCATCTCACGGCATTTGCGCATGAAAGAGAGCGATTTTATCGATACGTATCTGCGTTTGGACGAGGACGGGGATTATGTGGTAAAGACGACCCCCTGTCCCTTTCTGGGGCAGGACAATTATTGCAGCATCTACGAAGTACGCCCTTCCGACTGCGAGCGGTTCCCTTATACAGATGAGGATGTATTTATAAAAAGACCCGCTATCACGCAGAAGAATGCTACTTTCTGCCCCATCGTCTATTTTGTCCTGGAAAAGCTGTCCGCTGCGCTGGACACCTAATATTCCATCTTCCGGAGATTGGGCGCCTTGAACCAGGTGAACACCACAACTGCAATAGTCATGCAGCCGCCAAAGACGACGGAAGGCACGACACCCATCAGGCGGGCCATTACGCCGCTCTCAAACTGTCCGAGCTCGTTGCTGGAATTGATGAACATGGAATTGACGGAGGATACCCGTCCCCGCATGGCATCCGGTGTCTTCAACTGGAGGATGGTGCCGCGCACCACCACGCTGATGCCATCCAGCATTCCGCTTAACAGCAGAGCCAGGTAAGAGAGCAGGTACCAGCGGGAGAGGCCGAATAGGATGATACAAACCCCGAAGCCGGTCACTGCATACATCAGGGTCAGGCCCTGCCTCCGGCGGAGGGGCCAAAGCGTCATGGTGAGAATGGTACAGATGGACCCCACATCGCTGGCGGCATTCAGCCATCCGAAACCAATGGGTCCGATCTTCAGGATGTCCCTGGCATAGACGGGGATCATGGCCACCGCGCCGCCAAAAAGAACTGCGAAGAGGTCCAGGGCCATCGCACCCAGCACTTCCCGGGTCCTGTAGACAAAGCGAAGCCCGTCCAGTATGCTGTCCCATGTCTTCCTCTCCGAACTGACCACCATTACTTTTTTAGGAGCGACGGTGGAAAGAAAATACAACGCGATGCATACATAGAGGGCCACTGCGCTGAACGAATACAGGTAGGTGGTATGCGCTATAAGAAGACCGCCCGTGGCATGGCCCAGCACCGATGCAAAGAGAAAGGCGCTGGTGTTAAGCGTGACCGCCGATGGCAGCTGCTCCCGCGGCACTATCTGCGCGACAATGGCATTTAGGGTAGGCCCGGCAAAGGCCCGTATCACCCCCGTGATAAAGATGATGCTATAAGTCAGCCATTGCAGCCAGTGCGTTCCCAGACTGTTGATGATGGAGCCGATGGACAAGCTTATAAGGCCCGCTACACAGACCAGATAACAGCAGGTGGTAGTCACCAAAACCCTCCGTTTGTCGCTTTTGTCGATGACATGTCCGGCATAAAGGGCCAGGCAAAAGGCAGGCAGAAATTCACTGAGACCTATAAGGCCGATGGCGAAAGCATTGTGCGTGATCTCATAAATACGCCATCCTACAATGGTCGTCACCATACGCAGGGCCATGACATAAAAGAATCGGGCGATGATAAAATTTCTGTATTCCGGTATCCTTAATATGTTCAGCGCCGTCTGTCTGTTGTTCTGCGTCATGGGAGGGTAAAATAATGTTGTCCTTCGTCGAGGTCCTTGCCCAATGCATCCAGCACCACCTGCAGATGTTTGCTGTTGCCCAGAAAATCTGCGTTGCTGACGTCTATGAAGATAGTCTTTATATGGTGCTGACGGATATAATTCGTATAAGCCTCCTGGATATTGAACAGGTATCCATCGGCGATGCCCTGCTCATAGGGGCGATTCCTTTTTCTTATATTCTGTTGCAGCCGGCTGACGGGGGCATGCAGATAAATAAGGATATCCGGTTTTACCAGCTGCGTATTGATGATCTCGAACAGCTTCTGATACAGACGGAACTCCTCTTCCGGCAGATTGACCTTGGCGAAGAGGAG
>Ga0105237_10005502_pt1 | contig 14274 bp, 11 predicted proteins | sample KBSC24metaG_FD_81520 | JGI IMG/M metagenome (GOLD analysis project Ga0105237, IMG submission 81520) | Corn rhizosphere microbial communities from Kellogg Biological Station, Michigan, USA - KBS C2-4 metaG | ecosystem: Host-associated > Plants > Roots > Rhizosphere > Soil | place: Michigan, USA... | reverse complement strand
TGTTCCTGCGCGGGCGGGTCGGCGAACGGTTTTGTGCCCGCAACTCCGGCGCGCTGGCCGTCGTCGAGGGCGTCGGCGACCACGCCTGCGAGTACATGACCGGCGGGCGGGTGGTGGTGCTCGGCAAGACGGGCCGCAACATGGCCGCGGGCATGTCGGGTGGCATCGCGTTCGTGCTCGGCCTCGACCCGGCCATGGTCAACACCGAGATGGTCGAGTTGCAGCCGCTCGATCCGGAGGACCTGGTGTGGCTGCACGACGTCGTCGCGCGGCACTCCAGCCTCACCGGCAGCACGTTGGCGAAGTCGTTGTTGTCCGACTGGCCAAGGCGCAGCGGGCAATTCACCAAGATCATGCCCACCGACTACCAGCGGGTCCTGCAGGCCACCCGGATGGCGAAGGCCGAGGGGCGCGACGTGGACACCGCGATCATGGAGGCGAGCCGTGGCTGACCCGACCGGATTCTTGAAGGTTGCCAAGATCGAGGCGGCCAAGCGGCCCGTCGACGAACGCGTCGGCGACTGGCGCGAGGTCTACGAACGCCAGGATCCCAATGAACGTGCCGGCGAGGTCTCGCAGCAGGCGCGTCGCTGCATGGACTGCGGCATCCCGTTCTGCCACTCGGGAACCGCGGGCTGCCCACTGGGGAACCTCATCCCCGAGTGGAACGACCTGGTGCGGCGCGGACGGTGGGACGCGGCCAGCGACAGGCTGCACGCCACCAACAACTTCCCGGAGTTCACCGGCAGGCTGTGCCCGGCGCCCTGCGAGGCGGCATGCGTGCTGTCCATCGCCGAGGAGAAGACCGGCGGCGCCGTCACGATCAAGCGGATCGAGCAGGCGATCGTCGACCATGCCTGGATGTACGGCATCATCGAGCCCCAGCCCGCCGCCATCTCCACGGGCAAGAAGGTCGCCGTGGTGGGGTCCGGGCCCGCGGGATTGGCCGCCGCTCAACAGCTCACCCGCGCCGGTCACGACGTCACGGTGTACGAGCGCGACGACCGGCTCGGCGGCCTGATGCGCTACGGCATCCCCGAGTACAAGCTCGAGAAGTCCACCCTCAATCAGCGCCTCGCCCAGATGAGGGCAGAGGGCACGCGGTTCGTGACCGACTGCGAGGTGGGCGTGGACCTGAGCGTCGAGACGCTGCGCGAACAGCACGACGCGGTGGTGCTCGCCGTCGGCGCCCTGCGTGCCCGCGACAACGACGTCGAGGGCCGTGATCTTGCCGGCGTGCACCTTGCGATGGATCACCTGGTGGCCGCCAACAAGGAGTGCGAGGGCGACGGCGCTTCCGCGATCTCGGCCAAGGACAAGCACGTCGTGATCATCGGCGGCGGAGACACCGGCGCCGACTGCCTCGGCACCGCGCATCGGCAGGGCGCGAAGTCCGTCACACAGCTCGACTACAACGCCGAGCCGCCAGAGCAGCGTGACGAGAGCCGGTCACCGTGGCCGACGTGGCCGATGGTGCTGCGGACCTCACCCGCCCATGCCGAGGGCGGTGCGCGCCGCTACGAGGTCGCCGTCCAGCGGTTCCGCGGCGACGAAAAGGGGAACCTGGTGGCGATGGAGATCGCCGAGGTCAAGGTGGAGCGCGACGCGCAGGGCCGGCGGCACATCACACCGGTCGGCGAGAGCATCGAAGTCCCCTGTGAACTGGCCCTTCTTGCGATCGGCTTCGAGGGCGTGGAGCACATGGCGCTGCTCGACGGACTCGGGCTGACGCTGAACCGGCGGGGCGCGTTGGCGTGCGGTTCCGACTGGCAGACCGACGCTCCTGGGGTGTTCGTCTGCGGCGACGCGCACCGGGGAGCGTCCTTGATCGTGTGGGCCATCGCGGAGGGTCGCAGCGCCGCCCACGCCGTGGACGGCTACTTGATGGGCGAATCGGACCTACCGGAGCCGGTCAAGCCGGGCGCACTGCCTCTGGCGGTCGTCTGAATCGTCGTTCTGAATCGATTACGACTATGCTGAGTTTCCGTGACTAGACGCGGAAAGATCGTCTGTACGCTTGGCCCTGCGACCTCCACCGATGAAATGGTGAAGGCCCTGGTCGAGGCGGGCATGGACGTGGCGAGACTCAACTTCAGCCATGGCGACTACGCCGACCACGAATCCAACTACAAGCTTGTGCGCGCCGCATCGGACAGCACCGGCCGTGCCGTCGGCATCATGGCCGACCTCCAAGGCCCCAAGATCCGGCTCGGCCGTTTCGCCGAGGGCCCGACCGTCTGGGCGGCGGGCGAGACGGTGCGGATCTCCGTCGACGACTTCGAGGGCACGCACGACCGCGTGTCGACGACTTACAAGCGGCTGGCCCAGGACGCCAAGCCCGGCGACCGAGTGCTCGTCGACGACGGCAACATCGGGTTGGTCGTCGAGCACATCGACGGCAACGACGTCGTCTGCTCGGTGACCGAGGGCGGCAAGGTCAGCAACAACAAGGGCATGTCTCTGCCTGGCATGGACGTTTCGGCCCCCGCCCTTTCCGAGAAGGACATCGAGGACCTCGAGTTCGCGCTGCGCCTCGGTGTCGACCTGGTCGCCCTGTCGTTCGTGCGGTCGCCGTCCGACATCGAACTCGTCCACGAGGTGATGGACCGGGTTGGCAGGCGGGTGCCCGTCATCGCCAAGCTGGAGAAGCCGGAGGCCGTCGACAACCTCGAGGCCATCGTGCTGGCGTTCGACGCCATCATGGTCGCCCGCGGTGACCTCGGTGTCGAGCTGCCGCTCGAGGAGGTGCCGCTGGTTCAGAAGCGCGCCATCCAAATGGCAAGGGAGAACGCCAAACCCGTCATCGTCGCGACCCAGATGCTGGAGTCGATGATCGAGAACTCGCGGCCCACCCGGGCCGAAGCATCCGACGTCGCCAACGCGGTGCTCGACGGCGCCGACGCGGTGATGCTGTCCGGCGAGACGTCGGTCGGCAAGTACCCGCTGGAGGCCGTCAGGACGATGGCCCGCATCGTCAGCGCCGTCGAGGACAACTCCACGGCCGCACCGCCGCTGACCCACGTGCCGCGGACCAAGCGGGGCGTCATCTCCTACGCCGCACGCGACATCGGCGAACGCCTCGACGCCAAGGCACTGGTGGCGTTCACGCAGTCCGGTGACACCCTGCGACGGCTGGCCCGGCTGCACACGCCGCTGCCGTTGCTGGCGTTCACGCCGCTTCCCGAGGTCCGCAGCCAGCTCGCCCTGACCTGGGGCACCGAGACCTTCATCGTGCCGCACATCGACACCACCGACGGAATGATCCGCCAGGTCGACGAGTCGCTGCTGGCCCTCGGCCGCTACAAGCGCGGAGACCTCGTGGTCATCGTCGCAGGCGCCCCACCCGGCACAGTAGGCTCGACCAACATGATCCACGTGCACCGGATCGGCGAGGACGACCACTAGGAGGACCTGTGTCTGCCGGCGACTTGAACGAGTTGCTGGCGGTACTCGACCTCCACCGAGTCGACGACGACACGTTCACCGGCGGGCATTCGAGCAGGAACCCGCCGCGGACGTTCGGCGGCCAGATGATGGCACAGGCGTTCGTCGCGGCGGGCCGGACACTGCGGCACGACCTGCCGCCAAGCGCGCTGTCGATGCACTTCATCGCGGGCGGTGATCCGGACAAGGACCTGGAGTTCCACGTGGTCCGGCTGCGCGACGAACGCCGCTTCGCCAACCGGCGCGTCGACGTGATGCAGGACGGCGTGCTGTTGGGTTCGGCGTTGGTGTCGCACCTGGCCGGGGGGCGCGGTCTCGAGCACGACGTCGACGCGCCGAAAGTCGCTGCCCCGCACGGCCTCCCGACGATCGACGAGCTGCTGCGTGGCTACGAGGAGACGGTGCCGCTCTTCGTCAGCGCGCTGCGGCCGATCGAATGGCGCTACACCAACGACCCCGCGTGGGTGATGCGGGACAAGGGGGAGCGGCTGCCCCACAACCGGGTGTGGCTGAAGGCCGACGGTCCGATGCCCGACGATCCGCTGATGCACACCGCGGCGCTGGTGTACTCCTCGGACACCACCGTGCTCGACTCGATCATCACCACGCACGGTCTGTCGTGGGGATTCGACCGCATCTTCGCGGTCAGCATGAACCACTCGGTGTGGTTCCACCGGCCCATCCGGTTCGACGAGTGGGTGCTCTACTCGACGTCGTCTCCGGTCGCCGCCGACTCGCGGGGCCTTGGCACCGGGCACTTCTTCGACGAAGCTGGACGTGTGATCGCCACGGTGGTTCAAGAGGGGATCGTCAAGTACTTCCCGGGATCTGGTTCCGGTGACTAACACGCGGTTGCGTGCTCGCGAGCGCGTAGTCGTGCACGTGCACTCTCCTGCGGCCCGCTGGATCAGCTCGCTCGCGCTGCTGAGCGTGTTCTGCTGGCTGGTCCTGATCGTGTTCCACGACCACAGGGAACCGCAGTGGGCCATGACGCTCTTCGCGGCGGTGGCCTTCATCGCGCGGGGCATCTTCCTCGGCAGGCCGGTGACGGCGGCACACGCCTGGATTGCGCTGGCCCTGCTGGTCGCCGGTTTCGCGGCGCGGGTGGTGTTCGTCGATACGTTGGGCAACGCGTTCGTGATCGCCGCGGGCGTTGCGCTGATGTGGCCGACCTCGGCCCGGCCCAATCCGGCTGACCGGGCCAGGGTTTGGGCGCTGGTGTCGGCGACGACGGGCGACCCGTTGGCGCCGTTCGCCATGCAGTCGACGAAGTGTCATCACTTCAATGCCGACGGCAGCGCGGCGATCGCGTACCGCACCCGGTGCGGCTATGCGGTGGTCAGTGGGGACCCGATCGGCGACGAAGCCCAATTCCCGGATCTGGTGCACGATTTCGTCGGCATGTGCCACGCCTGGGGCTGGCGCGTCGTGGTGCTCGGCTGCAGCGAGCACCGGCTGGATCTGTGGTCGGACGTCACCGTGATCGGGCAGGTGCTGCGGCCGGTGCCGATCGGACGTGACGTGGTGATCGACGTGGCGGCCTTCGACATGACCGGCCGCCGGTTCCGCAACCTGCGACAGGCGGTGCAGCGCACCAGGAACTCCGGGGTCACCACCGAGATCGTCGCCGAGCAGGGTCTCGATCGCGACGTGCTCGCCGAACTGACCGAGGTACTGCTGGCCTCGCCGAGTGGTTCACGTACCGAACGTGGCTTCTCGATGATCCTCGACGGCGCGTTGGAAGGCCGCCATCCCGGCATCCAGTTGATCATCGCCCGCGACGGGCACGGGCGGGTGCAGGGATTTCACCGGTATGCGACGGCAGGGCGCGGAACCGACATCACCCTCGACGTGCCGTGGCGTCGCCGCGGTGCCCCCAACGGCATCGACGAGCGGTTGACCGTCGACATGATCGGCGCTGCCAAACAGCAAGGTGCCGTCCGTCTTTCGCTCGCCTTCGCGGCGTTCCCCGAAATCTTCGACGACGCGAACCGCGGCAGGCTGCAGAGCCTCTTCTACACCGCCATCCATCTCGGCGACGCGCTCATCGCACTGGAGTCGCTGTACCGGTACCTGCGCAAGTTCCACGCGTTGGGGGACCGGCGGTACGTGCTGCTGTCGCTGACGCAGGTGGTGCCGTTGCTGGTCGTGCTGCTGTCGTTGGAGTTCATGCCGCGCAGGCGGCACCTGATCGGCTAGGGCGTCGGCGTGACGGTGATGCTGAACTGGTTCTCCACGCGATCCTGGAGCTGGTTCACGCACCCCTCAACGGCTTTCGGATCATTGCCGGCGCGGGACACGCAGTCCATGTAGTCGGTACCGCCGACTTCGGAGAACACGCCGATCCAGATCGGGATGAACACCAGCGACACGATGACGGACAGCGCGCCGAGCACGATTCCGGCGATCGCGATGCCCGCGTTGGTGGCCTGGCCGCGCTTCGCGCGGGTGTAGCCGACGATCCCGAGGATCGCCGCGAGCACGCCGAGTACGACGCCCCCGACCACCGTCCAGCAGAACACCAGGCCGACGATGGCGGTGACGAGTGCGGAGATGCCGAGGCCGTTCTTCGGCCCTGGCGGCAGCGGTTGATAGCCGCCGTAGTAAGGCTGCTGCGGCGGAGGAGGATATCCGCCGGGGTACCCGGTCATGTCTGCCGAGAGTACTCGCCGGCGCGCAATGACAGGACCTGGCAGGAAATGCCGTCGGGCAGATGATGGGTCGCGACCACGACGGCGCGGTCGGCTGGGAACAGTGCGCCTGGGGTGAGCAGGTCGGTCAGGACGCGCTCGCCGTCGGCGGCGTCAAGGTGTTCGGTCGGCTCGTCGAGCAGCACGATCGGGAACGACGAGACGAGTGCGCGCGCCAGCAACAACCGTCTGCGCTGGCCCGCCGACACTGCGGCAGCGCCGCCCTGCAGGACGGTGGACAGTCCCGTGGGCAGGCCATCCAGCCACGGCTGGAGACCGACGCGCGCCAGTGCCGAGGTCAGTTCGGCGTCGGTGGCGTCGCCGCGCGCGACGAGCAGGTTGTCGCGGACCGTGGTGTCGAAGAGGTGGGCGTCCTCGGCGAAGAACCCGGCTTGCTGATCGGCGGCGATCGCCATCAGCATGGTCGTCTTTCCGCAGCCGCTAGGGCCGACCACGGCCAGTCGGTCACCCTGTCGGATCTCGGCGGGCGAAACCACCGGCCGAACGCGCCGGGCCGGGTCCGGTGCGGTGAGTTCGGTCAGCCGACGGATGGCGATGCGGGCGCGAGTCAGTTGCGTTGCCGCGGCGGGCAGGGCCGTGGTCGCCTCGAACGCCGACAGCGGAAGCAGCACGAGGATCGCGAGGGTGGTCGGGGCGACCAACGGGGCCAACGAGATTCCCGTGATCAGCGCGCCGATCGCGCTCGCCCCGAGCGCAAGGGTCGGCACCGCCGCGGCGAACGCGGCGGGTGCGGCCGCCCGGTCGGCGGCGGAGCCCCACACGTGCTGTTGCCGCGTGGATTCGGCAATCACGTCGTCGAGGCGGCCGCCCACGCGTAGCTCCGGGGCGTGCTCGAGTGCCAGCATCGCGGCCGCGTCCCTGCCCGAATGATGGTCGACGGCAGCCTCTTCGGTGGCGGTCGCCGCGCGCGTGGCCAGCCACGGCGCGAACACGCCAGCGAGCAGGAGACAAGCGGCGAGGACGACGGCAGCGGCGGGGGAGATGACGGCGATGACCACCACGGCGGCCGACGACAACACCACGGCGACGGCGATCGGCAGGACTGCGCGGACGAGCACGTCGGCGAGTTCGTCGACCGAGGAACCCACGCGGGACACCAGCTCTCCGCTGTGCAGGCGTAGCGCCGTCTCCGCGGGAGCGTCGACCAGCCTGCGATACAACTGCGTGCGTGCGGTACCCGCGGCGCGCAGCGCGGTGTCGTGCGTCGCGAGCCGCTCGCAGTACCCGAGCACACCCCGCGAGATGCCCAGCGCGCGAACCGCCACCACCGCGACGGTCAGGTCGAGCACGGGCGGCATCTGCCACGCCCGCGTGATCAACCACGCCGACACCCCTGCCAGCGCGAGCGCGCTGCCGAGCGCGAGCACCCCGAGCGTGACGGCCAGTGCCAGACGCGACCAGCGTGGGCGTAGCAGGGCGAGTGCCTCAGACAAGGACGTCACCCCCGACGTGCACGACGCGGTCACCGATGGCGGTCACCCGCTCGCGGTGGCCGACCAGCACCACGGTCGCTCCCGCGCGTGCCCGGTCGGCGACGGCGCGCAACACCCGATCCTCCAGTTCGGCGTCCAGGTGCGCGGTCGGCTCGTCCAGAAGCAGGATGGGAGCCCGGGAACCGAGGACGCGCGCGATGCCGAGACGCTGGCGCTGGCCGAGCGAAAGGCCGTCACCGCCGCGGCCGATCACGGTGTCCAGCCCGGCGGGCAGGGTGGCCAGCACGTCGTCGAGACCCGATGTGCGGCAAGCGTCGTCGAGATCGTCGATGGCGCCGAACAGCTCGAGGTTCTCGCGCAGCGTGCCAGGCACCAGGACTGGACGCTGGGGCAGCCACGCCACCTGCGGCCACCACGCCCGAAGGTCGAGGTCGCCGACGTCCATCCCGCCGACCAGCGCCCGCCCCGACGTCGGCTTGGTCAACCCGAGGATCACCTGCAGCGTGGTGCTCTTGCCCGCGCCGTTGGGACCCGTCAGCACGGTGACCGAACCTGGTTCGACGTCGGCGGTCAATCGGTGCGGTGCCGCACCGTCGCGGCCGTCGACGGTGACGTCCTCGAGCCGGATCGACGCACCCGCGGCCGACACCGCGAGCGTCCCGCCGATCGGGGCAGGCGCGGCGTCGAGCATGCCGAAGGCCTTCTCGGCGGCCGTCTTCCCGTCCTGCGCGGCGTGGAACTCCGTGCCGACGCGGCGCAGCGGCCAGAACACCTCGGGTGCCAGCAGCAGTGCGGTCAGAGCCGTGGACAGCTCGACCTCGCCGAACACCAATCGAAGCCCGACACTGACCGCGACCAGCGCGACGCCGAGCGTGGCGAGCAGTTCCAGCACCAACGCGGAGAGGAACGTGATCCGCAGCGTGGCCATCGTGGAACGGCGATGCGCCGCAGCCAGTTCGGCGATCCGGTGGGCGGGACCGTCGGCGCGGCCGAGTGCCCGCAGGGTCGGGATGCCCGCGATGAGGTCGAGCAAACGGGACTGCAGCGTGGTCATCGCGGCCAGTGACGCCGCCGACCGTTCGGCGGTGACCAGGCCGATCAGCACCATGAACAGCGGGACCAGCGGCAGGGCGATCAACACGATGACGGCCGAACGCACGTCGTAGCACGCCATCACCACCACCGCGGCGGGAGTGAGAAGCCCGGCCAGGATCACCGCGGGCAGGTAGCGGGTGAAGTACGGTCGAAGACCGTCGAGGCCACGGGTGGCAAGGACCGCCGCGTCGTCCCTCTTGGCGGCGAGTTCGGCAGGGGGCAGCGCGCAGACGGTGGTCAGGATGCGTTCATTGAACTCGGCGATCACCGTCGTCGCGCCGCGCTGGCTCAGCCTGGCCTGCAGCCACTGGGCGGTCGCGCGAACGGCCCACAGCGCCACCAGGATCCACAGCGCTTCCGACCAGTGCGATACCGTGCGCGATGCGGGGTCGGTGATGACGCCCGCGATGACGTGCGCCAGCAGCACGGCAGACGCGATGGCGCAGCCGGTGATCACTACGCCGCAGCACACCGATGCGGCAAGATGCCGCCGCATCGCGGTCGAGGCGTGCAGCCGGTTCACGTCGGGCGCCGCGATAGCCCGATCGGGGCGGGAATCCGGTCGGCCGAGATGCGTTGCCGGAAGACCCAATACGTCCATGCCTGGTATGCGATGACGAGCGGGGCGAAGATCAGCGCCGCCCAGCTCATGATCTTCAGTGTGTATGGCGTCGACGACGCGTTCTGCACGGTGAGGCTCCAGTCCGGATTCAGCGTCGACGGCACCAGGTTCGGGTACACCACCGCGAACAGCAGGATCACCACGGCCGCCACCGTCCACGCCGTGCACGCGAATGCCCAGCCGTCGCCGCCCTTGCTCAAAACCAGCATCACCGCCGACAGCTGGGAGACGACGGCGATGCCGAGGATCAGCCAGGTCCAGTCGTTGCCGTGAGCCAGTTGGGTCCACACGCCGAACGCGGCTACGGCGGCGGTCACCGGCACCGCGAGCCTGGCGGCGAATCGGGTCGCGTCGTCACGCACGGCGCCTTCGGTCTTCAGCCGGGCGAACACCGCCCCGTGGAACGCGAACAGGCCCGCGGTGGCCAGTCCACCGAGCAGCGTGTACGGGTTGAAGACGTCGGTGACGGAGAGGTGAATCTGCTTGTCCGCGTTGACGGGAAGGCCGCGCACCAGCGCGGCGAAGACCACGCCCCAGAGCACGGCGGGCACCCAGGAACCGATGGAGATGCCGAGGTCGGCCCATCCTCGCCAGCGCGGATCGTCGATCTTGCCGCGCCACTCGATGGCGCAGATGCGCAGGATCATCGACACCAGGATCAGCAGCAGTGGAAGGTACAGGCCGGAGAAGAGGGTGGCGTACATCCCTGGGAACGCCGCGAACATCGCACCGCCCGCGGTGATCAGCCAGACCTCGTTGCCGTCCCACACCGGGCCGATCGTGTTGAGGGCGGCGCGCTGATGCTGTTCGCGGTCACCCTTGGCGACCCGGCCGAACGTCTTCATCAACATGCCGATGCCGAAGTCGAAGCCCTCGAGGACGAAGAAGCCGACGAAAAGGGCTGCCAGGGCGATGAACCAGAAGTCGTGCAGTGCCATGGGACTGCTCCTCAGTACGCGAACGACAGGGGCGCGATTTCGTCGTCGCCCGGCGGTTTCGGCGGTGCGGGTTCGGAGTCGTGCTCCAGCGGACCCTCGACCACGTATCGGCGCAGGAGCCAGAACCAGATCACCGCAAGACCCGCGTAGAGGGCGGTGAACGTGATCAGCGACGTCAGCACCAGACCGGCCGAATGTCCTGACACGCCGTGGTCGACGGTCAGCCGGATCATCTGGTCGCCGGTCGGGTTCGGCACCACGACCCACGGCTGCCTGCCCATTTCGGTGAACACCCAGCCGGCGCTGTTGGCCAGGAACGGCGTTGGCAGCACGAGGAGCGCGAACCAGGCGAACCAGCGCTGGTCGGGGATGCGGCCGCGTCGGGTGAGCCACAACGCGACGACCGCGAACAGCCCTGGGATGGCGAGCAATCCGATCATCGCGCGGAACGCCCAGTAGGTGACGAACAGGTTGGGGCGGTAGTCACCAGGCCCGAACTTGGTCTGGTACTGCTCCTGAAGGTCCTTGACGCCCTGCAGCGTGACCCCGTCGAACTTTCCCTCGGCAAGGAACGGCAGGACGTAGGGCACTTGGATGAGGTGGGTGACGCTGTCGCAGTTGTTGTGCGTCCCGATCGTCAGGACCGAGAAGTCGGGATCGGTCTCGGTGTGGCACAGCGATTCCGCGCTGGCCATCTTCATCGGTTGCTGCTGGAACATCAGCTTGCCCTGGGCGTCGCCGGTGAGCCCTAAGCCTGCCGCGGCGGCCAATGCGACGAGGCAGCCAAGGATGGTGGCGGGCTGGTACATGGTGCGGGCCTCTTCGCTGTCGCGGGCCCGCACCAACCACCACGCGCATACCCCTGCGACGAACGTGCCCGCGGTGAGGAAGGCGCCCGTCACCGCGTGCGAGAAGGCCGCCGTCGCAGTGTTGTTGGTGAACAACGCCACGATGCTGGTCAGCTCCGCGCGACCCGTTTCCGGGTTGAATCGGGCACCGACCGGGTGTTGCATCCACGAGTTCGCGGCGATGATGAAGAACGCCGACATGTTCACCGCGATTGCGACGACCCAGATGCACGCCAGGTGCACCAGCCGGGGCAGGCGCGTCCACCCGAAGATCCACAGCCCGAGGAACGTCGACTCGAAGAAGAACGCGGCAAGGCCCTCCATCGCCAGCGGTGCCCCGAATACGTCTCCGACGAAGCGCGAGTACTCGCTCCAGTTCATTCCGAATTGGAATTCCTGCACGATGCCCGTGGCCACGCCGAGGGCGAAGTTGATCAGGAACAGCTTGCCGAAGAAGCGGGTCAGCCGGTACCAGGCCGGGTTGTCCGTGATCACCCACACCGTCTGCATGACGGCGATCAGCGGCGCGAGGCCGATGGTCAGAGGGACGAATATGAAGTGGTAGACGGTGGTGATTCCGAATTGCCACCGTGACACGTCGAGCGGGTCCATGTGCACCATCTCCCGAGCTGCAGCTCTTGTCTACGACGAATTGTAGTAGACGATGCCGCACATGGCCATGACCCTCGTCACGCCCAGATTCAGCTGGTGGCTTCCTTCGCCTCGGTGACCTCCGTGGCCTCCGGCGCGACCTTCTTGGTGGTGGCGCGGATGCCGAACGCCGCGACGACCTCCATGACGCCGATGACGATCAACCAGATGCCGACCACCAGCGCGAGGGTGGCCATCGATTCGAACGGCGACGCCAGAACGACGACACCGGCGATGAGGCTGATGATGCCGACGAAGATGTTCCAGCCACGCCCGGGCAGCGTCGGGTCGCTGATCGCTGAAACCGCTGTCGCCACACCTCGGAAGACGAAGCCGATGGCGATCCAGATCGCCATCAGCAGCACCGCGTCGTAGAGGTGCCGGAACGCCAGCACCGCGAGGATCAGCGAGGCAGCGCCGCTGATGAACAGGAGCACGCGCCCGCCCGCGGTGACGTGCAGGCTGAACGCGAAGATCACCTGCTGGATACCGGTGACCAGCAGGTAGGCGCCGAAGAAGATGGCGGCGATCGCGATCGAGATTCCGGGCCACGCCACCACGGCAACGCCGAGTGCGACGGCCAACACGCCGGAGACCAGAGCCGACTTCCACAGGTGCGGCAACAGGTTCGGTACAGCGGGAGTTGTCATGGTCGAAAGTGTTCCACAGCGTTTACCCTGCGCGGGGCATTCACACGGCGCAGATCGACAGCCGGCGCTAAGTTTCACCTACCGCGGCGCCAACACACCGCTAGTGTTCCGTTACCGGCCAACCACTGAGGCCCCAATTCAGAAAGAAGAGGCAACTCGTGCCAGGTAAGAAGATGTGGCGTATGGCCGCGGTTTTTGCCGCGACGGGCGCCCTGGTGATGTCGGGGTGTGCGAGCAACACAGAAGGTAACGGCCCATCGACCACCGCGGCTGCACCGTCTGCGGCGAAGGTCGACGAGATTGCGAACACCGTGCCCGAGAACATCAAGTCCTCCGGCAAGTTGATCGTCGGCACCAACCCGCCGTATGCGCCCAATGAGTTCAAGGATCCGAGCGGCAAGATCATCGGCTTCGACGTTGACCTGATGAACGCGATCGCCGCGACGTTGGGCCTCACCGCCGAATACCGCGAATCCGACTTCGACAAGATCATCCCGTCGATCCAGGGCGGTACCTACAACGTCGGGATGTCGTCGTTCACCGACACCAAGGAACGCGAGGCGTCGGTCGACTTCGTCACCTACTTCTCCGCGGGCAGCCTGTGGGCGAAGGGCAAGGGAGCCCAGATCGACCCGGAGAACGCATGCGGCAAGAAGGTCGCCGTCCAGTCGACCACGGTCCAGGAGACCGACGAACTGCCTGCCAGGAGCAAGAAGTGCACCGACGCGGGCAAGCCGGCCATCGAGATCATCAAGTTCGACCGCCAGGACGACGCCACCAGTGCCGTCGTGCTTGGCAAGGCGGACGCGATGTCGGCCGACTCGCCGGTGACGCTTTACGCGATCAAGCAGAGCGACGGCAAGCTCGAGACCGCCGGTGACACCTTCGACTCTGCGCCATACGGCTGGCCCGTGGCCAAGGGTTCGCCGCTGGCGGCATCGCTGCAGAAGGCGCTCGAGCACCTGATCCAGACGGGCGACTACAAGACGATCGCGACCAACTGGGGTGTCGAGAGCGGCATGATCGACAAGCCAGTCATCAACGGCGCGACCAGCTAACCGCTTATGACAGTTGACGCTCCGCCGCCACCAGCCGCCATCGACGCGGTGCCGTTGCGGCACCCATGGCGGTGGGTGGCGGCGATCGTCATCGTCTTGCTGTTGGTGTTGTTCCTCTACGGGGCAGCCACCAACGACGCCTACGGCTGGTCCACCTACCGCAAATACCTGTTCGATCAACGGATTTCGTCGGGTGCTTGGTACACCATCCAGTTGACCGTGCTGTCGATGGTGCTGGCCGTGGCGTTGGGCGTACTGCTCGCCGTCATGCGGCTCTCGCCCAACCCGGTGTTCAAATCGGTTGCCTGGGTGTATCTCTGGATCTTCCGCGGCACTCCGGTGTACGTGCAGTTGGTGTTCTGGGGCCTGGTCCCCACGCTGTACAAGAACATCCAGCTCGGCATCCCGTGGGGGCCGTCGCTGTTCCATCTCAACCTGCAGGATCTGTCGATCAACTTCACCCTGGCGTTCGTAGGCCTTGGTCTCAACGAGGCCGCGTACATGGCCGAGATCATCCGCGCCGGAATCAGCTCGGTACCCGAGGGCCAGTCCGAGGCGTCGACGGCGCTTGGCATGTCGTGGACGATGACGATGCGTCGCACGGTATTGCCACAGGCGATGCGCGTGATCATCCCGCCGACCGGCAACGAGTTCATCAGCATGCTGAAGACCACGTCGTTGGTGACGGCGGTGCCGTTCAGTCTCGAGTTGTACGGCCGCGCCCGAGACATCTCCGGGGTGATCTTCCAACCCATCCCGCTGCTCATGGTGGCCGCGACCTGGTACCTGGCGATCACCAGCATCCTGATGGTCGGCCAGTTCTA
>Ga0105237_10005501_pt1 | contig 14275 bp, 6 predicted proteins | sample KBSC24metaG_FD_81520 | JGI IMG/M metagenome (GOLD analysis project Ga0105237, IMG submission 81520) | Corn rhizosphere microbial communities from Kellogg Biological Station, Michigan, USA - KBS C2-4 metaG | ecosystem: Host-associated > Plants > Roots > Rhizosphere > Soil | place: Michigan, USA... | reverse complement strand
GGGGTTCCAGGAATTCATGGCTAAGAACAGTTTCCTTTCCCGCATGTTCCCCGCCTCGGCCAACTTTGGAACGCCGCAGGCGCTCGCGGGTCTGCAGACCATCGACGATATCAAGCAGATGCTGCAGGACAGATTCGGCAAGGCGGCGCTGACACCGGATGCAGCCGGAGCAGGCAGCCCGTTACAGCAGCAAGTGCAATCCGCACAGACGGCCCTGAGCAAGCTGAAGGACAGGATCGCTTCCGCGGGCGGTAACAGCACCGACCTGACCCAGCCCGACTTTACACCCAACAGACAAAAAGGAAAAAGTTTCCTCCGGCATTTCGAATACGGCTTCAATATCCAAAGTCAGCCCTCCACCACCCTGCTGCCCGTCACCAGCGATATAGGGCTCAGCCTGGGATATAAACTGAATGACAAAGCCACCCTCGGCGTCGGTGCTTCTTATAAAGTGGGATGGGGCAGCGCACTGAATAACATACATATCACCAACCAGGGCGTAGGCCTGAGAAGCTATCTCGATATCAAGGCCAAAGGGAGCATCTGGATCACCGGCGGATGGGAATACGATTACTACCAGGTATTTTCCAAGCTGAGCGATATCCGGAACCTGGATATATGGCAAAAAAGCGCATTGATCGGCCTCACAAAAAAATATAAGATCGGCAGCCGCAACGGGAACATACAGCTGCTGTACGATGTGCTGGCCCGACAACAAATACCCGCCGCTGCGCCGCTCAGATTCAGAGTAGGCTATAGCTTCTGACACTTCATTTATTCAGCAAGGAAAAATACCGAATGTATATGACCCACGTCATTTTTTTATCAGGGAAGAAATTCTTTTACCTGTCCCTGCTTATCCTTTGTCCATTTTTGGCATCTACGCAAACCCGCAACGGTCTGGCATTCCCCAGCGTCAATAACACGTTCTTAGGCATTGCAGGTAACGTCCGGTCGGCTCCGGGCGTCAGCGTAGATCTGTACAGCGGTGCTGCCCAGGTAAGCATCCCCGTCTGCAACCTGTCATCCAGGGAGTTGACAATTCCCGTCTCGCTGAGCTACAACGGAGGCAGAGGCATCCGGGTGCAGGATTATGCCGGATCCGCAGGTCTGGGCTGGGCGCTGAATGCAGGCGGCTCCATTTCCCGCGTAGTCCGTGGTTTCCCCGATGAATTCCCGCAAGGGTATTTAGGCACCGGCGCCCTGCCCAGCGGCGCCATCGGCACGGGAGGCCAGTGGGGCAAAGTGGTGGCAGCCAATCTCGGATCGAGCGTTGCCTTTACCAGCAGCCAGGCCCTGGCACTCACAGGCGTCACCAGCAGCGCCATTACAGTTCCCACAGCTGACGGAGAGCCCGACCTCTTCTTTGTAAGAACTCCCTTCTTCAGCTTCCAGTTCAGCTTCGATGAAAATGGGAACCCCGTATTCTCCAACAATGTGGGCGTGCAGATCATCACCACCAACTTTAATAACAGCAACAACTACGGAGCTTGCTCGTTCGAGGTCATCGATGCGGCGGGCACGCAATATTTTTTTGGCAGCACCCCAGGTTCTGTGGAGACGATCACAGCCGGCCTGTATGGTACCACATATACCTTCCCAACGACGTGGTACCTGGACAAGATCGTCACGCATAACTCAAAGGACCTTATCACGCTGACCTATACCTCCAATGTAAAGAACGACAGCACCTACCATTATGCGGGGACCGCCACCTTCGATGGATGGGGAACTTCGACCTACGATACGGCCAGCCCGGTACTGGTCATCACCGCAGCAAAATATGTCTCTAAAATATCCTCTTATCTGGGCGAAGTTGATTTCAATTATGCCTTCGACAGGACAGACGACGTAAATGCCGCCAGATTGACAAGCGTAGTCCTTATGCCTTATAATCCCCAGTTTGGAAATAATACCACAACCCTGGAGACATTTAATTTCAATTACAGCTATTTTGGCGCTCCTTCCACGGACCCCAATGTGCTCAGGCTAAGACTGGACAATATTTCCGTCACAGGCAATACCACCTCTACCAGCACGCCCCTGACATTAAAGACCTTCACCTACAATACGACCAATACCATGCCCTCCCGGAAGCTGCTGGCCGTATCCGACTTTTGGGGATACCTGAATTTTCTTCCCCCCGCGACCTATACGTCCTTTCCCGGCAACAGCCGCGCCCCCCTGCTTGCAGCCGCCACTACCGATGTACTCACCTCCATAAAGGATGTCAACGGCGGCAGCTGGAATTTGTCCTATGAACTGAACAACTGGTACAATACTTCCACATCCAGCAATACGACAACGGGCGGGCTGCGGGTGAACTCAATATCCCAGACGCTGCCGACGGGTGAGACGCTCTCCAATACCTACAGCTATGTGGACAATACGGGCAAGTCTACGGGGCAGGTACTCAGCACCTCCTATAATGTCACCCTTCAGACGACCAACGGCGGGGTCAATGTAGCAGAATACTTCACCGAATCGCCTTCGGAATACTATGACCTCAACGGTATATTCATCGGGTATTCTGCTGTAAAAATGACACTGCCCAATGGCGGCTATACCACCTACTCTTTCTCCAACTTCAGCGACAACGCCGATGTCTTCAGCTATTTCACCAACCTGCCCAGCACCGTCCCGGATATTACTTCGTCTATCAGCCTTGCCTTCAAACGGGGTTTACAGCTGGACCAGACAAACTATTCCTCCGCAGGCAATAAGATCTCTGAAGACGCAAGTCCATTGGCCACCGCCTATACCCGCCTGACCTCCCCCGCGCTAAAGCAATCCTGGGGTTATAAATGGAATATCATAGGCTATAGCGTAGGCAATTCCAGCCATAGCGAGTCGGGGACTTATGCCTGCTCATCCTCGTATTATACGAGTGTCGAAAATTACAAACAGACACAGACGGTTCATTACGACTACGACCAGCTGACCCCTGCTAATTACAGCTCGACTACGACCAACTATACCTACGATGCCGCAGCTTTCAATATCAGCACGATCAGCAGCGCCGACTCGAAAGGACACACTGTTACCAAGCAGTACTACCATCCCGGGGATGCCAGCATCCCGATGGTCACCAGCCCGGAACAGACGGCCATCAATACCTTAAGCGCCGCGGGGTCCAATGTAAAGCAGGTAGTGGTCCATGAGACAGACAGCAGGAATGGTACGGTCATCGCACAGGTCCACAACAGCTATGCCTCTACCGCCTATGGGTCTGCCACCAATGTAGATATCGCAAGCACTGCTACCTACAACGGTTCGACCTTAGCAAAACAACAGTTCTACAATTACGATCCTTCTACAGACAATGTGCTGTCATACAATATCACCGGCGGCAAGTCCACCGCCACCGTCTACGGCAATAACAAGACCCAGCCATTGGTCAACATCCTCAATGCGGGAAGCACGGCATCATCCTACTACCAGGCTGCTCAAATGTACGGAGACCTTCCCATGGTCACTACCGCCTCGACCACTTTCACCACTTTTGCCGTGGGTAATATCGTGCTGAACATCGATGCACAGGCAGGCTGGACATACACCCTCAACTATACGCTCACCGGACCATCCAATAGCTCCGGCTCCTTATGCGCCCAGCGGTCCGCCACCACCTGTTCCTATGCGTCCACCGCGACCCTGACCAGCATGCCGGTCGGCACTTATACACTCACGATCTCGCTCAACGGCAGCAGCGCGCCCGGCATGGGCTGCAATTATACCTATACAGGCGCACAACTGTTGACGGCTTATACCAACGAATTCTTCTTCGAAGGTTTTGAAGAAAACTATAGCGCTACCCGCGGTACCGCCCATACGGGAAATTGTTATTGGAATGTCGGCACGTATACAGTGCCTTTCACTCCTCCCAACGGACGGAGCTATATCATCCAGTGGTGGAACTGGATCAAGGGCAAATGGCTGCTGAACGAACAGCCTTATACAACCAATATGACACTCACAGGCATCCTGGATGACGTCCGTGTATTCCCCAGCGATGCGCTCATGACGACATATACCTATTCTCCATTGGTGGGAAAGACCTCGGAGACAGATCCGGCAGGCCGAAGTATAATATATCAGTATGACGGTCTCGGCAGACAGAACGTGGTCCTCGACAACGACCGGAATGTCATCAAAAAATATTGCTACAATTATGCAGGACAGACGATGGCATGTCCCACCGACGCGGTATATACCAATGCGGTACAGTCCGGTACATATACCCGTAACAACTGTTCGGCCGGGTTTGTACCCAGCAGCGTAGTGTATACCGTTCCGGCAGGCACCTATTCGTCTACCTACAGCCAGTCCGATGCGGATCAGCAGGCATACAACGACGTCACCGCCAATGGTCAGGCCTATGCCAATGCCAACGGCACCTGTACCCAGACCTGGTACAATGTCGTCGAGTCCGGCAACTTTACCCGAAACAACTGCGGAACAGGATATGCCGGCAGCACGGTCACCTACACCGTCGCGGCCAATGCCTATTCCTCTACCATCAGTCAGGCGGACGCCAACCAAAAAGCTATCAATGATGTCAACGCCAATGGTCAGAATTATGCCAATGCCAATGGCACCTGTACCCCCACAGCCACCCAGGCATTCGGTGACCTGATCCTCACGGGATCTACCGCATCCGTCAGCTTTACGGTAGTGGCGGGCTATCCAATAACGCTTAGCATCGATCCGAACGCGGGCACTACCTACAGCCTGAACTATACGCTGTCGGGCCCACAGCCGCACAGCGGGACATTGTGTGTGCAGCGTTCGACCACGACCTGCTCCAACCCTTCGACGGCGACATTTAGCAGCATGCCGGCAGGTACCTATACACTGACCATCAGCCTGTCCAGCGGTTCGTCGTCATCAAAGGGTATGTCGTATACCTATTATCATTAAAAAAGTCATTTTATAAAATATTAAACCAGGATGTATGTTCCAGGATTCCCGGGCCTTTAAATTGATACTCGCTTGCCTGTTATGTGTGGATGCCGGCGCTTATGCACAGACCCCGCCGTCACTACCCGCACCATATGGCAGCAATATTGCGACCAATGCAGTCCGTGTCTGGACAGCCAAAATACCGTTGACGCTCCAGTCCGATCTGACATCGGGTTCCCGTACCAGTCGGGAAGTGGAACAGGTGACCCAGTATACGGACGGGTTCGGCCGGCCACTGCAAGTGGTAACAAAACAGGGAAGCCCCCTGGGCAACGACATGGTCACCGCCAATGTCTATAACACCCTGGGCCAGGAACAATACAAGTACCTTCCCTTTGTATCCAATACAGCCACCGCCGGTGATGTCACCAACGACGGCAATATCAAGACAGATCCATTCCAGCAGCAGACGGCATTTTACAATACACAGCTCAGCGGTCAGACGGGCGAGACAAATGTCGGGGCCGGCAATCTTAACTGGGCGTTCACCCAGGCGAGCTTCGACAACTCCCCTCTCAACAGGACAGTGAATACGTACGCACCCGGCGCCAACTGGGTTGGGCTGTCACGCAGCTCACAGGTATTGAACCTGGTCAATACGGCCACCGACAACGTACAGATATGGAATATCGCAGCAGCGCAGGGCAGCCTGCCCACCAATGGCGGCGTATATGCGGCAGGTACGCTGTACAAGACCATTACAAAGGACGAGAATGGGGTCCAGCTTATTCAATTCAAAGACAAGGATGGACATCTCATCCTGGCCAAGGAGCAGCTGACTGCCTCAACTGACGTGGGCACAGGCAGCGACCATCCCGGCTGGCTATGCACCTATAATGTATACGATGACTATGGCAACCAGCGCTTCATCATCACACCCAAAGTCGTCAATCTCATCTATGGCACGACCTGGGGTGCTGTTACACAATCCCTGGCGGACGACCTGTGCTACAGGTATGAATATGACCAGGCAGGCAATGTCATCATCAAAAGAAATCCCGGCACAGGCTCCGGTACCGCCGGAGAAATATGGATGATCTATGACCAGCGCTACAGGCTGGTCATGCAGCAGGACGGACAAATGCGTGCATCCAATCTCTGGAGATACGTCCAATACGACGGTATGGACAGACCCATCGCCACGGGTATTATCACGGATCCTACCAATGGCTCCAACCGCACCTATCACGCCAACCTGGCTGCCACCAGCATCTCCTATCCCAATCCCGCATCCTTCTCCGCCAACGAGCTGCTCACTCAAACACATTACGACGACTACACGGGCATGAACAGTACGACCACTTCCACCCTGGCCGGCACCATCGATGGCACGACAGCCGGTACGGCTAACAGCGCCTTCGCGACAGCCACCAATACTGCGCCCTTGTATGCCCAATCCCTCACCCAGAGCAGCCTGACACGCGGCCAGGTCACCTGGATACGAACGGAAGCCATCGGCGGCTCCTATACCCCCAACAGCAAATACCTGTACTCCGTAAACTTCTATGATAAGAATGGGAATCTCATCCAGTTGCAGACGATCAACCTGACGGGCGGAAAAGATATAAATACCATCCAGTATGACTTCGCCCACAAACCTATTATAAATGTCCAGACACAGGTGACCGTGGGCACTTCGAATACCCAGACAAATACTTCTGTAGCGGTCATCGCCTACGACAACCAGGCAAGGCTCCAGACCATCACCCGAAGCCTGAGCACATCTTACACCAATGGCAGCGCCTCCGTCAGCACTCCCGCAGTGATAGTCCTTTCCAACAGCTATGACGAGCTCGGCCAGCTGAAGCAGAAAAACCTCGGCCAGCAAAGGGATGCCAACAACAACCTCATTTCGACACCCATGGAGACGCTTGCGTATGATTATAATGTAAGGGGCTGGCTCCTGGGGATCAACCGGGGCTACCTTTCACCCGGCTATACCATACCAGCAGGCGGAGGCAATTTCTTTGGGCTTGAGCTGGCTTATGACCAGACTACCTCTGTCACGGGCCATGCTTTTACCACGGGCCAATACACCGGCAGCCTCGCAGGTATATCCTGGAAAAGTAAAGGGGACGCCATCGACAGACAGTACAACTTTACCTACGACAACGCCAGCCGCATGACGGCGGCCAATTTCATACAGAACAGCAGCGGCAGCAGCTGGGACAACAGCTACCTGGACTTCACCGTCGGCGGTCTCACCTATGACTACAACGGTAATATCCAGAGTATGAACCGGAAAGGTTTCCAGGTGGGCGGCTCCGTTATGATCGATCAGCTCACGTATACTTATGTGACGAACTCCAACAGACTGCAGAATGTCGTCGATGCCGTCAATAACCCGACTACCAGGATGGGCGACTTCAGAAGCTCACAGACCTATATAACGGCGCTCGGCGGCAGCAAGACAGTGGCCAACGCCCCATCATATACGGACTATACCTATGATGCCAACGGCAACATGACAAAAGATCTGAATAAGGACATCGGCAGCTCCAGCGTGCAAGGCGTCCTGTATAATTATCTCAACCTCCCGTCTCAGGTCAACGTAACAAATAAAGGCAATATTCAGTACGTCTATGACGCTACGGGCAATAAGCTCCAGAAGATCACGACGGAAAACAGCGCGTCCGTCACCTATAACGGCACGGCCTATACTACCAACATTACCACCACCACCACGTACATCGGCGGCTTTGTTTACAAAAGCCTGGCATATTCCAATACGTCCCTGTCCACGCTGCAGTATAATTTTGTCCTGCAGTTTGCCTCGCACAGGGAAGGCAGGATACGGTTTATCCCGGCAGTAGGCAGCGTTGCAGCATCCTATGTCTTCGATTATTTCATCACGGACAATCTGAACAGTGTGCGGGTGGTCCTCACCGATGAGAAACAGACGGACGTCTACCCGGCAGCCACGCTGGAAATGGCCACTTACAATGGCGCTACCGCCGAGTCTGTGGAAAGTCAATATTATACGATCAACGCGGCAGATGTGGTATCCACTACCTCTCCCACCGTAGTGCCATGGGTTGCGGCCATCGGATCAGCCAGCACCTATCCAAACTACAACAACGGCATATCCACTTCCAACCCGAACCCCAATAGTAACCCCACTGTCAACAGCGCGTATGTATACAGACTCAACCCGTCCGTGAATCCCGGGGACAACACCGGCCTGGGTATTACCATCAAGGTCATGGCGGGCGACCAGGTATCCATTTATGCAAAGAGCGCCTGGCACAGCCCCGGCGGCACAGTCAACAACAGCTATAGCCTGGTCAGCTCGACCCTGACGAATTTCCTGAGCGCATTTGCAGGCACATCCGCCGTCGTAAATGGCACCCATGGCGCCGTTACGGGTACTACCCTCAACAACTCAGCCACGACAACACCGCTGGGGACCATCCTTTCCTCCAACAATACCAACACCAGTACAGGCGGCTCCCAGCCGGTGAAGGCAGGTATTAACTGGATATTGTTCGATGACCAGTTCAGACCGGTGCAGTCCGGCAGCGGATATGATGCCGTATCCACCACCGCCGATAATGTCAAGACCCATGTCATCACAGGTCTCCCGACACTGACCATGCAAAAGAATGGGTATCTCTACGTGTATTGCAGCAATGAGAGCAATATGGATGTCGTATTCGACAACCTCCAGGTGGTCAACAACAGGGGACCGATCCTGGAAGAAACACATCTTTATCCCGACGGGCTTACCATGGCCGGCATCAGCGACAGGGCATGGAATAAGACCGCCAATAGCAAGCATTACCAGGGCAAAGAGATGCAAAACTCGGAGTTCACCGATGGCAGCGGACTCGAAGCATATGATTTCGACGCGCGGTTCTATGACCCGCAGCTGGGTGTATGGCATAACCAGGACCCGGATGCACAGTATGCCAGCCCCTATGTAGGAATGGGCAACCACTGGCCGAATGGTGTCGATCCCAACGGAAAATCATGGTTGGGGAATCTTTTAAGAGCGCCCTGGAATGCCCTTAAGATCGTAGCCGGCCTTTTCGCATGGAATAGTCATGAATCCTTCTTTGGCAATCTAAAAGATATATTTTCCAGGTTTACCTGGCAATTACCTCAGGAGATAGTTGGGCTTGTGTCCAGCGAGGTACAGAACGCTTTAGGCCTGGTAAATAAGGTAAGTTATTTTGATGGCGCTACGGTTTTGAATTTGTCTTATCTCACCAAGGAATCTGCTCCGGGCGGGGCTACCGCATATACAATAGGTAGTTTCATAAACGGCCCTTCAGATATGACAGCAAGCCCGGATGATGCTACTTTCCGACATGAATATGGGCGGTATTTACAAAGCCAGGCAGATGGACCAACTTACCTGACATTCACAGCTATTCCTGATCTCTTTTCACCGGGTAATTTTGGGCCAACTGCCCAGGACGGCAATGCGCGCGCTTTGGCTTATTTTACGAAATACTATAATGGTCAATTTACATGGGATTATATTAATTACCCTGTTGCTCTCGGGGAGAGAAGGCCCGGATTTATAGATTTTATACCATTTATTTCCGGAGGCACAGTAGGCGAAATTGGATTTGCGGCCGGCGATCTGCTGTTCCGATGGGTTGCAAGTTGGTTTTAAAATTTAGTATATTTATCAGGGACTGGAACATTAAACCTGAATTATGACTAGGATGCTAATTTCCCTATTAGTAGTTGCATTGCCATCTTGTGTACACCTCCCATGTAATAAAGGATACATTAATCCGGCCTTTGTGGGGTTTTCACCTGGCGACATCAATACATTTATCCTGCGGGCCTATAAGCCTAATGATAATTATCAACATCTTGTCGATACGATAATAGTTCAGAACACCGGTACTACTATCTATACAACTTCCAATGATACAACTATTGTCTGCATTAATGTCAACAGCAGTACTAATCAATTAGTTGTACCGGGGTTTGACTGGCAGATCTATATTCCCGCGAAGAACAGGACAGTGATGATCTCCAATATAGTAACTACCCTCACGGAAGGAGGGCATCAGTGCAGGAATCCGATCAACTCATTTATGCAGGATGGGCAGGTAATAACACCCACCTATATGCAGACTGGAAAATTTTATACCACCGGCTTTATGGCATATATACAGAATTAAGGCGCAACGGATTGATCACCTACCCCTGATGAGTCCGGGGCGGGATTCAGCATTATCCGGATAGACAGCTCTTTGCTTTTGGTGCTGTCACCAGCCTGCATGGGCTTCAGTTCGGGATATATATTCCTGGGACTCAGCCTGTACATACTTCCGTTATAAGCATCCAGGGCGATGCCGACCAAAAGAAGATTCCCAAATACCCATCCATCCAGTCGGCGGGTCAGGGTCGTCTCGAAAGGTTTATACCCCGGAAGCTCGATCCGCAGCTGATGGTCCTTCCCCCTGGACAGCCTGGTATTCATGGGCGTCCTACCGATGTATTTGCCATCCAGATATACGGATGCTACACGGGGCTCGCAGGTGAGGAACATTTCTTGACGGGAACCATGCATAATAGTCGCACAGCCGGAGAGGGATAAAATCATAAGAATGAGCATAATTATGCTCAAGGTTTTTCTGGGCATCGGATTGTGTTTTCTTTCGGTACGAGGCCATAAGATACAGAAGGTTTTCTGCACTTGCAAGCGACGGTCCGCAACGGAATACCTGAAGAGAAATTGTACTATTCATCCTCGGACTGGGAAAGATTTCTCTCTATCCGTCTGTCCGGAATAAACCACATCGCCGCCACCAGCGCATAAATGACAAGGGCGATCCAGGGACTGATAAAAGCCAGACCGATGGCAACGAGATAGGCGGCCACTGACAGTTTGCCCTTCCAATCTCTACCCAATGCTACCGCAAGTCTGGAATCTTCCCCCGCATGCGAGACCAGCAGTCCGCAGAGAATGGTATACGCTACGCCAGCCATGATCAGCACCGCTCCATAAAGAATGACAGGCCAGAGGGAAAAATGATTCTCTCCCATCCAGGCCGTGGCAAAAGGTATCAGCGACAACCAGAACAGCAGATGTAGATTGGCCCAAAGAATTGCGCCGTTGATAGTCTCGGCCGCATAGATCATATGATGATGGTTGTTCCAATAGATACCCACATATACAAAGCTGAGTACATAGCTGAGAAGGACAGGCAGCAGCGGCAGAAGGTCCTTTATATTCTCCCCATGCGGCACATGCAGCTCCAGGACCATAATGGTGATGATGATAGCAATTACCCCGTCACTGAATGCTTCCAGTCTTCCTTTTTTCATGCTGCGAAATTTCGTACGAATATAGGCTTTAGATGCCTACTCCGACCGCAAGGTCTTCACAGGATTGGCATGCGCCGCCCGGATGGCCTGGAAGCTGATGGTCAGCATCGTGATCGCCAGCGACAGTACCCATGCCAGCACAAAGATCCACCAGCTGAGCTCTACCCTGTATGCAAAACTCTGCAGCCACGAATGCATCCCCAGCCATGCCAGGGGGAAAGCTACAAAGGCCGAGATGGTCACAAGCTTGAGAAAGTCCCTGGACAGCATTCCAATAATACTCCCCGCGCTGGAACCCAGCACCTTCCGGATGCTGATCTCCCGGATACGCTGCTGCGTGGCATATGCCGCCAATCCAAGGAGTCCGATACAGGCAATAAAGATGGCTAGTACAGAGAATACGGTGAACACCCGCTGAATGGTCTGCTCCGCCCTGTATTGCGCGGCCAGGTTCTGATCAAGGAAAGTATAGTGGAATGGCTTTTCCGGCACGAAATTATGCCAGGCGTGTTCGACGGCTTTGACCGTACCGGAAAAGTTATCGCCTTTTATCCGCACGGTGACCGTAGGCGCAAAGTCACGAAACCGGGCGCTGCTCGTAAATATCAAAGGCGCAATGGACTGATGAAGGGTCTGATAATGAAAATCTTTTACCACTCCCACGACAGTATAGATATACGGTGAGTCCACGGGTCCGGGGTTCAGGTTCCCATCCGTCGTGGTCAGCCTGGCGCCTATTATCTGTCCTTTCAGACCCAGCGCCGACACCGCCTTTTCATTGAGCACCAAGGCAAGGCTGTCCGTAGGATACTCCTTTGAAAAGAACCTTCCCTCCTTCATCTCCAGGCCAAGGGTCTTTGCAAACTGGTCATCTACGATGATCCCCCTTCCTGTCATGGATTCCCTGGAGCCAACAGGCTGCCAGCTCACCCCAAAGAAGCCCTCATCGCCGGGCATGGAGGTAGTACCGGTGACATTCTCCACACCGGCAATACCAATCAGCTCATTGCGAAAAGCCTGAGCCTTGTCGTTGAGCAGGTCTCCCCTTTGTACCTCGATAACGTGGTCCTTTCTGAAACCTAATTTATCACCCAGCATAAACTGCATCTGCCGATTGACAATAATGGTACTGATGATAAGAATGATGGAAATGGCGAACTGGAATACTACCAGCCCGTTGCGCAACGCCGCGCCGTACCGGCTGGACTTGAACTTACCTTTCAACACCTTGATAGGCGCAAAGGATGAAAGTACAAAGGCGGGATAAAGCCCTGCCAACACCCCTACCACGACCCCAAACACCAGCAGTCCCAGCAGGATCAGCGGGTTGAAAAAGGCCATCGTGGACAGGTCCTTGTCCGACATCCTGTTGAACAGCGGCAACAGCAGCACGATGAGCCCCAGCGCCAGCACGATGCTCAACAGACTGACCAGCACCGACTCCATAAGGAACTGGAAGATCAGCGATTGCTTCTCCGAACCAAAAGTCTTTCGTATGCCCACCTCCTTGGCCCTTTCCATGCTCCGGGCCGTAGACAGATTGATAAAATTGATACAGGCGATGCCCAGGATAAATATGGCAACGACCGCGAAGATATATACGGCCCGCATACTCCCGTTGGGTTTTGCCTCGGCTTCCATATCCGAAATAAGATGTATCTGCTGCAGGGGCTGTAAAAAATAATGATAGCTATTGCCCGCGGCAATAAAAGCTTCATAGCTCATGCCAAAGTTCCGGGCTATGTCCCCCGATACATATTTCTGTATGATGGTGGGAAATTTCGTCTCCAGCGCAACAGGATTGGCTCCCGGCTTGAGAAGAAGATAGGTCCAGGTGGAAAAACCCGTATAGCTGGTCTGTCTTGCAAATGGGAAGCTGCCGAAGGACAGCAGCACGTTGAATTGCTGATGCGAATTCTCGGGCCAGTCCTTACAGACGGCTGAAATAGTAAACCGTTGTTTTGCATCCGTCTCGAAATATTGTCCCATGGCTTTCGATGCGGAGCCGAATATCTTTTTGGCCGTGGTCTCATTGATCACCGCCATATTTGGTCTGGCCAGCGCCTGCGCCGTGTCCCCTTCCAACAGGGTCGTGCTGAAGACCCGGAAGAAATTGGAGTCCGCGATAAGTATATGCGCCTCCTCGAAGAGTTGGTCACCCACTTTCAGGAAAACATTGTTATTTCCTGAGAAATTCTGTAAGCCCGTACACATGGCTACTTCAGGGAACTCCCGCTGCATCGCCGGACCGATAGACACCGGGATAATGGAATATGGCGTCATCCGCTCAGGATACTTGCGCTCGAGCACCACCCGGTAGACACGATCCCCATTCTGATGGAAATTGTCAAAACTGAGCTCGCTCCTGATAAAAAGGACGATCAGCAGACATACGGCCATGCCGGTAGCCAACCCCAAAATATTGATCAGGGTGAAGGCCTTCCGCTTGAGCAGGCTCCTAACAGCGACTTTCAAGTAGTTCCTGAACATAACAGTGTATTTGATAGGTAATATAATAATTTTAATCCATATCCAGACCCCAGTCGATGCCCTTCAATGTAGCGGGCACCCCTTCTTTGATCCACCGGGCGGCAGGTTCACCTTTTAAATAATATCCAAAGAACTGCGCCAGCCGTATGGACCAGTCTTTTCGATTGCGTCTCTCCGTTAGTCCATGATCCTCTCCGTTGTACTGGATCAGCCACACTTTCTTACCCAGTCTCCGAAGGGCGGAAAAGAATTCGATGCCCTGGTACCAGGGCACGGCCCCATCCGCATCGTTGTGCATCATCAATAATGGTGTCGTCACCTTGTCGGCCCTGAAAAGAGGGGAGTTCTTTAAATAAAGATCGGGCCGCTGCCACAGCGTGGCGCCAAGGCGGCTCTGGCTCTTTTCATACTGGAACTGCCGGCTGATACCCGTCCCCCAGCGGATGCCGCCATAGGCGCTCGTCATATTGGCCACCGGCGCGCCCGCCTCCGCAGCCGCAAACTTATTCGTACGGGTCACCATATAGGCGGTCTG
>Ga0105237_10005494_pt1 | contig 14292 bp, 10 predicted proteins | sample KBSC24metaG_FD_81520 | JGI IMG/M metagenome (GOLD analysis project Ga0105237, IMG submission 81520) | Corn rhizosphere microbial communities from Kellogg Biological Station, Michigan, USA - KBS C2-4 metaG | ecosystem: Host-associated > Plants > Roots > Rhizosphere > Soil | place: Michigan, USA... | reverse complement strand
GTGCCGAAAGAGCTGTCAGATGCCCAGGCGCTGGCCGATGCGCTGGTGCCGCTGGCGCCGCGTCGCTACTCGATTGCCTCGGTGCCTGCAGAAGGGCGCATCCGGCTGCTGGTGCGGCAGGCGCGCCATGAGTCGGGCCTGGGGCTCGCCTCGGGCTGGCTCACGGTGCATGCGATGCCGTCGGCGCAAGTGGAATTGCGCCTGCTGGCCAACCCCGGCTTCGAGCCCGTGGCGGACGAGCGGCCTTGCATCTTCATCGGCAACGGTTCGGGCTATGCGGGGTTGCGCGGGCATCTGTGCGAGCGCGCGGCGCAGGGGTTTCATCGCAACTGGCTGCTGTTCGGCGAACGCCAGAGCGCGTGCGATGCCTTCTTCATGGACGAACTCACGCGGTGGCGCGCGCAGGGTGCTCTTGCGCGCACCGACCTGGCGTTCTCGCGCGACCAGCCCGAGCGCATCTACGTGCAGGACCGGCTGCGCGACGCAGCGCCCGAACTGCAGCGCTGGATCGGCGAAGGCGCCGTGGTCTTCGTGTGCGGCAGCCTGCACGGCATGGCGGCCGGCGTGGATGCCGTGCTCGAGGAAGTGCTGGGGCGCTCCGCGCTGGAAGACCTCATCGCGCAAGGGCGCTATCGGCGGGACGTTTACTAGCCGGCCGACCGGCCGCGTTCGGCGAACATCGGGGCATGTCCCCATCCATTTCCATCCAGGCCGATCGCCTCTGGCATCGGCTCGAAACTCTTTCTTCCTTCACCCTTCCCGACGTCCCCTGGACCCGCCGCGCTTTCTCGCCCGAATTCGACAAGGCCAGGGACTGGCTGCGCGAGCAGTTCCAGCAGGCGGGGCTCGCCGTCCATACCGATGCGGCCGGCAACCTGACCGGCCGGCGCGAAGGCTCCGAAGCCGGGCTTGCGCCGCTGGTCACCGGCTCGCATTGCGACACCGTGGTCGGCGGCGGCCGCTTCGACGGCATCCTCGGCGTGCTCGCGGGGCTCGAGGTGGCGCAGTCGCTGCACGAAAGCGGCGTGGTGCTGCGCCATCCGCTGGAGGTGATCGACTTCCTGTCCGAAGAGCCCAGCGACTACGGCATTTCCTGCGTGGGCAGCCGCGCCTTCGCCGGCACGCTGGACGCGGCCATGCTGGCCTCGCGCAACGAAGCCGGCGAGAGCCTGTCGCAGGCCATGCATCGCATCGGCGCGCAACCCGATGCGCTGGCCGGCGCGGCCCGCGGCGCCGGTGGCGTGGCCGCTTTCGTGGAACTGCACATCGAGCAGGGGCCGGTGCTGGAGCGCGAAGGGCTGCCGATCGGCGTGGTCACCGACATCGTGGGCATCCGCCGCGTGGCACTCACGGTCACAGGCCAGCCTGACCATGCCGGCACCACGCCGATGGACATCCGCCGCGATGCGCTGGTCGGCGCCGCGCGGCTGATCGACGCGGCGCACCGCGAGGCCAGCGCCATGGACGGGCGGCCGCACTACGTGGTGGCGACGATCGGCCGGATCTCGATGAGCCCCAACGTGCCCAACGCCGTGCCCGGCCGCGTCGACATGGTGCTGGAGGTGCGCAGCAATGCGCAGCCGGTGCTCGACGAGTTCCCCGAGCGGCTGCTGGCCCTGTGCCGCGATGAGCTGCAGGCGCTGCGCCTCTCCTGCGCGATGGAGCCGCTGACCCGCACGCCGCCCGTGCAGTGCTCCGGGCTGGTCATGCAGGCCGTGGCCGAAGCCGCCGACCGCCTGGGCCTGGCACATCGTCAACTGCCCAGCGGCGCCGGCCACGACGCCATGCACGTCGCTTCCACGGGACCGATGGGCATGGTCTTCATCCCGTGCCTCGATGGCCGCAGCCACTGCCCGGAAGAATGGGCGACCAAGGAGCAGGTGGCCGCCGGCACGCTGGTGCTGGCCGAGACGCTCAGGGCGCTGGACCGGCGCTGAGCCCGCCTACAGCTGGTCGGTCGGCACGAACCAGGAGAACAGCAGCAGCTGCAGCCGCGTCAGCATGCTGGAGTCGGGTTCGCTGTCGAGCACTTCGTTGTCGACGTCACCGGTGCCGACCCATTGCACGTTCTGGCCGTCGGGCTTGAGCGTGACGCGGTAGACGCCTTCGATGTCGTCGAGCTGGTAGGCGAAAAGCAGGGCCTGCGTCAGGTCGAAGCTGCGCACGCGCACGCCGAACTCGGTGTTCAGCCGGGCCGAGCGCGGGTCGAGGTTCATCGAGCCGAGCAGCACCCACTGGCGGTCCACCAGCGCCAGCTTGGCGTGCAGGCGGCCGCGGGCCTTCTTCAGCAGGTCGCGGAACTGGCCGCTGCGCCGCAGCTGCTGGGTGCTGACCTCGTACAGGTTCACGCCCAGCTTGAGCATGTCGACGCGGTAGCGGTTGTAGTTGATGTTGACCAGCGGCTCGTCGCTGTCGGCCAGCGAGTTGGTGATGACGGTGATGTTCACGCCGTGCTCGCGGCCCATGCGGATGCGCTCCATGCCCTCGTCGCCCGGAATGAAGTAGGGCGATATCACCACCACGTTCGACTGCGCCGTGGCCAGCATCTCGTGGAAGCGCTGCGCCAGCGATTCGGTGGGGTGCGCCATGACGCCCAGCGCCTTGTTGGGGCTGTCGGCGGAGGCGTTGGCCTCGGCGCGCATCCATTTCGCTTCGTCGATGTTGGCGAGCTGGGCGCCCAGGGGCGGGTCGCCGAGCAGGTCGGTGAGGGGCAGGGGGCCGGGCGGCGGGGCGTTGGCGGGGGAGGTGGCGGCCTCGAAGTCGGCTTTCAGCGTCTCGCTCGAGCGGCTGGTGCTGGCGACCCGCTTCAGCGGGTAGACCACGTCGCTGTTCCAGTAGGTGTCGAAGATGGCCGCGGCCTCGGGCACGACCGGGCCGGCCAGCAGCAGTTCGAAGTCGATGAAGTTGGCGCTCTCGCTGCGCAGGAAATATTCGTCGGCGAGGTTGCGTCCGCCCGCGATGGCCATCGCGCCGTCCGCCAGGAACAGCTTGTTGTGCATGCGGTGGTTGAGCCGGCGGAAGTCGGAGAAGAACTCCAGCCAGCGGCCCGACGAATGGTCGCGCGCATTCACGAAGGGGTTGAACAGCCGCACTTCGGCATTGGGTTCGGCGGCCAGTCCGAGCAGCAGGCGGTCCATGCCGGCGGTGTAGAAGTCGTCGAGCAGCAGCCGTACGCGCACGCCGCGCCGCGCGGCATTGCGCAGTTCGCGCAGCAGCAGCCGGCCGGTCTTGTCGTTGCCGAGCTGGTAGGTCTGCACGTCGAGGGAGGACTGGGCCCGCCGCATCAGCTCGAGCCGCGCATCGAGCGCGAACGAGGCCTCGATCAGCGGGCGCATGCTCGTCAGCCCGTCCGGCGGCGTGTTCAGGGCGATGGCCGCGCGGCCGAGCTCCGTGGCCGGCGAGGCGGCGATGGATTTCACCGGCGGCTCGGGCGCGCGCGGCGGCAGGCCGGCGCAGCCGGTCAGTGCAAGGGCAATCAGCCACAGAGCCGGACCGCGCAGCGCGGGAAACAGAAAGGCAATGAGCTTGATGAACATGGGGCCTGCCGACGCATGAGAGGAAGCGTGCGGGCGGGATCGTAGCCTTTCGCCCCTTTTTTGAAGACGCAATTTCGCAACGCAACGCCCTTGCGAACCTGTTGGAAATCGGCCGGCCGAGACTTTTTGACAATTAAAATGAGAATGCTTCTTAATTGTGTCTTGGAGTGGAGAAGGAATGTCTAGATTGGTGGCGCGGCGCAAGGCCGCATCGGTGCTGGTGGGGTGCCTGGCTATTTACACGCAGCACCAGGTGCTGGCCCAGACGGCGAACGCAGCTTCCCTGCCGGAAGTGAGGGTGGACGCGAATGCCGAAGCCGAGACCGCGAAGACGTCGGTGATCGGCTACCGCGCAAAGAATGCGGTCACGGCCACCAAGACCGACACGCCGCTGGCCGAGACGCCGCAGTCGGTGACCGTTGTCACCCGCGACCAGATGGTCGACCAGGGCGCCACCAACCTTCAGGACGCGCTCACCTACGCCGCCGGCGTGCGCTCCGACGCCTACGGCATCGATTCGCGCTCCGACAGCTTCTCGGTGCGCGGCAGCGATCCCTCCGTCTACCTCGACGGGCTGCAGACCTATTCCTCCGGCTGGTACACCGCCACGGCGCGGCCCGACCCGTACACGCTCGAGCGCCTCGAAGTGCTGCGCGGGCCGGCCGGCATGCTGTTCGGCGCAGGCACCGCGGGCGGCGTGATCAACATGGTCAGCAAGCTGCCGCAGCAGCAGGCCTACCGCGAGGTGGGCGTGCAGCTCGGCTCCGTCGGACGCAAGCAGCTCCAGGCCGATCTGACCGGCCCGCTGACCGCCGACGGCCAATGGTCGTACCGCCTGGTGGCGCTGCAGCGCAAGTCCGACACGCAGGTCGACTACGTGCCGGACGACCGCTCGCTCATCATGCCGTCGCTCACCTGGCGCCCCAGCGCCGCGACCTCGCTGACGCTGCAGGCCCTGTGGCAGAAGGACAAGACCGGCAGCACCTCGCAGTTCTTCCCCTGGCAGGGCACCATCCTGCCGAACGTCAACGGCCCGCTGCCGTCCAGCCGTTTCATCGGCGAGCCGGGCGACGGCTACGACACCGAGCGCAAGACCTTCGGCTGGCAGTTCGAGCACAAGTTCAACGAGCGCTGGACCTTCAGGCAGAACTTCCGCGCATCGCGCACCTTCAACGACTCGCACTACCACTACGCGGATTCTTTCTCCGTGCCCGGCGGCTGGTCGCTCGACCCGGCCGGCCAGCGCCTGCTCGGCCGCTACAACGACAAGTCGCTGGCATGGACCAGCATGACCGGCATCGACAACCACGTCGAAGGCCATTTCGACACCGGCGCGCTGCGCCACACGCTGCTGGTGGGCGCGGAGTATTCGCGCCAGCGCCAGGACAAGACCGAAGGCTCCGTCTACAGCACCATCGATGCCTACGCACCGGTCTATGGCGTCGGCTACGTGCCGGTCACCGAGCTGACGCGCAGGCCGCGCACCACCCAGCGCAACGCCGGCATCTACGTGCAGGACCAGATGAAGCTGGACAACTGGATCTTCGTGGCCGGCCTGCGCTACGACCGCAGCACCGCCGGCACCGCGGGCAGCGCCTCGGAGACGACCAGCGCCACCTCGCGCCGGCTGGGCGTGATGTACGCGCTGCCTTCGGGCTGGTCGCCGTACCTGAGCTACACCGAATCCTTTACGCCCCAGGCGGGCACCAACGCCGAGGGCAACCTGTTCAAGCCGCTGCGCGGCGAGCAGGTGGAGGCCGGCGTCAAGTACCAGCCCGCCGGCTCGCCGACGAGCTTTACCGCGTCGGTCTTCTCGCTGAAGGAAAAGAACCGCCTCGTCTCCGACAGCACCAACCCCAACTACGGCCGGCAGGTCGACGCGACGAAGAACAAGGGCGTGGAGCTAGAACTCAAGACGACGCTGGGCCGCAACTTCGACCTGATCGCCAACTACACCAACATCGACGTCGACGCCAAGCTCACCGAGCAGCCGCGCAACCAGGCCTCGGTGTGGGGCAAGTACCGCTTCTCCATCGCCGGGGTGCCGGGCTTCTCCGCCGGTGCGGGCGTGCGCTACATGAGCGGCTTCACCGACGTGGACGGCTCCAGCGCTGGGCCTCGCGTGCCCTCGGTAACCCTGCTCGACCTGATGCTGGCCTACGAGTCGGACAGGTGGCGCTACGCGCTGAACATCAACAACGCGACCGACAAGACCTACTTCAGCACCTGCCTGTCGCGCGGCGACTGCTGGTTCGGTGCGCGCCGCAGCGTTGTGGCCAGCGCCACCTATCGCTTCTGATCGCCGCCCTTCGAGCGGAGCCGCCACCACATGAACAGCCGAACAATCAAGACCTGGGCCTGGGTGCACAAGTGGAGCAGCCTCGTGTGCACCGTGTTCATGCTGCTGCTGTGCATCACGGGCCTGCCGCTGATCTTCCACCACGAGATCGGCCACCTGCTCGGCACCGAGGTCGAGGCGCCGAAGATGCCGGCGGACACGCCGCGCATCAGCCTCGACCGCGTGCTGGAGATCGCCAAGGCCAAGCACCCCGACCGCGTGGTGCAGTTCGCCTCGCAGCCCGAGGACGACGACGGCCTGTGGTTCGTCACGCTCACGCCCACGCCGGCGCCCACCGACGACTTCAAGTCGGTCGCGGTCGACGCGCGCACGGGCGACGTGCTCGCCCAGCCCAAGTTCGACGAGGGCTTGATGTACGTGATGTTCAAGCTGCACGTCGACCTGTTCGCCGGGTTGCCGGGCAAGCTGTTCCTCGGTTTCATGGGCCTGCTGCTGCTGGTGGCCATCGTCTCGGGCGTGGTCCTCTATTCGCCGTTCATGCGCAAGCTCGACTTCGGCACGGTGCGGCGCGACAAGCGCCCGCGCCTGAAGTGGCTCGACCTGCACAACCTGCTGGGCGTGGTCACACTGGTGTGGCTGTTCGTGGTGGGCTCCACCGGCATGATCAACACATGGGCCGACCTGCTCATCAAGTACTGGCAGTACGACCAGCTCAGCGCGCTGCTGGCGCCCTACAAGAACGAGCCGGTGGTGGCGGTGTCTCAGCGCGGCTCGGTGCAAAGCTCGATGGAGGCCGCGCTGCAGCGCGCGCCCGGCATGAAGCTGTCGTTCATCGCGTTCCCGGGCACCTCGTTCTCGAGCCCGCACCACAACACCTTCTTCCTGCGCGGCAACGAGCCTTTCAGCTCCAAGCTGTTCCAGCCGGTGCTGGTCGACGCCAAGACCGCGGAGGTCACGGCGGCGCCGAAGCTGCCCTGGTACCTCACGGCGCTGCTGGTGTCGCAGCCGCTGCACTTCGGCGACTACGGCGGCATGCCGATGCAGATCCTGTGGGCGCTGCTCGACATCGCGACCATCATCGTGCTGGGCAGCGGCCTGTACCTGTGGCTCAAGCGCGGCAGCGCCGCACCCGCCGCGCAGCCACCCGAGCCGGCCGCGGCAATGAAGGCCCGGGCATGAAGCATCGTCACGGCTTCTGGCGCATGTGGGGCTGGCCGATCGTGCTCGGCCTGCTCACGACACTGGGCCTGGTCTCCGCGCTCTTCAGCGACGGCGGCTTCGGCGACATCCTTGCCTGGATCGCGCTGGGCGTTCCGGTTGTCGTGTGCGTCTGGTTCGGCTGGCTGCGGTCTTCCGCCCGCTAGGACGCCCGGCTCTCGGCGGCACCCGGTGAAAGCCTGAGGTCCCGGGCGGGCGGCATGGCCCCAGAATGGGCGCGATGAAACTCTCGCCCGTTGCCGCCGCCGCCGTTGCCTGCCTGTCGCTTCATGTCCCGTCGCCTGCCGATGCGCAGGAGGCGGCACCGGCCGCACTGCGCGAGATCACGGTTTCCACGCCGCGCGGCGAGGTCACGCCTTTCAATGTGCCCGGCTCGGTCGACCGGGTCGACGGCGCAGAAATGCGCGACAGCCGCCTGCAGGTCAATCTCTCCGAAAGCCTGGGCGCCGTGCCCGGGCTGCAGGTGCAGAACCGGCAGAACTACGCACAAGACCTGCAACTGTCGATCCGCGGCTTCGGCGCGCGCTCCACCTTCGGCGTGCGCGGCGTGCGGCTGTACGTCGACGGCATTCCCGCCACCTTGCCCGACGGGCAGGGCCAGACCTCGAACATCGACATCGGCTCGGTGGACCGTGTCGAGGTCTTGCGCGGACCGTTCTCCGCGCTCTACGGCAATTCTTCCGGCGGCGTGGTGCAGGCCTTCACCGCATCGGGCGAGGGAGCGCCGCGGCTGGCGTATTCGCTCGCGGGCGGCAGCTTCGGCACCTGGCGGCAGTCGCTGCAGCTCAGCGGCTCGCAGGGCGCGGTCGACTACATGCTCGACGCCAGCCGCTTCCGCACCGACGGCTGGCGCGAGCACAGCGCCGCGCGGCGCGACATCGCCAACGGCAAGCTGGGCATCGCGCTGGACAACGGCGACAAGCTCACGCTGGTCATGAACAGCGTGCGCATCGACGCGCAAGACCCGCTCGGCCTCACGGCCGACCAGTACGCGCTGGCGCCGCGCAACGCGCCGCTCGCCACCCAGTACGACACGCGCAAGACGGTCGAGCAGACGCAGGCCGGGCTGCTCTACGAGCGCCGCATCGACGCCGGCCAGGCGCTGCGCCTCATGGTCTATGGGGGGCAGCGCGAGACCACGCAGTACCAGTCGATTCCGCCTTCGGCGCAGCAGAACCCGCTGCATGCGGGCGGCGTGATCGACCTGTCGCGGCAGTACGGCGGCATCGACCTGCGCTGGAGCGCCGCGCTGCAGCTTGCCGACCGGCCGCTCGACGTGGTTGCCGGGCTGGGCTACGACAACCTGCGCGAAAAGCGGCGCGGCTACGAGAACTACCTGGGCCCGCTCGCAAACCCGGTCCTCGGCGTGCAGGGTCGCCTGCGCCGCAACGAGCTCAATACCGTCTGGAACCTCGACCCCTACGCGCAGGCGACATGGCGCCTTGCCGAGCGCTGGACGCTCGAGGCCGGCGTGCGCCGCAGCAGCGTGCACTTCGATTCGCACGACCGCTACATCATGGGCGCCAACCGCGACGACAGCGGCAGCGCGCGCTACAGCAAGACGCTGCCCGTGGCGTCGCTGCGCTACCAGGCCACGCCCGACCTCGCGCTGTACGGCTCCGCCGGCCGCGGCTTCGAGACGCCGACGCTCAACGAACTGTCATACCGCGCGAACGGCGCCAGCGGCCTCAACTTCGCGCTGCGGCCTTCGGTGAACGACAGCCTGGAGGTCGGCGCCAAGGCCCGGCTCGCGGGCGGGCTGCTGACGGCGGCGCTGTTCCAGACCCGCACGCGCGACGAGATCGTGACCGACACCAACGTCGGCGGCCGCGCGACCTTCCAGAACGCGGGCCGCACCAAGCGCAACGGCTTCGAGCTGGGCTGGCAGCACGAGACCGCCAACCATTGGCGCACCCAGCTGGCCTACACGTGGCTGGACGCGACCTACCGCGATGCCTTCTGCTCGCCGGCGCCTTGCGGCACGGCCAACACCGTGGCGCCGGGCAACCGCATTCCCGGCATCGCGAGGCAATCGCTTTTCGCGTCGCTGGGCTGGGTACCGCCCGAGGGCTGGCGTGCCGGCGCGGAAGTGCGCGCGCTCGGGCGCATCCTGGCCAACGACGTCAACACGGCCGTGGCGTCGGGCTATGCGGTGGCGGCGGTCTATGCCGGCTACCTGAAGAAGTGGGAGCGCTGGGAGCTCAACGCCTTCGCGCGCGTCGACAACCTGTTCGACCGCCGCTACGTAGGCTCGGTGATCGTCAATGAAGGCAACGGGCGTTTCTACGAACCGGCGCTGGGCCGGAACTGGACCGTGGGGTTGAGCGGCGCCTACAGGTTCTGACGTTGTGGTCGTTCGGGGCGCGATCCCGCCGACGGGGTACTCTGCTCCGCGAATGTCCCCCGGCCTGCGGCCTCCTCCTTTATTTCGCTGCGCAGAGCACCCCGCCGTCGTGATCGTTCAGAGCACTGGCTGGTCGAGCCGAACAAGCGCTGCGTCCATGTGCGAAGGGCGCCGGGTAGCTCCCGCAGCGAAATAAAGGAGGAGGGCGAAGCCCGGGGGACATTCGCGGAGGGAGCTACCCGGTGGCCTTCGCACGCGCCCCGAAAAAAAACGGCGGGCAACAAGCCCGCCGTTTTTACATAACCGAATCCAAAGAATCAGAACGCAGCAGGCCGCCACTTCAACAGTCGCTTCTCCAGCGAACTGAGCAGGAAGTCAGCCGCCAATGCAACCACAGCCAGAACGATCATCGCCGCGAACACACCGCTGGCGTTGAACGCGCCCTGGGCCGTGGAGATCAGCAGCCCGATGCCTTCCTTCGCGCCGAGGAACTCGCCCACCACCGCACCCACCAGCGCAAAGCCGAAGCTCACGTGCAGGCTTGCCAGGATCCACGACATCGCCGACGGAATCACCACCGACATCGTCACCTGCCGCGGCGAAGCGCCCAGGATCTGCGCGTTCGCGATCATGTACTTGTCGGCCTCCCGCACACCCTGGAAGGCGTTGCCGAACACCACGAAGAACACCATCACCACCGCCAGCGCCACCTTCGAGGCCATGCCCAGGCCCAGCGCAATCACGAAGATCGAGCCCAGCACCACGCGCGGAATCGAGTTGGCGATCTGGATGTAGAGGCTGAACACATCCGACAGCAGCTTGTTGCGGCCCAGCACGATGCCGCACAGCACGCCGGCGATCGAGCCGATCAGGAAGCCGATCACCGTTTCCTCGAGCGTCACCGCCACCTGCATCCACAGCGAGCCTTGCGAGGTGCCGTCGCGCATCCACTCCACGAGCTGGTCGTAGATCATCGAAGGCATCGAATAGAAGAACGGGTCGATCCACTTCAGGCGCGCCGCGATCTCCCAGCCGCCGAGCGCGATCACCAGCACCGCCAGCCGCAGGCCGATGATCATGCGGCGGCGGCCGCGGATGGCCGCCTGCGCGACCTCGGATTCGCGCGCCAGCGCGGCGTCGCTGAGCGACGAGGGCAGCACGGCTGCCGTCGGGGTGGTGGTGGAGGGTGTGTTCATGGTTCTTGTCGTCGTCGTGTTCACTGGATCACCACTTCTTCGCGCAGGTCGTCCCAGATGTGCTTGGAGAGCTCGATGAACTGCGGGTCGTAGCGCACCTCGGACATGACGCGCGGGCGAGGCAGGTCGATCTCGTACACGCGCTTGAGCGTGGCGGGGCGCGCCGACAGCACGAACACGCGGTCGGCCAGCGCAATCGCTTCCTCCAGGTCGTGCGTGACGAACACCACGCTGCCGCCGTTGCCCGACCACAGCTGCAGCAGCTCGTCCTGCATCAGCGTGCGGGTCTGCATGTCCAGCGCCGAGAAGGGCTCGTCCATCAGCAGGATCTCGGGGTTGTTGATGAAGGTCTGCGCCAGCGCCACGCGCTTGCGCATGCCGCCCGAGAGCTGGTGCGGGTAGTGCTTGCCGAACTTCGAGAGGCCCACGCGATGGATCCATTCCTGGGCCAGTTCCATCGCCTCCTTCTTCGGCTTGCCGCGGAAGATCGGGCCGGCGGCCACGTTGTCCTCCACGCTGCGCCACGGGAACACCGCGTCGGCCTGGAACACGAAGCCGATGCGCGGATCGACGCCGGTCACGGGCTTGCCCATCACCTTCACGTCGCCCACGGTGGGCTTGAGCAGGCCGGTGATCATGTTCAGCGTGGTCGACTTGCCGCAGCCCGTGGGCCCGACGATGGCGACGAACTCGCCGCGCGCCACCGACATGCTGAAGTTGCGCAGCGCCACGGTGGCGTTGCCGTCCTGCGAGATGAAGCGCAGCGACACGTCGTTGAAGTCGATCGCCGACGTCACGGCGCCGTTGCTGCCGCTGCTGGGGGGTGTTCCGTTGCGCATGGTCACTTGGCCGCCGCTGCCGACAGGTAGGCGTTGGTGTAGGTCTTCGACAGATCGATGTTCTTGCTCTTGACCAGCGGCTTGTAGGTGGCCAGAACCTTCAGCACGGTCTCGGGGCCGCCGGCGGGCATCTTGGCGTCGGTGGTGAACATCGGCAGCGAGGCCTTCAGCGCCTGCACGTAGAGCTCCTTGTCGTTGCCGTAGTAGTCGCGCGGCACCTTCTCGGCGATCTCCTCGGCGCTGTGGGTGTGGATGTATTCCATGGTGCGGGCGAAGGCGCGGGCCAGCTTGGTGGCCTCGGCCTTGTGCGATTCGGCCCAGGTGTTCTGCACGTACAGGCTGGCCGCGGGGTAGAGGCCGCCCAGCGCCTTGACGGTGTCGGGCTCGGTGCGCAGGTCGACCAGCACCTTGGCGTCGCCGGTCTTGAGCATCTGTGACACGGTGGGCTCGGTGGTCATGCCGGCCTGGATGCGGTCCTGCTTCATGGCCGCGATGAAGGTGTTGCCCGCGCCCACGGGCAGCAGCGAGTAGTCCTTGGAGGCCACGCCGGCGCGGTCGGCCAGATAGCGCGTGAGGAAGTCGGTGGAAGAACCCAGGCCGGTCACGCCCAGCGTCTTGCCGCCCTTGGCGTCGGCCATGGTCTTGAAGCCGGCGGCCGCGGCCTTGGTCGACACCAGCTCGACTTCGCCCGGCACCTTGCAGAACACGGCGATGGCCTGGATTTCCTTGCCCTTGCTCTGCAGGTCGATGGTGTGGTCGTAGAAGCCCACCACGCCCTGCACGGCGCCGGCGATCAGCTGGTTCTCGGCGTCGACGCCGGCCGGCTGCGACTGCAGCTCGACGTTCAGGCCTTCGTCCTTGAAGTAGCCCAGCGCGTCGGTGAGCTTGGCCGGCAGGTAGATGATCTTGTTGATGCCGCCCACCATGATGGTGATGGGCGCGTCGGCGGCCTGCGCGAGCGGCGCGGTGGCGGCAAGGGCGGTGCACAGGGCGGCGGCCAGCAGGGTGCGGCGGGTGGCGAATGGCGACAGGGACATGGTGTCTCTCCGTGTTGGTATTGGATCGGGGGTCCGCGCACATCTGCCGCGGGACGGGGCCAGTCTAGGAAGCGGCGTCTTTCGGCCAGCTTTCGGCGGTCCGCATGATTTGTCATGGTTATCCCTAGGACTTGCCGATGCTTCCTAGAATCCACGGCCACCACCCCCGACCCCATGAAGCTGCTGCTCATCGAAGACAACCCGCAACTCGCGCACTGGCTCTCCAGCCTGCTGCGCGAGCAGGAGTTCGTGGTCGACCACGTGGACGACGGCGACGCCGCCGACCGGCTGCTCACGCAGACGGCCTACGACGTGGTGCTGCTCGACCTGAACATCCCGCAGCTCTCCGGCAAGGCCGTGCTGCGCAGGCTGCGCGAGCGCGGCGACACGGTGCCGGTGATCATCCTCACGGCCACCGCGTCGCTCGACCAGAAGGTGCTGTGCCTGGAGATCGGCGCCGACGACTATCTCGTCAAGCCCTTCGAGATCCGCGAGCTGGTGGCGCGCATCAAGGTGCTGGTGCGCCGGCAGATGCCCGGCAAGGCCAACGACATCGCCTGCGGCGACCTGCGCTACGACCTGCGGACGCGGCAGTTCGCGCTGGCGGGCGAAGAGCTGTCGCTGCCGCCGCGCGAACGCACGCTGCTGGAAACGCTGATGCTGAAGGCCGGCAGCACCGTGTCGAAGCAGGCGCTGATCGACGCGATGTTCGGCCTGGACGACGAGCCCAGCGCCGATGCGGTCGACATCTACATCCACCGGCTGCGCAAGAAGCTCGAGGCCAGCCAGGCGACCATCATCACGCTGCGCGGCGTGGGCTACCTGCTGCGCACGCGCCAGGAAGACTAGGGTGCCCGGGCGCGCCAGCCTTCGCCTGCGCCTTGCGCTGTGGCTGCTGCTGCCGATGTCGGTGTTCGTGGCCATCTGCGGATACCTCAACTGGCGCAACGCCGCGGAGGTGGCCGACTATGTGCAGGACCACGACCTGCTGTCGTCGGCCAAGGTGCTGTCGGACCGCCTGATCTGGGAAGACGAGGACGTGAAGGCCAGCGTGCCGCCGTCGGCGCTGAGCCTGTTCGTGTCGCCCGAGCGCGACCGCGTGTTCCTCAGCGTGACCGGCGCCAACGGCGAGGTGCTGGCCGGTTCGGCCGACTTCCCGCTGCCCGCCGTGCGCAAGCCCGTGGGAATCGACCGTGCGCAGTGGTACGACACCCGCTTCGCCGGCGTGCCGCTGCGCGCCGTGGTCACCACGCGCGCGATGTACGAGGCCGGCGGCGCGCGCGACATCACCATCGCCGTCGGCAAGACCGAGGGCAGCCGCGACCACATGCTGCGCACGCTCTGGTGGCCGTCGATGGAGTACCTGCTGGTGGCGCTGGCGCTCTCCATCGCGCTGGCCGTTGCGGCGTTGACGCTCGAGCTGCGCCCCATCGTGCGGCTGAGCCAGCAGCTCGCGCAGCGCGACCCGCTGCACCTCGACCTGGTGGTGGACCCGGGCGCATTGCACTCCGAGCTGCGGCCGGTGGCCGACACCATCAACCGCTTCGTGGCGCAGCTGAAGGCGCACTCCGAGGCGCAGCGGCGCTTCATTGCCGACGCGGCGCACCAGTTGCGCACGCCGCTCGCGATGCAGGCTTCGCAGATCGAGTTCGCGCGCTACACCCGTCAGCACCGCGGCGAATGGGACACGCGCCGCGCCGACATGGACGCGATGTGGCAGGAGATGCAGACGAGCAACCGCCGGCTGGTCGGCGTGACGAACAAGCTGCTGCTGCTGGCGCACGCCGAGCACGGCGACGCACACACGCGGCTGGAGCCGGTCG
>Ga0105237_10005488_pt1 | contig 14297 bp, 12 predicted proteins | sample KBSC24metaG_FD_81520 | JGI IMG/M metagenome (GOLD analysis project Ga0105237, IMG submission 81520) | Corn rhizosphere microbial communities from Kellogg Biological Station, Michigan, USA - KBS C2-4 metaG | ecosystem: Host-associated > Plants > Roots > Rhizosphere > Soil | place: Michigan, USA... | reverse complement strand
GATACCCTCTTCAACATCGTGCTGGTCGCCCTCTTCGATCGATGAGCGATCCGGCCCCCATCGTGGAAATGGATGATGTGCGCCTGGCCTTTGGCGAGAATCGGGTTCTTCGCGGCGTGGATTTGATCCTCTCGCAGGGCGAACGTTTGGTCGTTCTCGGGCAATCCGGAGGCGGCAAAAGCACGCTGCTCCGGCTGATCCTGGGCATCCTCAAGCCGACCCAGGGTTCGGTGAAGTTCAAGGGCCTCGAAGTCAGCCGCATGGGGCGGCGGCGCCTCAACAAGATGCGGCAAAAGATCGGCATGGTCTACCAGTACAGTGCGCTGATCAGTTCGCTCACCGTGCGCGACAATCTCGCCTTGCCGCTCGAGGAACTGACCGACAAGCCGGTCAAGGAAATCGATGAGCTGGTGATGCAGAAGCTGGAGATGGTCGGAATGGCGGACACGCGCGACAAGATGCCGAGTGAGCTCAGCGGCGGCATGCGCAAGCGTATCGGCCTGGCACGCGGCATCATTATGGATCCGGAACTCATTCTCTATGATGAGCCCAGCGCCGGTCTCGATCCCGTGACTAGTTCCATCATCGACGAACTCATCGCCAGCCTCAGTGAAAAAATCGGTGCGACTTCCATCATCGTCACGCATGAGATGGAGAGCGCCTTTCGCATTGCCACGCGCATGGCGATGCTATTCAAGGGGGAGATTATCGCCGAGGATACGCCGGAGAATTTCAAAGACCACCCTCACCCGGTGGTGTCCCAGTTCATCGCCGGGAAAATCGAGGGTCCCATCTCCGAGAGCGCGAATCTCTAACCTGCCATGAATATCACCCGCAACGAAATCCGGACCGGCCTGCTGGTCGTGCTTTCGCTCGCCGTGCTCGTGGCGGTGCTGATCTACCTCGGCGCGCCGGGCGTCTTTACCCCGCAGCACACCTACCGCATCTATTTCGACAATGCCTCCGGGATCAAACCGGGCGCGCAAGTGCTCCTCGCGGGACGCAAGATCGGCCAGGTGCGTGAACTCTTTTCACCCGTGCCCGAGAGCGAACGCCCCAACCCGAAAATGGAAACGCTGATCGAGGTGCAAGTCGCCGCGAGCGCGAAGATCTATAACAAGGTGAAAGCGCAGATCACCCAGCCCAGTGTGCTTGGCGAATCGGTCATCGACTTCAGCAGCGGCGAAGAAGCGAGCGGCCTGGCGAAGGATGGCGCCAGGTTTCTCGGAGAGCGCCCTGGCGGCCTGGCCGACGCGGTGCCCACGATCCTGGACAAGATCGAGCCTGTGTTGAACAAGCTTACCGGCACCCTCGACAGCCTCGAAAAGACTTCCAACAATCTGGCCAAACTTAGCGCCGATGGCGCCGACCTGCCGACGGCTTTTGCGGAGTTCAAGGAATTCGGGAAGAATCTCAACGACCTGAGCGCGTATGGCGGCCCATTGCGCAACTCGCTGCAGAACATTGAGATTCTCACCAGCGATCAGGGCAAGCTGGGTATTTCGCTCAATCATTTGGCGGAGTTGACCGGCCCCGACGGATCACTCACGAAGACCTTTAAGAACGCCGAGAAATTCACCGGCGACCTGGCGGACAACAAGGACGTGGGCGTCATCCTGCACAATTTCCGCGAGGCCTCGGAAAATCTCGACCGCACGCTCACCCATGTGGGGCAACAATTTGGCACGATTGGGACGAATCTCGAGCAAGCCAGCGATACGGTGAAGCACCAGCCGTGGCGCCTCATCTGGCCGGTGACGAAGAAGTACGACGAGCCAAGTGCCCCCAAAGCCACGCCCACGCCGGCGCCTGCGCCAAAAGCAACCCCGACGCCGAAGAAGAAACTTAGGTGAGGCGATTGCGCGCGGAGGCGGAGCCTGCGTCGCGGCGAACCGAGCGGAGCGAGATGGCTACCGCAGGCAGTCCCGCATGCGGGAGTGGAGCGGAAGCGACAGCAATTCATTCGCCGAACCGTCGCAAGCAGATGCGTTTCCTTGCTCGATCAAAGCGTGACCACCGGATCGCGCCAAAGTAGGCGGCTCTTCCCAGAGCCGCTGGAGAGCGCCATGCCGCAACGTCGATGACGTTTTCGATGAGCGCGTTCGCTGCGTTCAGTCGTTAATAATCGCAATGACGTGGCCATGCTTTCGTTACAGGCACCCTTCACTGCTTCGGCGCCGCCGGCGGTTCCGGTCGAAACAGATTAAACATCCGCCCTGGCAGGGCGACGCCATCCTTCAGCAGATCGCCGGCTTCCTTGACCGTCCGCGGCACGATCCTGGCCGCACCGGTTACGGCGCCCTCTGCCATGCCTCCCACTCGGACGGGCCGCACGCGCACATTGTCCAGGGGACCGCTGACTTCCATTTCCAGCGTGCGGCTCAGGAGGCTGGTCGCCACGCCCACGATCCCGCGCAGGTTGCCGTGCGCCAGGGCGTCGACCTTGCGCTGGTTGAAATCCACCGTGCCGGTGGCGGTCACCTTCATGGCATCGCTCGTCGCGGTGAATTGCGAGACCTTCGCGACGCCGTTCGTGATGGCGAAGGTGGCATCGAGCTGTCCATCGCCACGGCGCTGCACGGGCGAGATGAGCGCCGAGAAGAGCGCATAGGTTTGATCGAGGAGCGGCACTTTCACGAGCGGCGCGTTCGTCAGGTGGAGGCTGCCATTTCCAGTCAATGCGGCGGGTTCGGTGCCGATCGCGCCTCGATAGTCGAGCGCGAGGATCGCTTCGCCGATGGATTCTTCTGAATCGCCCAGCCACGGTTTGAGTTGCGCCACCCTCACCTTGGCGGCGGTGATATCGGCCTGGCGCAGAGTGCCGTTGCTGTAGGCGCCGTCGATCTTCCACTGGCCGCCGAAGCTCTGTCCGCTGAGGTGCGACAATCGCCACGTTTCTCCATCGAACGCCAACTGTCCGGTGAGGCGATCGATCGCGAGAGGCTCGCCGCGGAAGGGGATCGTGACATCCGCCGGACTGACGAGCCGGAGTGAGCCGACCGTGGGAGCCTTGCCTGGGCGGTAGGTGAAATCCTTCACCGCGACTTCCGGAAAAACGCGGATGTGCGTGCCTGCCGGAAGCACCGCGGCCTGGCCGGGGAGATTGGTGAGAAATTCCACGAGATTGGCTTTGCCGCTGAGTTCCGCGAGGCGCAGCGTGTTCGTGCCGGGATGGAAGCTCCCCTCGATGCGGTCGGTCTGCCGGTCGGCGTCGGTGAGATTTCCGGTGAACTGCACCGGGCCGCCCGGCCAGTCTTCAGCCGAGCCCTTCAGCGCCAGGGATCCGTGCGCGAGTTGCAGCGCCAGGCTGCCTTGCAGCCGCGAGGCGGTGAGCGTGGCGTCGATGCGCGATTCCTGCGCCTTGAACGCCCCCCAAGCCGTGGACTGCGTCCGATATTCGATTTTCCATTTTTTCTCGAGATAGGAAGCGCTGCCGGTAAGCCCCTCGAGCTTCACGGATTCGCCGCCGATGGTGAAGGCGAGGCTGGCCGGGGTGCCCACTTCGACCGAGCCGATGCTGGAGAGCGCCGGGCCCTGCGGCGCAAACGACCATGCCAGGTCCTTGATCGCGAGATCGGGGAACTTCCCGATGCGTATCTGCGCGGGCAGAAAAGCGGACAGCGCGGGAAAACTGCGGGCGAATTCCAGCAGGTTGGCCTTGCCGTGGAGATCCGCGATGTTGAGCAAATGCGAGTCGTCCGCGTAGGTCGCGGAAAATTCGTCGGTTTGGCCCGCGGCGTCGGCCAGCGTGCCGGAGATGCGCAGCGGACTCGTGTCCCAATCGGCCATCGCGAACGACACATTTGCCGCGCCCGCTTTCAATTGCAGCCGGGCGTCGGCCTTCATTCCCTTCGAAGAAATTTCCGCGCTGATTCCCGCGTTGGTCATGGGAATGCCCTGCCACTCCACGTTGCGGCCCTGGCCGCTGAGATTGGCCCGCCAGCTCGGGGCATTCGCATCCCGGAGGTCCACGGAGTAGCTTCCCTCGATCGTGAAGGGTTGCGCCTCGGGGTTGAAGGCCAGCACATCGAGCGAGGCGCGAAGCACGCTGAGGTCGAGGAAGAAGGGGGCCATGGGTGTGTTGGGCTTTTCCGGCCCCGGGCCGAGGAGCACCTTTCCCGAGAGCGCCAGGGCCAGCGCGCCTGTGCGGGCGTCGATCTTCAGCACGTCCACCGCGCCCGGACGAACCACGACTGTGGTCGTCACGTGCTCGAAAGTGATTGCACCGCTGCCGTCGTGAAGAACCAGCGTGCCATCTTTGACATGCCAATGGCTGATAAAACCGCGGCTGGCCAGGATTTCGAGAAGCGGAAGGCGCACATGGAGGTCGCTCACCTCAATGACCGGCTGATTGCCCGTGGCTTCACGATCGAGCACGACATGTTCGAGATGAAGGCCATGCCATGGTGACCACGTGCGGAGCGAGTAATGAAGATAAATGCCGCGCCCGGCAAGTTGCGTGACGACTTCCTTCTCCACCCAGGCCGCGATTTTCCCGCGGGCCAGCCAGACGCCGAGTCCAAGAATCGCCAGGATCAGCAATACCCAACGCACCCAGCCGAAACGCCGCTTTTTGGGCTTCCACCCATGTTCCCCGCCATTCCCTCCGGCTCCATTTGGACGTTCAGCCGCAGCCTCGTCCCGGTCGGAAAGGGATGGTCTGGATTCTCCGGAGGGTGACGGATGCATCGCTGGAGAGTGTAGCATACGCATTTCCTTGGGAAACGCCGCTCCTGTTCCGCGCGGCTGGGTTGGGTTCGTAATCGAACGAATCTGAGAGCGCCGGAGGAAATGAGACAGAGGTGGCGCGAGGCGGCGCCCCACGTAGCGGCGAATCCATTCGCCGAACCGCTGCGAACGGCTCTGCATTCTTTCTCAAAGGCGCTTTCTCGAGATCAGGGGAGGAAGATGAAGAGAGCGAGGGAGAGTCCGGTCGGCAGTCAAACTCCCGCCCACCGCCGGCAACTCGCGATCGTATTCGACATCAGCATCGCGATCGTCATCGGTCCGACCCCGCCGGGGACGGGTGTGATCGCGCGGCACTTGGGCGCCACCTCGTCGAAGGCCACATCGCCGACGATCTTGTAACCCTTGGCTGTCCCTGGCGCTTCGACCCGGTTGATGCCCACATCGATCACCACCGCTCCTTCTTTCACAAAATCCGCCTTCACAAATTCCGGCTTCCCAATTGCGGCGATCAAAATATCCGCCCCGGCACAGACGGACGCGAGATTGCGCGTGCGCGAGTGGGCGACCGTGACGGTGGCGTCGCCGCCGCGTCCTTTGTTCATCAGGAGCAACGCCATCGGTTTGCCGACGATCATCGAGCGCCCCAGGACGACCACATTGGCGCCGGCCGTTTCGATCCCGCTCTCGATGAGCAGCCGCTGGCAGCCCAGCGGCGTACACGGCACGAAACCATCCGCATCGCCGAGGGCGAGCTTCGCGACACTGATTGGGTGAAATCCATCCACGTCCTTCCGTGGATCGATGGCCTCGACAATGGCGCGTTCGTCGATTTGCGGCGGAGGCGGCGATTGCACGAGGATGCCGTGAATGGCGGAATCCGCGTTGAGCTTGTGCACGAGCGCCAGGACTTCGGCCTGCGTCGCAGAAGCGGGCAACTCGTGTTTCACCGAGTGCATCCCGAGATCGTGGCACATCTTGTCCTTCGACCGCACATAGGCGCGCGAAGCGGGATCGTCGCCGATCAGGACCACGGCCAGTCCGGGCGTGACGCCGCGCGCCTTCAGTTCGGCGATGGCCGCTTTGGATTCGGTGTGGGTTTTCTGGGCGATGGCTTTGCCGTCGATCAAGGTCATGATGCAGGAAGATGCCCGTCGCGCAGCCAGAGCTCAAGCCGGGCGCGTTCGGTTTCGAATTCCTCCTCCGTCGTCGTGCTGATCGCGGGCCGGGGCTCATCGAAAACGACGGTGACTTGGGCGAAGGGCTTGGGGATGCGAAAGGCGTCCCAGCTCTTGAGTTCCCAATACCGCGAATACTCGATGCGCACGGGCATGATCACGCCATCGGTAACTTGGGAGAGCTTCACCAGGCCCGGATTTAAGTGATAGCGCGGCCCCCGCGGACCGTCGGGGGTAATGGCCATCATGCATCCGGCTTCCACGCGGTGGCGCATCTCGACCATCGCCCGCACGCCGCGCCTCGAACTCGACCCCCGCACGGCGCCCACGCCGAAGCACTCGATGAACGCGGCGACGATCTCGCCATCCTTGCTCGCGCTGGTCAGCGCCGCGCCGGGGCGCTTCGGGAAGTAGCGTTCGAAGAGATAGGGGACAACGAGGAGCCGGTTGTGCCAGAAGGCCCAGAGCAGCGGCCGTCGCATTGGCAGTTGAAAATTGCCCGCGCGATCTTCCACCCGGAAACGCAGGGTGAGCAGGAGCAGGCGGACGATCCGCGAACCAATCGCGGCGATGATCCTGGCTCTTTTCTCCGCGGTCACTCGGCGTTCTCCTGCCAGCGAAATGCGCCCGGCATCTCCAGGCCGAGTTGATCGAGAATGCGCGCGACGACCGTATCCGCCATCTCGTCGATATCCCGCGGCCGGCTGTAGAAGCTGGGGGACGCGGGCAGCACGATGGCGCCCGCTTCCATCACCGTGACGACATTGCGCGCATGGATCAAATTCCAGGGGGTTTCCCGCGGCACCAGGATGAGCCGGCGGCGTTCCTTGAGGAAGACATCGGCGGCCCGCAGGATGGTAGTCTCGCTCGTGCCTGCGGCGATGCGGCCCAGCGTCCCCATGGAGCAGGGAACGATCACCATGGCATCGAAGCGGGCCGACCCGCTGACGAACGGCACATTCATCGACTTGTCGTGATGCTGGTGCACGCCCGGCGAGACGAGGAGCTCACCGAGTTCCTCGTGGACGACCTGCTTCGCGTAGCTGCTGAAGACGAGGTGCAGTTCGTGGACGCTGGGGTCGAGCTGGGCGAGCAGCCGCTGGAGGTAGACGGCGCCACTCGCCCCCGTCGCGGCAATGACGAGTTTCATCTCAGAGGTTGGGGAAGGAGTGCCAGCGAATCACACGAATGACGCAAATAAAAGACAGACCCATTCGTGTCATTCGCGTGATTCGCTGGCTGAATTCTTCATCTCCGATTTTGCGTCGTGGCCGTTACAGATAGTCCGATGCATGGAGGCGGCGCGTGAGGTCGCCCTGGCGGGTGAGCAATTCCGTGTACAGATCCTTGTTGTCGGTATCCGGTTTGGCCCGTGTGGACTCGTCGAGCCGGACGAAGCGCTCGCACAAGCCGCGAAACGTGGTCGGGGCGCCGAGCGCCATCTGGCTGGCATAGGCCGCCTGGAGGGCGGCGCCGAGAGCCGCGCCTTCCGAGGAGGCGAGACAGATGGTGGGCACGCCGAAGATATCCGCCGCGATCTGGCGCCACACGGCGCTCTTGCTTCCGCCCCCCGTCAGGCGGATTTCGGTGGGCTGAATGCCCAACTCGCGGAACCGCGCCAGCCCGTAGCCGAGGCCCAGCGTCACGCCTTCCATCGTGGCCCGGGCGAGGTGCTCGGGGTTCATATTGTCCAGCTTCAATCCGTGGAGGACGCCGGTGCCATTGGGCAGATTCGGTGTCCGCTCCCCGTTGAGATAGGGCAGGAAGAGAAGTCCGCCCGAGCCGGGAGGCGCGGCGGCGACATTTTTCTCCAGCTCGTCGTGCGACCAGCCATACATTTTGCGCACCTGCTCGGTCGCCACGGTCACGTTCATCGTGCAGGCCAGGGGCAGCCAGCGATCCGTGCTGTCGCAGAACGCGGCGACTTCGCCCTGCGGGTCGATGACCGGCTTGTCGGCAAAGGCGTAAACCGTGCCCGAAGTGCCGAGGCTGACGGTGACCACCCCAGGCTGCACATTCCCCGTGCCGATCGCCCCCATCATGTTGTCACCGCCTCCCGCGCTTACGGTCACCTCGCCCTTCGACAGGCCCCACGCCTCGCGCAGATTCTCGCGGAGCAGGCCGAAGGCGCGGCGGGAACTCGCCAGAGGTGGCAGCGCGGACATGAGATTCGGGTCGATAAAATCGATGATCGGCTCGCACCATGTCTTTTCCCGCACATCGAACATGCCGGTGCCCGAGGCATCGCCGTATTCCATGCCGCGTTCGCCGGTGAGGTAGAAATTGAGGTAGTCGTGGGGGAGCAGGACGGTGGCAAGCGACTTGTAATTCCGCGGCTCGTTCTGTTTGAGCCAGAGGATTTTCGGCGCCGTGTAGCCGGGCAGCATGGCATTGCCGGCCAGCTTGATCAGCCCCTCGGAGTTTCCAAATTCCTCGTCGAACTGCGCGCACTGCTCGGTGGTCGAGGTGTCGCACCAGAGCTTCGCCGGCCGGATGACCTTGTTCTTTTTGTCCATCGGCACGAAGCCGTGCTGCTGGCCGCTCACACCGATGGCTTTGACCTCGTCCTTCTTCTTGCCCAGTTTTTGCAATACTTCGCGGACCGTGGCGTCCACCGCGTCGGTCCAGCATTTCGGTTCCTGTTCGAGGTGCCCCGGGGGCAGTCCATCGATCAGGCCATAGGCCTGGGAAGCGGCGGCCAGGATCTTTCCCGATTCCAGATCGAGCGCGATCGTCTTGGTGCTTTGCGTGCCGCTGTCGATGCCGAGTGAGATCATGGAGAAGATTCGTTGGGAAAGCGCTGGTCAGCCAGCAAGCGACGAGGCTAAATCTGAATCGTCGAAATCTGAAACCGAATTTTCCCGATGGTTAAAAAGCTCCTCCATACCCGCTATCGCGTGAGCGACCTCGATAAAACCGTCGCCTTTTACCGGGACGTGCTGGGCCTGGAACTCGTTCGCCAGCACACCTCGCCGCGTGGATCGCAACTCGTCTTCTTCAAAGCCCCCGGCAGCGAAGAAGAGATCGAAATCTGCAAATACGACGCCAGCGGCCCGGTGAACGTGGGGTACGACACCACGCATCTCGCCTTTGAGGTCGAAAATATCGAGCAGTTTGGCCAGCAAGCCGCCGCCAAAGGCTATCCGCTTTCCGATGGTCCCACGAAAACCAGCTCCGGCAGCGTGATTGCCTTTATCGATGCCCCGGAGGGGTACGAGATCGAACTCATTCAGAAGGCTCCCTAATCGCTATGGAGTTTGACTGGCTCGACGCCCCTTTCGATCTTCGGAAGATCACGCCCAAGGAGATCGAGGAGTCCTTTGAAGATCCGTTCAGCCTGCGCCTCCTGCCCGACGGGGTGGAGGACGACGAGAAGGCGCGCTATTTCAACCTCGGCAAAACGGTGGGCGATCGCGGAGTCTTCACCGTCTTCTGGACCGACGGGAAGCGTTACCGCGCTCTGCATTCCAGGGAGATGACGCCGGAGGAATTGACATTTTACGATCGCAAGAATTCGGAGCAAGGTTACTAAAGCCCCGCCCTATTCATGAAAGTCATCACCAACTGGAGTGAAGTACCCCGTTTTGGGACGGAGGAAGAGGAATCGGCATTTTGGGCCGATGCCCGGATCGACGTGCGCCTGATGAATGGCTCCCTGCTCAAAGCCGACACGCGGGAATCCACCACGATCACCCTCCGCTTCGACCCACGCCTCCTGGCCCGCATCAAACGCATCGCCCGCTCCCGGTATCTGAATTACCAGAGCATGATCAAACAGTGGCTGAGTGAGCGGTTGGAGAAGGAGATCTAGTTAGTGCTCGGTATTTAGTGCTCAGTGCTCAGTACGGTCATGAACGGTCGTAAAGCACTCGCACTACTCCTTCTTGCTCAGGCATGGGGATTTCCCAAAGCTGCAGGTGCCGACGATGTTCCGAATCCGGAGCCGTATAGAAGGGCATTTTTTGCGACACTGGAAAATCTCAACGGCGCGCTGAAGTCCAAGGGCCTTCCTATCGTGGGTGTTGACCCCGAGCAAGTTCGCGTCGTCCTTAAAGACTCAATATTGGGTCCAAAGACGGTCCTGGTGCATGTGAATCCGGCGTTCAACGTGGAATTCCTTCGGCCAACTGATCGAGCCAAATCCCCCAGCATTGCTGGCTTTTATCGGGACATTCCACTCAGTTGGCTTGGTTCGTATGACGCCCCTCCCAAACCCGTATGGAATTCAGAGCGGGCGGTTCAGGAGGGCAAATTTTGGTACGGTGCCGTCTATGGCGAACCTCTTGCCCACGTGGGAGCAGCGGAAACGGAGTTTGAGGATCAGATGAATCTTCCCAAATATCGGGAAGGTGAATGGGTCATCCGTTGGCGACGGATTGATGCCGAAGGGCATCGATTTCAGCTCGACAATATTTATTGCACGTTGGACGAAAAATTCGGGGTGAGTTTTTTGTCGCGCCTCTTCGTCTCGACGTTCGCGGAAGGCCAAAAGGTCCTCGTTTCCGCGGACCAGGCAATGGCCGTTGCCCAGCGGGCCGCGCAAAAACTGTTAGCAGGACCGATGACCTCTGCTTGGCCGAAGGGCCTCACCTTGATCCCTGAGGGCAAGCCGGAAACTCTGATCGTAAATCCAAATCACCTCATGAAATACAAGACCCCGGATGAAGTGCCCGTGGGCGATGTGGTAGCACGACTCGCGTGGGTCACAAAATTTCGCGCTTCGGATGACAAGGGCTCCGACGCATTCATTTTTCTCTGGATCGACACTGAAACCAAAGAGGTGCTCGGAGGCGACTTTACCTACTTTACCAAAAATCAACGACCGCGCTGAGCCGGCATGCCGTGTCGTTACCGGCCTCACTAAGCCCCAGTGAGCGCTTTCAAAAAACCCGGGGATTGCAGCTCGACTGGCCCAGCCTTAACGGTTCCCCCCGGTCCGTTAAAACGTAACCCTCCAGTCGAGCTGCTCCCCTATTTGGATTTTTTCCCCGTCCGCAATTGCGAACTCGGGATGGCCTTTAGCACCGGTCGTGCCACGTCATTTCCAGGCGCTTAAAAAGTTTTTTGCACAGAGGAAATTAATGGCGCTGGGGAAAATTACGGCGAGTGCTTCGCCCGGAAAACGTGGTGGAAATTAGCCAGCATGGGTGGCCTGCGGTGCAAAAAGAAGCACCACGTAGGGCGCGATTTACGGCAGACAAGCCCGCACGTTCCAACCAGCCTTTTCGAGGCGGATCCGCGCCTCTTCGTAGCTGATCCCGAGGGTGTTGCTGACCAGCCGCACACCACGGTCGCGCAGCTTGTCGTTGGAGATGCGCAGGTCGACCATGGCATTTCCGCGCACGCGGCCGAGCCGGATCATGGCACAGGTCGAAAGGAGGTTGAGCACGACTTTCGTCGCGGTGCCTGCCTTGAGCCGTGTGGAGCCGGTGACGATCTCCGGGCCCGTGGGCAGATCGATCTCCACATCCCAAGCCACGCCGTGCTGCCGGGCAGGATTGCACGTGACGAGTAGCGTATGGGCGCCGAGCGCCCGCGCCCGCTCCAGCGCGCCGAGGACAAATGGGGTGCGCCCGCTGGCCGTGAGCCCGCAGACAGCATCTCCCGCGCGGACTCCGCGCTCCAGCACGGCCAGTGCGCCGGACTCCGGCTGATCCTCCGCGCCTTCCACCGCGTGTTGCAGCGCCGTCGCGCCGCCGGCGATGATCCCCTGCACGAGTTCCGGTGAAGCGCCAAACGTTGGCGGAATCTCGCTCGCATCCAGCACTCCGAGGCGTCCGCTCGTCCCGGCGCCGATGTGAAAGAGCCGCCCGCCCGCTTTCATCGCCGCGCCCACCACATCCACCGCGGCGATGAGTTCCTTCCGGCACGCCCCGAGCGCCTGGGCGACGGAATCCTCTTCCGTGACAAAAAGATCGACCAGTTCCGCAGTGGAACTGTCATCCAGCCGCGCCGAGCGCGGATTGCTCTGCTCCGTTGAGGCCACGGCCAGCGCGCTTGCGTCCGCGACCACCGCCGAGTTCGGCTCGGCGGGGATTTGAGATTTGAAATTTGAGATTTCAGATTCTCCGCACTCCGGAATTTGATTTCTGATCTCGGCCTTCGCGGCCAGCCACGCCGCGCCCAGTGCGCCCGATTCCGCGCATACCTCGACGGTGGCTTCCGGCAGAAGCGTGCTCAGCCGATACTTGTAGAGAGCGACATACTCCGGATGATGCGTGAACAAGCCGCCGATGAGGCGCACCGGTGCGGCCAGGAAGCCGAGCCGCTGCGCGACGGCGCGGGTGAATTCCGCGAGCACCGTGGCGCCGCCCTGGATCGTGGCCAGCATTTCGGGTTCGCCGTGCTTCGCTGCCTGGAATATCGCCGGCGCCAGGCGGGCGACGCTCATCTTGTCGGCCTGCATGGCCCAACCCACCAGGTCGGGCAGGCGGTTGAGCCCCACGGTGCGCAGGATTTCGCCGGCCAGCGGGGTGATTTTCTGGTTCAGGTCGAAATGCGTGAGCACGAGGCGCAGCCCGCGCCGGGCGAGATCGTAGCCGCCTCCCCGGTCGCCGAGCAGTTGGCCCCATCCGCCCGCTTTTTCCACCTGCGCGCCTTTGCGCCCATGCACGGCGGCCCCGGTTCCGGCGATGACCACGATGCCATCGCCATCGTGGAACGCCGTCGCCAAACCTGAATCGCGATCGCTCCCGACCGCGATTTCCGCGCGAGGCCAGATCGCGGCCGCCAGGCGGCGCAGCCGCGTCCTGTCCTCCTCCGTGGCGCAGCCGGCGAGGAATGCGCCGACGTGGCCGGCCTCGGGGGGCAGCACGGAAAAGAGGCGGGTCAGCGCTTCATCCGTAATCAAGCGCAGGTTGGACGCGGGCAGGGAGCCATTGCGTAAAACTGCGCCAGTGGGCGTGAGCAGGACCCACTCGGTTTTTGTGCCGCCGCCTTCGATGCCGAGAATGCGCTTTGGACTTTCCATCCCTCCACTATCGTGAAACATCGCCCCGCAGACAACTTCCGTGAATCCTTCCGCCCTGCTCTGCTCCCGTGCCCCTCTGGAGCAGGTCTTGCCGGCAGGGGCGGATGCAACCTTTCATCCCTGGTGAATTATGCCCGAAGCCTCCGCCCGCATCGCCCAACTCCGGCAGGAGCTGGAAGAACATAACCGGCGCTATTACGACGAAGCCACGCCCTCGATCACCGACCAGGAGTACGACGCGCTCTTCCGTGAGTTGCAGGCGCTGGAGGCGGCGCATCCAGAGCTGATCACTCCCGATTCTCCGACGCAGCGCGTCGGCGAAAAGGCGACCGCGGGCTTCAAGCAGGTGCGCCATGCCGTGCCCATGCTCAGCCTCGACAATCTCTTTGCCAAGGATGGCATTGAGGCCCTCCGCAAGTGGATCGCCAGCGTCGAAAAACTGGTGCCCGGCGAAACGCTGGAATGGCACGTGGAACCGAAGATCGACGGCCTGGCCATCAACCTGCGCTACGAGGAGGGCTTGTTCAAAACCGGCACGACACGCGGCGACGGCGAGACCGGTGATGACATCACCGAGAATCTCAAGACGCTGCGCAGTGTGCCGCTGCGATTGCTGGGCAAGAAGCCGCCCGAGGTCATCGAGGCCCGCGGCGAAGTCTACCTGCCGGTGGCCGGGTTCCAGAAGATCCGTGAAGAGATGATCGCTGCCGGGGAGGAGCCATTCGCCAATGCGCGCAATACGGCCGCCGGCACGTTGAAACAACTCGACCCCGCGCTGGTCGCCAGGCGCCCGCTGGAAATCTTCCTTTACGGGCTGGGCGAGACGAGTGTCGAACCGCCGCCGACGCAGGCCGAACTCATGGCCTGGTTGAACTCGCTGGGCTTGCGCACTCCGAAATTCACGCGGGTGTGCCGCACGGCGGATGAAGTCATGGCCGCGATCGATGAACTCGACTCCATCCGCGACACCTTCGGCTATGAGACGGACGGCGCCGTCATCAAGCTCAACTCCATCGAGCAGCGCGAACGGGTCGGCTACCACTCCCGGGCGCCGAAGTGGGCCAAGGCCTGGAAATACGTCTCCGAACAAGCGGAAACGCGGCTGCGCGAGATCACCGTCCAGGTGGGCCGCACCGGTGTGCTCACGCCCGTGGCGGAATTGGAGCCGGTCTTCCTGCGCGGCAGCACGATCAGCCGCGCTACGCTGCACAATGAAGACGAGATCAAGCGGAAGGACATCCGCATCGGGGACACGGTCGTGATCGAAAAGGCCGGCGAAGTCATCCCCGCCGTGGTGAAGGTCGTGCTGGAAAAGCGCCCGGCGGACGCGGCGCCCTTCGATTTCCTCGCGCACATCGGCGGCAAGTGCCCGGTGTGCGGCGGTTCGGTGCGGCGCGATCCGGATTTCGCGGTGTGGGTCTGCGAAAATGTGAATTGCCCGGCGCAACTCACGCGCCGGCTTG
>Ga0105237_10005481_pt1 | contig 14301 bp, 10 predicted proteins | sample KBSC24metaG_FD_81520 | JGI IMG/M metagenome (GOLD analysis project Ga0105237, IMG submission 81520) | Corn rhizosphere microbial communities from Kellogg Biological Station, Michigan, USA - KBS C2-4 metaG | ecosystem: Host-associated > Plants > Roots > Rhizosphere > Soil | place: Michigan, USA... | reverse complement strand
TGGGGGATGGCCAACGCCGCGGCGACCCTGGTGGGCCAGAATCTGGGAGCCCGCAAACCCGAACGCGCCGAGAAGTCCGTCTGGCTGGCGGGCTTCTACAACATGATCTTTCTCGGACTGGTCGCCGTGATCTTCATCGGATTCGCCGGGCCCCTGGTCCGGATCTTCACCACCGATCCGGACGTGGTTTCTATGGCCTCCACCACGCTGCGGACGATTGCGTACGGTTACATCTTCTACGCCTGGGGCATGGTGATCGCGCAGGCCTTCAACGGTGCGGGCGATACGAATACTCCCACCATGCTGAACGTCCTGTGCTTCTGGGTGTTACAGATTCCGCTGGCGTGGCTGCTCGCGTTTCGCATCGGGCTGGGACCGAACGGGATCTTCGTGGCTATTGCGATCGCACAATCGGCGCTGGCCGTGGCCGGCGTGGTGATGTTCCGCCGCGGAAAATGGAAAGGGTCGACCGTCTAGCGAAGCCGGTAGACCGTCGCGGTTTCGGTCTGATACATCGGACTCAGGTCGGGGCGTGATTTGATGGCTTCCTGGATGGCGGATCCGTCATCGCGAGTGATGCCCTGCCGGAAGTCGATCCCCGAGAATGCGAAGTACGTCAATCCGTGTTCTGACGTGAATATGCGGAAGTTGCTCATCCAATCTATGATGCGCGCATGGTCTTCGCGATACCAGTAGGGCGGAGGCAGCGTCCGGCGCATGGCGTGGCGGCCGGTGTTCAGGTAGACCAAACCGTCTTCACTGCTCAGCAAAGTTGCATCCTGCGGCAGCGTGGTGCGGATCCAGTCATAGCTTGCGATACGGTCCGCATTCGCTGCGCGATGCGCGGTCTCCTGTTCCGGAAGCAGGACTTGGCCTACGTAAATCTGGAGCCCCACAGCGCCCACCAGAACGCTGGCCGCGAACAGGAGCATGCCCGCCGCCACCACGCGTTGACTCGCGTCGCGATGCTGTAGTCCCTTGCGCAGCATCGAAGACAAGTGCTCCATCTCCGTCATCAATCCGGCCAGGGCTAGCGGGAGAAAGGGCAGCACGAACCGTTCGTTGGGAGGAAAATGCCACACGACTAACTGCGCGCAACTGCCCGCGGCGAGAAGCGCGTATAACTGTCCCTGTCCCCGCCGGAACATGCGAACCACGCCTGAAATCGTCGCGATAGCGATCACCTGCGCGACCGTCTTGACGACGAACGAGCTAGCCACGTTGGGTAGCACCAGCGATCCAAGGCCCAATAGGAGCCCGTCGATATTTCTCCAAATGAAAACGGGCAGGTCGCGAACCGAAATCGAGTAGAGCTCGTAACGTAAATAGTCGGTGTAATAGATCAGTGCTGGATCGCTCGTGGGAACCTGGTGCAACCTTGTCCAGACGGTCCAGCCCGCGATGAACGGCAGCATCGCGCAAGCCCACAGAACGGCCTCGCGGCGCTTATGACGCGTCCACAGATAGAACGGCCCTGCCACCAGGAAGACGATACCCGCGGAGCGCGTCAGATATGCCAATCCCGCCACGGCCCCTGCGGCGATGGAGGTGGCTCGAGTCGCGCGCTCGGTAAGCAGCATCGCCGCAATCATCAGCGCGGTATACGCCAGCTCAGATACCAGCGTCGAGCTAAACACAAGCATGTACGGATTCACCGCGACTAGAAGCATCAGCACCCAGGCTCGCCAGTCCGCGATTCCCAACCTTGGAAACAACCAAACCAGTTGCAGCATGATGGCCGGCAGCGCCAGCCAGGAGGTCCATGCGGCGATCGGAAGGTTCAGCGGGAACTGAGGACTAAGCCGCCATGCGATGGAAAGCAATAACGGGTAAAGCGGCGGATACTTGGTCTGCGACGGTTCTCCGGGAAGGCTTTCGATGCGGTAGCCGCCGCCATCCGCAAGCGACTTAGCGGAGGCGTAATAGAGACTGTCGTCGTGCAGGTCGCCAAAGCTCGGAAGGTCGCTATGCCGCCACAGGAATATCGCGGATGGCGCCAGCGACAGCAACACGAAGACGAATACGAGCGGGCGGGAGGCGAAATTCACCGGACATTCACCACTCTGGAGTATCGTCGGAATTCTGCCGAACCTATAGGAAGCAATGGCTGTTGCGTCCACAACCGAGTTCCCGGCCGCGGATGCGGCACCATTCTCTACTTCCCCCGTGGAGCGAGGGTTTCGGCGAGGTTTATGCGTGGCTTCGGCGCTGGCCGCCATCGTGCTGCTGTGTTACATCGCCACCATGCTGTGGGCGGTCAATGAATTGTCTCCGCCCGAATCGGTGGTGGCGGCGCAGTCGCTGATGCTGGTGCACGATGGGACGCTCTACTACGACCTGAAGCATTATCCCTTCACGGTGTGCGCCTACATGCCGTTGTTCTACTGGCTCGAGTCGGGATTGATCCGGGCCGGATTCCCGGCAGTCCTGGCGGGCCGCTGCATCAGTTTCGCGGCTTTATGTGGATTGATCTTTTTATGCGGACGGATCGCGCTCTTGTATACCGGAGACCGCAATGCCGCCTGGGTTGCGTCGCTTGCAGCGGCATCGAGCTCGTTGCTAGGATCCTGGGGCACCACGGGTCAAGTGGATACACTGGCTGCATTCTTTGCGCTCATGGCGTTTTATCAGTACTCGCGATATCAGGTCCGGGGGGACTCGTCGTTGTGGATTGCGGGCCTATTCGCTGCACTGGCGCTGTTCACGAAACAGACCATGCTGGCCGCGCCCGCCGCGATCTTCCTTCTCTTGTTGATACGCGATCGCAAGAAAGCCCTATGGTTCGGCGTGATTTTCGGCGCCAGCGTGGGAGCCGCAGTTCTGGCCATCAATACCGCACTCCAGGGCCGGTTCCTGGCGAACACGCTGTTCGCCAACATCAATCCCTTCAGCGCTACTCAGTTTTTTACCCAGTTCCGCTATTTTGTTTCGATCTCGTTCGGGTTGCTCACGATCTTGGTGGTCTCCTTCGGCCGCATGCTTCGCGGACGCGCTCTCGCACCCTGCGTTTACTTGATTCTGGCGGTACTGGTCTTCCTGGGAACCGCCGCGAAGTTCGGCTCGGATACGAATTATCAAATCGAGTCGACGCTTCTACTGGCTGTGTGCGCGGCCGTCGGCTTGCATCAAATGAAGTTTTTCGAGCTCTACTTTGAGCGCAGTAAAAGCTGGGTCACATTGCTCCTGATCCCGCTGGCGCTGCACATGGCGATCGGCTACCGCATCTCCGCCAATACCTTACTGGCCAGGCTGATGAAGGAAAAGATATTCCGGGCACAGATCGAACAGTTGCGGCCCTACGTCCAACCGTCGGGCGGACTGGTCCTGTGCACGGACTTCAACGCCATGGTGCGATTGCGCCAAAGAATGGACGTCGAGCCGCTCATTTACAACCTACTCGTATCGGCTCATGTGGTCGATCCTGAGCCGGTTCGCCGCGATCTCGCAAACGGCGCATTTTCGACGGTGATCCTGAGCGAAGATGTGTTTCAACCCCCGCAGTTCAAGGACGGCGAGATCGGAACACTGCCCGCCAGCCAACTGGATGAAGTGCGCAGGCACTATCGCCTGGTCCAGCGTGTGCCGGGGCCATTCCTGGATGCTTACGTGTACCAGCCGTTAAACCGGGAGACTCTGTAATGAAGGCGGTGCCCATTCTCGATCAGGCCGAGTATCACAACATTCGATTTCCGTACGACCCGCGGCGAGCGGCCGTATGGCGGGCTATCGCGCGCTATCTGCAACGCTGGGTGGATGCATCTCAGCCGCTGCTTGAACTGGGGGCCGGTTACGGCGAGTTCACGCACGCGATCCAGGCTGCTTCCAAGTGGGCTGTGGATCAGAATCCGGCGCTGGCTGAGCACTGGGATCCGTCGGTCAAAGCGCTGTTTCAATCCGCGCTCGATCCGTGGGCGATTCCCGACGCAAGCCTCGGCACTGTTTTCGCGTCCAATTTTCTTGAGCACTTCACCCTGGAAGAAGGCGCGCAGATTCTGACGCAGGTCCAAAGCAAACTTAAGCCCGGCGGGCGATTCATCGCCATTCAACCGAACTTCCGGCTGGAACCGCGGCGCTACTTCGACGACTACACGCACCGCACGGCGTATACCGACGCGGGGTTTCAAGACTTCCTGCGATCGCTCGGCTGGCGAATTGAGCATGCTGAGCCGCGCTTTACTCCTTTCACCATGAAGTCGCGGCTGCCCACCGCGGAATGGCTGGTAAGTCTGTATCTTGCCTTGCCATACAGGCCTTTGGCGGGCCAATTCCTGGTGGTGGCCAGCCGCTAACACTCGGAGCCTTTTCTGCCGATCTGTCGGGGGATATGTGGCGCGGTAAAACCGTCGCAGTGATCCTGCCGACCTATAACGAAAAAGACTCGATCCGCGCGGCGGCCTTCGACTTCCAGCACGATGGACTGGCCGACGAGGTGATCGTCGTCAACAATAACGCCGCTCCGGGAACTTCGGAGCAAGTGGCGGGATCCGGGGCGCTGGAATTGTTCGAACCGAAACAGGGTTACGGGAATGCGCTGCTCTGCGGAATCGACAACTGCCGTGCGGAACTGATCGTACTTGCCGAGCCGGATGGAACTTTCAGCGGCCATGATCTTCTAAAACTGCTGGCCTATTCCGATGATGTGCCGGTGGTTTTCGGCACTCGCACCAGCCGCGAGTTTATTTGGGCGGGCGCCAACATGGGACCGTTCCTACGCTGGGGAAACTGGGCAGTGGCCAAGATGACGGAACTGCTGTTCAACACCACCATCCTGACGGATATGGGTTGCACCTACCGGTTGTTTCATCGCGAGGCATTGCAGCGAATCCGTCCGCACCTTACCATTGGCGGCTCGCACTTTGGACCACAACTGCTGATGGAAATCATCGCGCACGGGATTCCGTTTATTGAGATCCCTGTGAACTACCGCCGGCGGGTGGGCGAATCCAGCGTAACCGGAGACCTATGGAAGGCGTTCAGGCTGGGGCTCCGCATGATCACTCTGGTACTGAGCTACCGCGTCGGTCTGCAACAAGCAGCGCGCGTTCGTTGGGATGATCGGGGTCGACGGCAGATTCTCTCTACTGACCAGTCGGACCTAGTGTCGCTGATGGAGCGCACAAGCGAGGGTCAAACGGAGCGTGAAGCCACGGAAGAATCAATCCACCGCGGCTGCTAAGGAGCCAGAAAGGCTACAGTCGCCCGATTTCAATCCGCAAGTTGTGCACTTTCCACAAAGGCATCCTTGCGTGCCTCGCGGCGCCGGACAGAGGCGGCCGACCATCTGGCGGCTACGCGGCGGCCCGTTTCGATCAGCGGCGCTTCGAGCAAACGGTAAGCCAACACTGGCACCAGGATCATCAATAACACCAGCGCCGCCCATTGCACGGGAGCCGGAAAGGACTTGAGCCTAACGAATGCGAACCATATCACCGGATCGTGGCACAAGTAGATTCCGTAGGAGTATTTCGCCACGCCTTGGCTAGCGCTGGTGATCCACGATTCGCGGAGCTCGAGAACGTTCGGTATAGCCAGCCCTAGGAGCATGCACGCGACATAGTCTGCGCGATAATCCGGGAAAACAGTCAGCGTGAGGACGAAACCAAGGGCTGTCACCGCGAAGATCGTGAACGGCCAGAGGACCGATGGAAGGCTGAACACGCGCTCTTTTCCCAACTGATACGCGAGTACGCCTGCCATGAAGCAAGGGAAGCAGGATAGCAGCGGTGCGGAAGGCACGGCCGCGAAAAACGCAGACCACAGAACTAGCACCACCACGGATGAAGGAAAACGTTTCAGGACTAGGTAGATGAACGGCAGCACCAGGTACATCTGGAGCTCTCTCGGGAGCGTCCAGAAGGGTGTGATCATATCGGGTTTGCGGAAAATGTTTTGGACCAGGAGGACATTCGCGAAGATCTCACCCCCATTCCACGACGTGTAGATGGTGTCCGGCGTCGGGGGAACTCTAAAAAGCAGTACGGCGACGATGCACAGGATACTGAGCGGGTAAATTCGGAAGATACGGCGGATGTAGAAATTCACGATGATTCCGACGGGCTCAGTCCGTTCCAGGGAGAGCATGAGAACCAACGCCGTATGGACAAAGAAGTACAACACGCCAAGGTGGGCCAGAATGTAAAACAGAGAAACCCAAAGCTCCTTATTCGGGACCGTCAGGGAGCCAAATTTGATCAAGGTAAGAATGAGGTGGGAACCGAAAACGCACAATACCGCAACGGCGCGCAGTACATCCAGGTTCCGAAATTCCGAACCCGGTGGAAATCTCTTGCCCGCGTTTATAGCCGCTAATGCCATAATTCTCCGTCCAGATATGCCGTGTTATCTGAGTACTATCGACAGAGGTAGGGCGGCGACTTTATGCCTGAAAATCTCGGCTCAGACGCGTTCCTGGGGGGCTAAGGAGCCAGAAATTCTATCTGACAGGCCGGACCATACGACGCTATCCCGGGCCCTCCGATCCGGATGGTACTCATCTGGGGCGGCCCAGGTGTTTCATTCAAGACGGAAGCGAATTCTTTCAGCGTGGCAGGCAAGGACTGCGCCAACATCGGGGACACCATAACTTCGGGTATGATCCGAAACGCCTGGTCTTCGTTTTCGCGACGCAAAGTTACCTCGGGAACTCCAAGCCACATCTTCTGGAGCTTGCCTCTTAGACTGGTGCCGCATTGCATCGTCCAAAAGACGGGCTGGCCGGACGCCGGAAAGTCGAGTTGATTCGTGACGGTTGCAGCCACATGTCCGATCGTATGAAGGCTCTCGAAGCGGGGTGCGGAACGGCGCTCCAGTAATAAACTACGCGTTCCGAGAAGGCGTGTGTTGTACCAGCGATAGATTTCGAGCCACATGGCGGGAGTCTCAGCCCAAGGATGGCGCCGGTCGATCGCGAGCCCATCGAAAACCAGGAAGCGGGGACCCCTATCCCGGATAAATGCGCCGTTCAGGCGGTCCAAATACGGCGTATAAGCAGAGTATCGTTGCACTACCGGGTATAGTTTCAGATTCAATCCGTCCAGCAAGGCACGGCTGTAAACCACCGACAGGGACGACACGGTGGAATCGCCGATGATGACGCGCATTTGCGGCTCAATCCGTGCTTGGGGCGCGACCTCACCTTCGGCAGCGTGAAGCGACGCCTGCAGGCGTGCCGGCCGCAAAGCACCTAACGCCAGCGAAGTGCCGCGCAATCCACTGACCTCTCCAGCGGCGTCTTCTAATCCGACGCGTGAAAACATATATTCGGTCGACACGATTCCGTAGTTCAACAAGACCAAAAACGCGATGGGGGCGCGCTTACCGTTCAAAGGCAACGCCAAGGATGCGAGGGCGAGGGCCAAGCCCGCAAAGCAAAAGAAGTTGATGACATGCACATCCGCCCGGACGAAACCATGTTTCACGCTCACGAGCAGAGGGATCGCCAGTAGGGCTACCAAGAACCAGACCATATTCCGATGCGACTTGGTCCGCGCAAACAGAAACGCTCCGATGCCGAGCATTACTTCCACCACTCCCGCGAATTCAATGGGATCTCCGTGGACCGACATGGCGTTCGAGTAACCGCGCACGATCTCCACATTGGCTCGCAAATAGCCGGTAAATGCATTGAACGACGGCAACAGGAGCCAGCAGCCGATTGCCGCCGCAGTCAGCGGCACCACCGCAGCCAGGGCAACTTCGCGCCATGCTTGTTTCCCTTTGCGAATCGCCCGATCCGCCAGGAACCCCACGATCGCTCCAGAGGCGATCATTCCGCCGGTCAACTTAATCAAAGGAATGATTCCCGTCAGTGCTAACGCCACGATGTATCGTCCATGCCCGCCACGGCGCCGCGCATTCACTAGCAGCACCAGCACGGCAGCCAGAATCAGGTTCTCCGGACCCATGTAGTTGAACCAGTAGAGCGGGGCCGATAAGCTGAAAAACATTGTGAAGAACGCCAGGCTTCGTAAGGAGACGCCGGCCAGGTAGAACAAATCCGTGATGACGGCGATCAAGACCGCCCACAGAACGCCTTGAAACACTAGCGCATGCGCGAGGTTCGCGCCGATGTCTTGTGGGAAGACTAAGTAACCCAGGGGCCCAGTGGTCCAGACTACGTCCCTGCCGATCGCAAGTCCGTGCGCAGCCGCATAGTTCAGAGCAAAGACCCAGGTGTTATCAATAGTGTCATCGATGGGCCAATATCGCACGGGACAAGCGATCAAGATCGCCCACAACAATAGTGCGGCCCGCACTACGCGCTGGATGAGAGACTCGCGTGCCGGTGAGCCATCCGCGATGGATGCGACCGATTCGGAAGTTAGGACGATCTCGGGGGCTGCGTTCATCCCGTCAGCGCGCCGGCGCGAACAGCGCAGGACCCACTTGCTCTTGGTTCTCTCGGATCCACTGCAACGTATCCTCAAAGACCACTTTGGGACTGCGCGCCGGCTTCCAACCGCAAACTGACTCGATCTTGCGATGGTCCGTGACGTAGATCCGAAGGTCGGCTCGCCGCTCGGCGGATTCGGATCCGATTTCAATCTTCTGACCCGTCAACTCTTCCGAAGCGCAGGTCATTTCACGCAGCGACAGGCTGAACTCCAGCCCTCCTCCTACGTTGAGGGTGAGCCCATGGAACTGTTCCATACGCCCGGCCTGGCCCCCCACAAGCTCGGCCAAATCGCTCACGTGTAAGATATCTCGCACTTGCTTGCCTTCTCCGCCGAAGCCTACGTATCGCAGGGGACGGCCGAAGTGGTGCGCCGCCAGCCACAGGGTGACCACTCCTTGGTCGACCTTTCCCATCTGCCAGGGACCGGCGATCAGCCCGCACCGGTTGATCGCGTAGCGCAAGCCGAAAGCATCGGCAAACTCCTCGATCATGAGCTCGGCCGCAAGCTTGGTCATCCCGTAAATGGAGCGGGCTCCCGCGGTGGGAAGCGTCTCCGCGATCCCTTGCGCGGACGCGCCTGGAACGTCTTGTCGATCCAGCCACTCGAATCTGGTGCTGGTTTCGCGAAAGCCCAAACTATTCAGCGTCGCAGCGGGATACACCCGGCTGGTGGAAAGGAAAATAAAATCTGCCTTCGTAACGGATGCCAGACGCAGGCAGTTGTAGCAGCCTAATAGATTCGTCTGCACGACATAATCCGGCGAACCCCCGTACCCAGCCTGGGCTGAGGGTTCCGCGGAGCATTCGACGATCAGATCAGCCGGCACCGCTTCCAGGTCGGAAGGCTGGCGCACATCGCCATGCACAAACCGTATGCCTGCGGCGCTGAGGCGCGGAATGTTCAACTCACTGCCACGACGGCGCAAGTTGTCAAAAGCAACGATGTCGGCACCGGGGAATCGCCGCTTGAGTTCGAGCGAGATAGTCGATCCGACGAATCCCGCGCCGCCCGTAACCAGGATGCGGTCAGACATTTCGCAGCAGTTCCACGGGAGGTTTTACATCGGTCTGCTGGACGTGGGCGCCGCGGCTGAGCTGTGACCGGCGGTGATAGTCGCCTCGGGTGAGGTATTTTTCAAGCCAGACATTCAGCACCACGAAAAGATACCGGCTGCCCATTTCCTTCAGCTTCAGTTTGGAAACCCCAGCTGCTCTATTTCGCCACGAGATAGGCACGACGACATAGTTATATCCTCGGGCAATCGCCTTCAGGGGCATTTCTACGGTTAGATTGAAGTGCGGAGAGATCAGGGGTTGCAGTCCTTCGATCACGTTGCGCCGGTAACATTTGAAAGCGTTGGTTGTGTCGTTCAAGCTCAGGCCGAACAACATGGAGATGAACCGGTTTGCCAGGCGGTTGAGGATCAGTTTGTGAAGTGGGTAGTCGATCGTCGAGCCGCCCTTAATGAAGCGCGATCCGAAAACGCATTCCGCGCCCAGCTCCAGGCACTCGTAGTAGGTGACCAGGTCCTGGGGGGAATCCGAATTGTCCGCCATCATGATGGCGGCCGCATCTCCCTGGAACGATCTTAGTCCCGTCCGCACCGCGTAACCAAATCCGTGGGGTCCCGGATTTATGATGAGGCGAATCTCCGGATACGAGGGGGCCAGACCTCTGACAGCCTCCAGAGTGCCGTCGGAGCTCCCATCGTCAACCACGATAATCTCGTGAGGGATGCGCTGGCCGCGCAGCGTGCCGGCTATCTCGGCGATTGTCGAAACGATGCAAGCCGCTTCGTTCCGGGCCGGGATGACCACGGACAGCAGCATTACGCGAAAACCTCCGCATCGCGCAGGCGCGCCGCGTGCGCTTCAAACATCTGCTCGATCATGTCGCGCAGGGTAAATCGATATTCCCACTCCGGATAGTGCGATCGGAATTTTCTCACGTCGCTGATCCACCAAATGTGGTCGCCCTTCCGATTCTGGTCCGAGTAGCTCCACTGCAATTTGTGGCCGCCGATCTCTTCGCACAGTGAAATTGCCTCCAGCATGGAGCAATTGCTGTGGCGGCTGCCTCCGATGTTATAGACTTCGCCGGATCTTGGATTCCGAAAGAAATGCCAAAATGCGTTGACCAGATCGTGGCTGTGAATATTGTCCCGGACTTGTTTGCCGCGATATCCGTAGACCTGGTAAGGCGTCCGGTTCACGGCGCATTTGACCAGGTACGCCAGAAACCCATGCAGTTGCGCGCCAGAATGCGCAGGTCCGGTGAGGCAGCCGCCGCGAAAGACGCCGGTCTTCATTCCGAAATATCGTCCGTACTCCTGCACCAGGACGTCGGCCGCGACCTTCGAGACACCGAACAGAGAATGGGTCGTCTGATCGATGCTCATGGTTTCATCGATGCCTGTCCGATAGGGATGGGAAGGTTCGATTTCCCAGCGCATGTCGTGCTCGATCAAAGGAAGTTCATTTGGGCGGTCGCCATAAACCTTGTTGGTGGAGGTAAAGATGAACACTGCCTTAGAGGCATGTTTCCTGGTGCACTCCAGAACATTCAGGGTGCCGTTCGCGTTGACCGTGAAATCGGTGTGCGGCTCGCGGGCGGCCCAATCGTGCGACGGCTGCGCCGCCGTGTGGATCACCAATTCTATAGAAGACGAATAATCCTGGAACACGCGCTCCAGCTCGTGGAAGGACCGAATGTCAATATCTATGCTGTGATACTTCGGAAAGGTTTCGCTCAGCCGCGCCGCTTGCCACTTGGTGGAAGCCTCCGGCCCGAAGAAATGGGCGCGCAGGTCGTTGTCAATGCCGACCACGTCGTACCCCAGCCTGGAGAATTCAGCGACAGCCTCAGAACCGATGAGTCCATGCGCTCCCGTTATTAGAACTGTTGGCATGTATAGTCCCCAACTCCAGAATTCGGCATCCTAAAATCGAATCTTTAGAACTGCGCTAGGGTGAAGACCTTGCTTTTCAGGAGCGGAAAGCCCTAGCGGAGTCCGTCAAACGCGACGCCGCATTTCAGGCGGATGTGCAACCCGGACGCGATGCACAGGCGGCATGATATGCTGTTCTGTCGCTTGCATGGGGCAAAAAACAATTTTCCCGAGCATCTGCATCGCCCTGGGGTTCCCCGACGTGGAATCCCTGCTCTCCCATGCGCGGGCCGAATACGACTGCGGAGAACGGTTCCTGGAATTCCGCCTGGACTACCTGGCTTCTCCCGAACGCGGCGTAGCTGCGGTGCGGAAATTTCTAACCCGCTATCCGGATTGCACGATTCTGGCCACCTGTCGCAGGCGCCAGAACCAGGGACGCTTCACCGGCAGCATTGAAGAGCAGATTAGGATCCTGGAAGCCGCGCACGAGGCGGGGGCCCAGGCTCTGGATATCGAAATCGAAAGCGCGGAGAACTGCGAGAACCAGCTGGCGCACCTCCGCTCGGAAGCCTACCTGGTGCTTTCCTATCACAACTACGGAGGCACTCCGCCGCGGTTGGAATCGGTCTTGCGGCGCATGGCCGCGATTCCGGCGCACGCCTATAAAATCGTGACCACGGCGCGCAAGCCATCCGACAATTCGCGGGTACTTTCGCTGGCGCGATCGCATCCAAAGATCCCGACTGTGCTGCTGGCGATGGGCGAGACCGGATTCCCCACACGCGTCCTCTCGCCCGCATTCGGGGGTTTGTACACCTATGCCGCGCCGAATATGGCCGGCGGAACCGCAACGGGACAAGTAAGCGCGAAGAAGCTGCGGGGCATGTATCGGGTGGGGAAGCTTTCGCGTGATGGGAAGATCTACGGAGTGATCGCCGATCCGGTGGGCCATTCCATCTCGCCGGCGGTACATAACCGGGCATTCCAGGCGCGGCGCGTCGATGCCGTCTATCTGCCGTTCCTGGTCCATCCTGGACAGCTCAAGGATTTCTTCGTGATGGCTGAGGAGTTACCTTTGGCGGGCTTCAGTGTGACCATCCCGCATAAGCAAAAGATCCTCCGCTATCTGGACTGGGTGGATCCGGTCGCCCGGCGTATCGGAGCGGTGAATACTGTGTGGCGCAAGGCAGGTAAGTGGCGCGGCGCGAATACGGATGCGCCCGGTGTCACGTCGCCGCTCGAACGGCACGTACGGCTGAACAAATCCTCGGTCCTGGTGGTGGGAAATGGCGGCGCTGCAAGGGGAGCGGTGTTTGCGCTGGCGGCGGCGGGCACCAAGTTGGCGGTGACGGGCCGGAATTTGGATCGGGTGCGTGCGCTTGCATCCACGTGCGGCGCCGAGGCGCTTTCGCGCGACCAGGCGGAGGCCCGAACTTTTGACGCCTTAGTGCATGCCACGCCACTGGGCATGGTGCCGCATATCGAGAAGTGCTTCTTCGAGGGACGTATTCCGTCGAAACTGGTGTTCGATATGGTGTACACGCCCCGGGAGACGACGCTGTTGCGCAGGGCCAAGGACCAAGGCGCCGAAGTGATCGCCGGGCTCGAAATGTTCCTGGAGCAGGCTGGCCGGCAGTTTGAAATCTTCACAGGCGAGCGTCCACCGAAGGCAGTGATGGAGCAGGCGGCGCTGGAAGCTCTAGCGGCACGGGATCAGATAGCTCACGCCTGATCGAAATAGGGGACAGGCAGCTCTGTCCACTCCCAGGCTCGTTCGCGAAGCCATGAGTTTAGCGAGGGGACAGAGTAGCCTGTCCCCATCTCAGACGCCACAACCTATAATGGGCGCATGGCTATTTCCAGACGCCAGTTAGCCGGTGTGATTCTCGCAGGCACCGCGGTAGCCCAGGCTCCGCCGCCGCCAACGACGACGCGGTCCGGAGACACTGAACTGGAAACCGCCCAGTCAGCGCGGCGCACTGCCGCGCAAATCATTGCCCGGATTCCGCTGCCGATGACTACCGAGCCTGCATTCCAGTTCAAGGCTTAGCCTGTGGCCGCAATCGCACCGGACATCTTCTTCGCCAGCATCAGCGAGCTTAACGCTAAGCTGCGCGCGAAGGAATTTTCCTGTCACGAGCTAACCCAGGCTTTCTGCGACCGAATCGAACGGATCGGCCCACGCTACAATGCATTGGCGCTCTCGCTGCGCAAAGACGCGATCAGCAGGGCGAAAGACGTCGATCGTGAGCTGAAACGCGATCGAACCCGCGGTGCTCTGCAAGGTATTCCTTACGGCGTCAAAGATCTCCTAGCGGTGAAAAAGCAGCCCACCACCTGGGGTGCGAAGCCTTTTGCCACGCAGGTTTTCGATTACGACGCCCGCGTGATCGAAAGACTTGACAAGGTAGGTGCAATCCTGATCGCCAAGCTTTCGATGGTGGAATTAGCGGGGGGCGGCGATTACCGCACGGCGGCCGCATCCCTTACCGGGCCGGGGTTGAACCCCTGGGACCGGACGCGATGGAGCGGCGGGTCCTCCAGTGGCCCAGGCGCAGCTGTCGCGGCCGGCTTGGTCACGTTCGCGATCGGATCGGAAACTTCCGGGTCGATTCTAACGCCCTCCGCATTCTGCGGTTTAACCGGCCTACGCCCGACGTATGGACTGGTCAGCCGCCAGGGGGCGATGGCGCTTTCCTGGACTCTCGACAAGTTGGGGCCGATGTGCCGGTCTGCGGAAGACTGCGGGCTGGTGCTGCATGAAATCGCCGGCGTCGACTTGCAAGATCCCGGATCCGCCAGCCGCAGCTTTAATTACAATCCGAAATACGCGCGCAAGCCCGCCGATATCACTGTCGGATACATGCCCGTCGATTTCGAGGATGGAGCCGAAGCCGCCGCGCAGCCGGCGTTTCGAGCCGCCTTCGAAGTAGTCAAGTCGCTGGGTGTCACGCTGAAGGAAATCAAGCTTCCCGAGTTTCCTTACGGCGCACTGGTAGGGACGATCATCGCGGG
>Ga0105237_10005478_pt1 | contig 14305 bp, 13 predicted proteins | sample KBSC24metaG_FD_81520 | JGI IMG/M metagenome (GOLD analysis project Ga0105237, IMG submission 81520) | Corn rhizosphere microbial communities from Kellogg Biological Station, Michigan, USA - KBS C2-4 metaG | ecosystem: Host-associated > Plants > Roots > Rhizosphere > Soil | place: Michigan, USA... | reverse complement strand
GGTCTCGTCGCCGAGCGTGGCGAGGGCGTCCCGCAGGGCTTGCCCGATCCGGGCCAGGACGTGCGCCTGGCGGCGTGGCGGGAGGCCCGCGAGGGCGGTGCGGAGCGGTGTCGATTCTGCCATGGGGATCGGTGCCCGACGATTTTGCCGCCGAAGCGTGTAAGGGGCTTGGGCGAGCGGTCAACGCCGGTCCGTTCGTCCGCAAGTCTGCTATGCGGGAGCGGGCCGCGCGGCGCGGCGGGCGGTGAAGGATCGAACCGGGATATGATGGCGTGGCGCGGCTGATCCTGTTCAACAAGCCTTATGGCGTGCTCAGCCAGTTCACCGATCGCGGCACGGAGACGACGCGGCCGACCTTGTCCGCCTTCATCGACCTGCCCGGCGTCTATCCGGCCGGCCGGCTGGACCGGGACAGCGAGGGCCTGCTGCTGCTGACCGACGATGGCCGGCTGCAGGCGCGGATCGCCGATCCGCGGTTCAAGCTGCCCAAGACCTATCTGGTCCAGGTCGAGGGCGAGCCGGACGGCGCCGCGCTGGAGCGGCTGCGCAAGGGCGTGCTGCTCAACGACGGCCCCACCCGGCCGGCCGAGGCGGAGCGGATCGACGATCCGGCCTTGTGGCCGCGCGATCCGCCGATCCGCTACCGGGCCAGCGTGCCGGATGGCTGGCTGAAGCTGACGATCCGCGAGGGGCGCAACCGGCAGGTCCGCCGGATGACGGCGGCGGTGGGCTATCCGACCCTGCGGCTGGTGCGCTGGAGCATCGGCGAGTGGACGGTCGCGGACGTGCCGCCGGGCACGTGGCGCGCGGCATGAAGATCTTCTTCGATGGCGGGTGTCGCCCGGCGCCGGTCGGCATGGCGCTGGCGGTGGTGGCCGGCGGGCAGGCGGTCGTCGAGCGCGATCTCGGCCCCGGCACGGCCATGGACGCGGAATGGCTGGCGCTGATCGCGGCGATGCGCCTGGCGCATGCGCGCGGGGTGGCGGACCCGGTGCTGCTGGGGGATGCGGCGGCCGTGATCGCGCAGGCGAACGGGGCGGGGCGCTGCCCGCCCTCGTGCCGCCACCATTTCGAGACGTTCCGCCAGATGCCGCGGCCGCCGGGGCGCGTCCGCATCCGCTGGGTGAAGCGGAGCCAGAATCTCGCGGGCATCGCGCTGGCCCGGGCGCCCGATCGCTGATCAGGCCGGCGGGCGCCGCGCGGCCGCGAACAGCTGGTGGAGCACGATGCCGCTGGTCGTCGCGACGTTGAGCGAGTCGAAGTCGCCGGCCATGGACAGGCGGACGGTGGTGGCCCGATCGAGGAGGTGGGCCGCCAGCCCCGGCCCCTCGGCGCCGAGCAGCACGGCGTTGCGCCGCGCGACGGGCATGTCGGCAAGCTCGACGCGGCCGCGCGGGCTGAGCGCGGCCACCTGGAAATCGTGGCCGGCGAGGAGGTTCAGCGCGTCCGTGCCGGCCGGGATGCGGGCGAAGGGCACGAGCAGGGTCGCGCCGACCGAGACGCGGATCGCCTTGCGGTAGAGCGGATCGCAGCAATCGCTGTCCAGCAGCACGGCCTTGACGCCGAAGGCGGCGGCGTTGCGGAAGATGCCGCCCATATTGTCGTGGTTGGCGATCGCGGACAGCAGGAGGATGGTCGCGGCCTCGGGCAAAGCGGCGAGGAGCGGCCCCGCCTCGGGCGGATCGATCCGCCGCCCGATCGCCAGCAGGCCCCGGTGCAGGGGGAATCCGGCAATGGCGTCGATGATCGCCTGCGAAGCGGCCAGCACCGGGGTCGCATCGTCCAGCTTGGCGAGCAGGTCGGCCATGCCGTCCAGCCGGTGCGCGGCGATCAGCAGCGACTCCAGCCGGCAGCCGGGCGAACCGACGGCCTTCTCGATGACGACCCGGCCCTCGGCGACGAAGCGGCCCAGGCGGCCGACCAAATCGCGCTCGCGGATGTCGCGATAGGGTTCGACGCGGGGATCGTCGATGGCGTCGACGGCGATGATGCGGGGCACGGGCGCTCAGTCTTGGGTGAAGCGCTTGACCTTGTTGGGCAGATCCTTGCCCTTGGTGCGCCGCGAGGGGACCTGCACGGGATTCTTCTTCTTCCACGCCGCCCAGGTCATCGGGCCATCGGGCGTCTGGATGATCGTGTCGTCGAGGGAATCCGCCATCGGCCGGTTGTACACGGTTTCGCGTGGGCGCGCACCTCGATGCGGGGCATTATTATGATCCTCCCCCGGCAGGGGGAGGTGGCGCCGAAGGCGACGGAGGGGGAGGGCGGCGGCGCGTTACCGATCAAACTCCGCGTCCGCCCCCTCCGTCAGGCTGCGCCTGCCACCTCCCCCTGGCGGGGGAGGATTCGGGAGGCGTCACGGCTCCCGGTTGGTCGCCGCCTGCGCGTCGCTGGCATTGCCCGAGCGGTCGACCCGCGCGGTCATGCCGGTGGCGTCGGCGTCGTCGAGCACCTGCTGGTCCTCGGGCGTGGGCGGCAGCGGCTTGGGCTTGGGCGCGGCGACGGGCTTCGGCTTCTCGGCCGGCGGCGGCGGTGGGGGCGGCGCCACCGGCTTGGGCGCCTCGGCGGGCTGGTTCTCGACCGGTTGCTCCTGGTGCTGCTGCTTGCAGCCCGCGAGCAGCAGCGCGCCGCCCAGCATCGCCATCACCGGCCATTTCATGCGCATTTTCGTCCTCATCGTGCGGCGACCATCTGCTTGGCGCGGTTGGCGCTGGCCTGGATGCGATCGGCGAGCGCGCCGTCCCAGCCATAGGGATCGCCCAGGAAGCTCACCCGGCCGTCGGCGCTCGCATAGGCCGTCCAGTAGAGCAGGAAGACGGCGATCGGCTCGGGCAGGCGGGCGCGCACCGTGTCGCCCTTCCGGAGCGCGGCGTCGATCGCGTCCGGCGTCCAGTCGGGCGCGCCCTGCAGCGCCAGCTTGGCGAGATCGACCGGATGGGCGAGCCGCACGCAGCCATGGCTGGCCAGCCGGCTGTAGCGATCGAACGTCCCCTGCGTCGGCGTGTCGTGGAGATAGACGCCATAGGGATTGTCGAAATCGAACTTCACCTTGCCGAGCGCGCTCTTCTTCGAATTCTGCTGGAGCCGGGCCGTCGGCCCCGAGCCGATCACGCGGAAGCCGTGCGCCTTGAGATAGCCCGGATGCGCGCGCTCCTTGGGCCAGAGCTCCTTGGTCGCGATCGAGCTTGGCACGTTCCACGGCGGATTGAAGACGATGCTGTGGATCTGCGAGGAGAGCATCGGCGTCTCGTCGCCCGGCCGGCCGGTGACGGCGCGCATCGAGGTGACCGGCTTGTCGGCGTCGAACACGGTGAGCACGGCGGCCGCGATGTTCACCTGCACGCGATGCTCAGGCAGCTGGGCGGGGAGCCAGCGCCAGCGCTCCATGTTCGCCTCGATCTGGCGGACGCGGTCGTGGGCGGGCACGTTGAGCGCGGCGAGCGTCGCCTTGCCGACGATGCCGTTCGGCTCCAGCCCGTAGCGTTTCTGCGCGCGCTGGACGGCGGCGGCGAGGTCGTCGTCATATTTGTCGCCGCCCTTGGCCAGCGTCGCGTCCTCGATCGCCAGCCGCTCGCGCATCGCCGCGACGCGATCGCCGGTGGCGCCCGGCCCGATGTCCGGCCCGGCCGCGATCACCGGCCAGCCGCCGGCCCTGTCGATCCCGCGATAGGTGGCGAGCGCCTTCTTCAGCGTGTCGTAGCCGGCATAAGGCGGCGGCAGCGAGGCGAACCAGGCGGCGAGCGTGTCATGCTGGACGGCGTCGACGAAGCCCGTCCAGGGATCGTAGGCCTCGGGGCGGAGGCCCCAATCGGTCTGGAAATCGCCCGTGGCCAGCCGTCCGCCATGGACCGCCTTGGCGTAATCCATCGCGGCATCGACCAGGGCGGTGTCGCTCTGGCTCGTCGGCGCGGCGCTCGTCGTGTCCGACGCGGCGATGCCGTTGGCGGCGGCGGTGTCGAGGAAATCGCGCAGCTGGGCGCGCTGGCCGTCCGTGAGGTGCGGCATCACGTGCGGCGGCGCGACGATCGGCGGCGCGGCGGGGGGCGTGGCCGGCGGCGGCGCCAGCGGGACGGTGGGCACCGGCTGGGGCGCCTGCGCCGCCAGCAGGGCCGGCGCCAGCAGCGCGACGAAAAGGCGCGGGCGCGAGCCGTGGGCCACGAAACAGGATTCTCCGGACATGGCCCTAGCTAGACGCCGCGACGCAGCATCGTCAAAAGGGATTTCGCATAGGCCGGTCCTGTTGCACTTTTGCACCAAGACAGGGCTTGCCGAAACCGCGCCAAGGTTCCAGCAGGGGCGTCAGGAGCCGACAGGGCTCACACAGGGCAAGAGGGCACATTTCCGTGGCACAGCATCTTCTTCGCGCCGCCATCCTGCTGGCGGGCACCGCATTCCTTTCGACGCAGGCGCCCGCGCAGACGCGCGCCAATCCCTTCGCGGCGCCGAGCACGCTGCCGTTCCAGGCGCCGCGCTTCGACCTGATCAAGGACAGCGACTATCAGCCGGCCTTCGAGACGGCGATGGCGCAGCATCTCGCCGAGGTGCGGAAGATCGCGGCCAATCCGGCGGCCCCCACGTTCGACAACACCATCGCGGCGCTGGAGAAGTCCGGCCGCATGCTCGATCGGGTGAGCCTCGCCTTCTTCGGCGTCGTGCAGGCCAACACCAACGACGCGCTCGACAAGGTGCAGGCCGAGGAGGCCCCGAAGCTCGCCCAGCATGGCGATGCCATCAACCTCGATCCCAAGCTGTTCCAGCGCGTGAAGACGCTGTGGGACAAGCGCGCCGGGCTGAACCTCACGCCCGAGCAGGCGCAGGTCCTCAAAATCTATTATGACGGCTTCGTCCATGCCGGCGCGCAGCTGTCGCCCGCCGACCAGACCAAGCTGAAGGCGCTCAACACCCAGCTCGCCAGCCTGGAGACGAGCTACCAGCAGAAACTGCTCGCCGCCGCCAAGGCGGGCGCGCTGGTGGTGGACGACAAGGCCAAGCTGGCCGGCCTCGACGACGGCAAGATCGCCGCCGCCGCGCAGGATGCCAAGGGCCGCGGGCTCGACGGCAAATTCCTCATCCCGCTGCAGAACACCACCCAGCAGCCGAGCCTGGAGGACATGACCGACCGCGCCACGCGCGAGGCGCTGTTCAACAGCAGCTGGACGCGCGCCGAGAAGGGCGACGCCAACGACACCCGCCCCGTGATCCAGCAGCTCGCCATGCTGCGCGCGCAGAAGGCGCAGCTGCTCGGCTATCCGAGCTGGGCGGCCTACACGCTCTACGACCAGATGGCGAAGACCCCGCAGGCCGCCGAATCCTTCATGGAGCAGCTCGGCACCGCCACCGCGCCCGAGCAGAAGCGCGAGGCCGCCGAGCTCCAGGCGCAGATCGACAAGGACGGCGACAAGTTCCAGCTCAAGCCGTGGGACTGGGATCATTACGCCGCCCAGGTCCGCAAGGCGAAGTACGACCTCGACCAGAATGAGGTGAAGCCCTATTTCGAGCTGCACAACGTCCTCGAGAATGGCGTCTTCTACGCCGCGAACGAGCTCTACGGCGTGACGTTCAAGAAGCGCACCGACATCCCGGTCTATCAGCCCGACGTGATGGTCTACACCGTCTACGACAAGGACGGCTCCGAGCTCGGCCTGATGTATTTCGATTACTACAAGCGCGACAACAAGTCGGGCGGCGCGTGGATGTCGAACTTCGTCGGCCAGTCCAAGCTGCTCGGCACCAAGCCGGTGGTCTACAACGTCGCCAACTTCACCAAGCCCGCCGCCGGCCAGCCCGCGCTGATCAGCTCGGACGACGTGACCACCATGTTCCACGAATTCGGCCACGCCCTGCACGGCCTGTTCGCGAGCCAGGTCTATCCCACCGTCTCGGGCACCAACACGGCGCGCGACTGGGTGGAATTCCCCTCCCAGTTCAACGAGCATTGGGCGCTCGATCCCAAGGTGCTGGCGCATTACGCCAAGGATTACCGCACCGGCGCGCCGATCCCGCAGGCGCTGGTCGACAAGATCAAGAAGGCGTCCAAGTTCAACCAGGGCTATGCGCTGGGCGAGGTGATCGCGGCGGCCATGCTGGACATGGACTGGCACTCGCTGCCAGCCTCGGCGGGCAAGCAGGATGTCGACCAGTTCGAGGCGGCGGCGCTCGCCAAGACCGGCCTCGACATCGCCGACGTGCCGCCGCGCTATCGCTCCAGCTACTTCCTCCACATCTGGTCGAACGGTTATTCGGCGGGCTATTACGCCTATCTGTGGACGCAGATGCTGGAGCATGACGCCTACCACTGGTTCATGGACCATGGCGGCCTCACCCGCGAGAACGGCCAGCGCTTCCGCGACATGATCCTGAGCAAGGGCCACACCGAGGATTACGGCCCGATGTTCAAGGCCTTCTACGGCAAGGACCCGGATGTCGGCCCGATGCTGGAAGAGCATGGCCTGGAGCCGGGCGCGAAGTGAGGGATGGGGGATCGGTTGCCTCTTTGAGCGGAGCAACCGATCCCCGTTCGTCCTTCGACTTCGCTCAGGACGAACGGATCAGATGTGATTGGGCCTTTCCAAATCCTCCCCGAGCTTGCTCGGGGAGGGGGACCGCCGGCGCAGCCGGTGGTGGAGGGGAATTGCGGAACGCCTGACACAGAAAGACCGCCGGCTTGCGCCGACGGCCCCTCCACCGCCTTCGGCGGTCCCCCTCCCCATCTGCGATGGGGAGGATTTTTTATGAGCCCGCGCCGTCCTCCACGATCGGCAGCAGCACGGCGCTGGCGTGCGTGCCGCCATGGTAGATGCTCTGCGTCGCGGCGCGATAATCCTGCGGCTTCGCGTTGAAGATATTGTCCACGAAGGTCTGCGGGTTGCGATCGTAGAGCGGGAACAGGCTCGACTGCACCTGCACCATGATCCGGTGCCCCGGCAGGAAGACGTGATCGACGTTGGGCAGGCCGAAGCGGAAATTCTCCGGCTGGCCGGGCGTCAGCGCCGCCGGTGACGACAGGCTGCGGGCGTAACGGCCGCGGAAGATCTCGATGCCGATCGGCAGCTCGTAGCCGGGTGCGAGCGGCTTGGCCTGCGATCCCTGGCCGTCCTCCGGCGTGGTGTCCGGATAGACGTCGATCAGCTTGACCACCCAGTCGCTGTCCGTGCCCGAGGTCGCGGCATAGAGATCGACCTGCGGCGCGCCCATGATGTGCACCGCCTTGGTGAGCGGCGCCGTCCGGTAGGACATCACGTCGGGCCGGCCGTCGACGAAGCGCTGGTCGTGGACCAGCCAGGTCTTCCACTGGTCGCCGGCGGCCATGCTCACCGGGCGGGGCAGGAAGGGCACGGGGTTGGCGGGATCGGAGACGTAATCGTCATGCCCCTCCGCCGCCGGCGCGGCGAAGCCCGCCTGCCGGCCGTCGCCCAGGTAGAGCGGCGTGGCCTTGCCCATCGGCCATTTCGGCGAGACGTCCCAATGGTTCGCGCCCGTCGCATAGGTGAGCACCGGCGGCGTGTGCGGATCGGGCGCCCCCTTCAGCCAGTGATCGAAGAAGGGCTTCAGATACTTCACCCGGAATTCGGCCGCCGTGTCGCCGGTGAAGGTCAGCGCGCCGAGATCGTAGCCATAATGGTTGACGCCCGAATGGCGCCACGGCCCGATGACCAGCGACACCTTGTCGTTGTTCGTGTCCTTGGGCTCCAGCGCGCGGTAGACGGCCGGCGCGCCGTAGCTGTCCTCCTGGTCCCACTGGCCGACGACCAGCATGGTCGGCACGGTGAGCGGGCGCGCCGCCATCCATTTGTCCACCGCCTGCTGCGACCAGAAATCGGTATAGGCCGGATTCTCCATCACCTTGCGGACGGAGGGCACGTCCTCGATGCCCCATTTGCGCGCGAAATCGCCGATCGACCCGGCTTCGAGATAGGCGGTGTAGTCGTCGCCCGCGCCGCGCGGGATCTTGGTGCCGCTCTCGCCCTTGCCGACGCTCTGCTCGAGGAAATAATCGAGGCTGCCGACCCGGAAGGCGCCGTTGTGGAAATCGTCGTCGCCGATCCAGGTGTCGACCATCGGGCTCTGCGGCACGGCGGCCTTGAGCGCCGGGTGCGGGTTGATCTCCGCCATCAGGGTGGTGAAGCCCAGATAGGAGCTGCCGATCACGCCGACCTTGCCGTTGCTTTCCGGCACGTGCTTCACCAGCCAGTCGATCGTGTCGAAGGCATCGGTGGATTCGTCGACCTTGGTGGAATTGAGCGGGCCGATGATCGGCCGCGTCATCACGAACGTGCCTTCCGAATGGTGCAGCCCGCGAATGTCCTGATAGACGCGGATATAGCCGTCATTGACGAAGTCGGCGTCCATCGCCGGCAGGATCTCGGTGAGGGTCTGGCTGGCGCTGCGCTCGGTCGATTCCTTGGCGTCATAAGGCGTGCGCGAGAGCAGGATCGGGCCGTTGGCGGTGCCCTTCCTCATCAGGATGACGGTGTAGAGCTTCACCCCGTCGCGCATCGGGATCATCTCGACACGCTTGATGTAATCGGCCTGCGGGCGGACGGTGTCGTATTTCGCCACCACGTCGGGCGTCATCGGGGTGACGGGGGCGGCCGAGGCGGCCTGCGGAAGCGTGATGGCGAGCGCGACGGCGGAGAGCGTCGAGAGGAGCTGGTTTCGCATGGCGCAGGCGTAAGCAAGATGATGCGGGCCCGCAATGACCGCGGGGCGGTTTCGCAGGCCCCTCGAATTTTTTCTCCGGGAATGTCACACCCGCATCTTCTGTCGCGTCTTGTCGGTGTGCGTGCGTGGTGCACGCTTCGGGAGACCTGCCATGACCCAGCGCGTCCGCAATTATTACAATCACGCCCCGGCCAGCATCAAGGCGATGATGGACCTGGAGAAGAGCTTCGCCGACAGCGGCATCGAGAAGACCATCCAGGAGCTGGTCAAGCTGCGCGCCTCGCAGATCAACGGCTGCGCCTTCTGCATCCACATGCATTCGACCGACCTGCGCAAGATGGGCGAGAGCGAGATGCGCCTCTACATGCTGGACGCCTGGCACGAATCCTCGCTCTACACCCCGCGCGAGCGGGCCGCCCTGGCCTGGACCGAGTCGCTCACCCGCATCGCCGACACGCATGCGCCGGATGCCGATTACGAGGTGCTCAAGGCCGAGTTCAACGAGGCCGAGCAGGTCCAGCTCAGCCTGATGATCGGCGCGATCAACGCCTGGAACCGGCTGGCGATCGGCGTGCGCGCCGAGCATCCGGTCGAGCATGCCCGTGAAGTCGCCTGACGCGACCTCCCGCGCGTTCGAGGCGCAGCGGCCCCGGCTGCTGCGCCTCGCCTACCGCATGCTCGGCTCGCTCGCCGAGGCCGAGGATGTGGTGCAGGATGCGTGGCTGCGCTGGTCCCGCGTCGAGGAATCGGTGGACCAGCCGTCCGCCTATCTCACCCGCATCGTGACGCGGCTGTGCCTCGACCAGATGCGATCGGCCCGCGCCCGGCGCGAGACCTATGTCGGCGCCTGGCTGCCCGATCCGCTGGTCGGCTCGACCGAGGACCAGGAGGAGCGGGCCGACGACATCACGCTCACCCTGATGCTGGCGCTGGAGCGGCTGTCGCCGCTGGAGCGCGCGGCCTTCCTGCTGCACGACGTGTTCGGGGTGGCGCTGGCCGATGTCGCCGGCACGCTCGATCGCGATGCCGCCGCCGTGCGCCAGCTCGCGTCGCGCGCGCGCCGGCACGTGCAGGAAGCGAAGCCGCGCTACACGGTGGAGCAGGCGGAGGCGGAGCGCATCACCCGCGCCTTCTTCGCCGCCGTGTGCGACGGCGACGTGGCGAGCCTGCGCACGTTGCTGGCCGAGGATGTGGTGCTGCGCGCGGACGGGGGCGGCAAGGTGCTCGCCTTCCACAATCCGATCCACGGCATCGCCAAGATGCTGCGCCTGTTCGCCGGCATCGCGCGCAAATATGCGTCCCGCCCCGAATTGCTGCGGCTGGCCACGATCGACGGCCTGCCGGGCTATGTCAGCATCGATCGCGGCGATTTTCTCCAGACCACGGCGCTGGAGGTCCGCGAGGGCCGCATCGCCGCCATCTACATCACCCGCAACCCCGACAAGCTGCGCCACGTCGCGGCGTTGGTGGAGGCCCATTCGGACACCCCCTGACATGCACAAGACCTTGCCGATCCTCGGCGCCGTGCTGGGCCTCGGCCTCGCGGCGAACGGGCTCTACATGCTCGCCAATCCGGCCAGCTGGTATTTCCTGGTGCCCGGCGTCACCACCACCGGCCCGTTCAACCAGCATTTCCTGCGCGACATCGGGCTGATCTACCTGATGACGGGCGCCGCGCTGGCGATCGGCGCGGCGCGGCCGCGGGACCGCGCGGTGCTGTGGAGCGTCGCGGCGCTCTGGCATGCGGGGCACGCGCTGTTCCATTTCTGGGAGGTGTCGGTGGGCATCTGCGGCCCATCGGCGCTCGCCCGCGACTTCCCGGCGGTGACGCTGCCGACGCTGGTGATGCTGGCGCTGGCCGGATGGAGCGTGCGCGAGCGGATGGCGGAGGCGTAGGGGACTATCCTCCCCGCAGTTGCAATTGCTTTTCTCACTCCGTTCGTACTGAGCTTGTCGAAGTACGGGCCTCAAGCGCAGCGCTTGCAGCCCGTCCTTCGACTTCGCTCAGGACGAACGGAGCTCGGGGTGAAGTCCTGGGATTTCCGGGCCGACGTCCTACGCGATCGTGGGCACGATGCCGCCTTCGGCGCGGACCGCGGCGCCGTTGGTGGCCGCCGCCAGCGGGCTCGCCAGGAAGGCGACCATCGCGCCGATCTCGTCCGCCTCGATGAAGCGGCGGATCAGCGAGAGCGGGCGCATCTTTTCGAAGAACTGCGCCTCCCCTTCCGGGCCGGCCGGCGCGTCGGGCAGCACGCTCTTCACGAAATCGGCGATGCCCTCGGAGCGGGTCGGCCCCGGCATCACGGAATTGACCGTCACGCCCGTGCCCTTGGTCTGCGCCGCGAGGCCGCGCGCGATGGCGAGCTGCGCCGTCTTGGTCATGCCGTAGTGGATCATCTCCTCGGGGATGACGAGGCTGCTCTCGGACGAGATGAAGAGGATCCGGCCCCAGTCCTTCGCCAGCATCTTCGGGAAATAATGGCGGGCCAGCCGCGCGCCGGAGACGACGTTCACCTCGAACAGGTGGTGCCAGTCGGCATCGGTGATGTCGGTGAAGGCCTTGGCTTCGTAGATGCCGAGATTGTTGACGAGGATGTCGGTCTCCGGGACGGCGGCGATCAGCGTCTCGGCGCCCTCGGCGGTGGCGGGATCGGCGAGGATGGCGCGGACCGTGCCGGCCTTCCCGACCTGCGCGGCCGCCGCGTCCAGCTTGGCCTGCGCGCGGCCGGTGATCGTCACCTCGACGCCCTCGGCGGCGAGCCGCTCGGCGATGGCGAGGCCGATGCCGGCGGTCGATCCGGTGACGAGGGCGGTCTTGCCGGCGAGTTTCAGGTCCATGGGAAATCTCCGTTGCGGGTTACGGCGCAGAATTAGGACGCGGGGCCATTGATGATTAGTCTGCCCTGAAACACAATAGAAGTGCATCGAATGCACGGATGGGCGCATGGACAACCGGCTCGGCGAGATGGAGACCTTCCTGGCGGTGGCGCGCGGCGGCAGCTTCGCGGCGGCGGCCAAGGAATTGCGCCTGACGCCCTCGGCGGTGAGCCGGGCGATCGCGCGGCTGGAAACGCGGCTCGGCGTGGTGCTGGTCCGGCGCACCACCCGCGCGCTGGCGCTGACCGCCGAGGGCGAGGCCTATCGCGACCGCGCGGCCGGGCTGATCGCCGAGATCGACGAGATCGAGCGCGGCATCGGGCAGGCGGAGCAGGGGCCGCGCGGCCGGCTGCGGGTCAGCACCTCGGTGGGGTTCGGCGCATTGTTCCTCATCCCGATCCTGCCGCGCTTCATGGCGGCCTTTCCGCGCGTGACGGTGGAGCTGCACCTGAGCGACACTCTGGTCGATCTGGTGGAGGAGCGGGCCGATGTCGCCATCCGCATCGGCCCGCTGCGCGACACGCGGCTGCGCGCCAAGAAACTGGGCCGCAGCACGATGGTGCTGGTGGCCAGCCCGGACTATCTCGCGACGGCCGGCACGCCCCGGCATCCCGACGATCTGGAGCGGCACCGCCTGCTCACCTTCAGCTTCCGCCGATCGGTGGAGGGGTGGCCGTTCCGGATCGGCGGGCGCGTCGTCCAGCGGCCGGCGGAGGGCGCCTTCCTCGGGGATTCGGGCGAGACGGTGCGGCTGATGGCGGTGGCGGGCGGCGGAATCGCGCGGCTCGGCCGCTTCCACGCCGCCGCCGACATCGCCGCCGGGCGCCTCGTCCCCGTGCTGGCCGACTTCCACGCCGGCGACGGCGAGGATATCCACGCCCTCTATGTCGGGCACGACCGGCTGTCGCTGCGCGTGCGCGCCTTCCTCGATTTCCTCGACGCGAACCTCGATCTGCCCGATCAATAGGCGGTCATCGAATAAGGCCGGTCCACCTTCGCGGCCGCCCAGGCCTTGTTCGGCGTGGCCGACATGACGAAGCGCAATTCGCCGCCCGCCTCGATCTGGGCGTGGGTGATGTAGCCCTCGGCCAGCGGCCGGCCGTTCAGCAGCACCTTGCCGACATAGGGATGATCGTCGCCCAATCCCTCGGTCACGATCGCGAAGCGCTTGCCGTTGGGCAGGTTGAGCGTGGCGTGGTCCACGAAGGGGCGGCCGATCACATATTGCAGGCTGCCCGGCGTGACCGGGTAGAAGCCGAGCCCGGTGAACATCAGCCAGGCGGACATCTGGCCGAGATCGTCATTGCCGACGAGCCCGTCGGGCGTCGGCTTGTACTGGCTGTCGACGATCTGCTTGAGCCGCTCCTGCGTGCGCCACGGCTGGCCGGCATAGCTGTACAGATAGGCGACCGAATGGCTCGGCTCGTTGCCGTGGATATATTGGCCGATCAGCCCGGCGATATCCTCCGAGTTCGAATAATCGATCTTGCTGTTGTCGTAGCCGAACATCGCGTCCAGCTTGGCGACCGTCTTGGCGTCGCCGCCCAGCGCGCGGATCAGGCCGCCTTCGTCCTGCGGCATGAACCAGCTATATTGCCACGCATTGCCCTCGGTATAGTCCGAGCCATATTGGATCGAGACCGGATCGAACGGCGCGCGGAAGGCGCCGGTCGAGAGCCGGGCGCGGACCCAGCCGGTCTTGGCGTCGAAGCCGTTGCGCCAGTATGCGGCGCGCTTCTCGAAGGTCGCGGCGATGTCGGCCTTGCCCATCCTCTTCGCCATCCGCGCGATGGTCCAGTCGTCATAGGCATATTCCACCGTCTTGGAGGCGGCCTCCGGCTCCTTGTCGATGGGCACGTAGCCGAGCTTCATATAATCGGCGAGGCCGCCATAGGGGCCGTAGGTGGCGCTCGCCACCATCGCCTTGAGCGCCTCGTCCGCATCGAAGCCGCCAATGCCCTTGAGATAGGCGTCGGCTATGATGGGGACGGCGTGGTAGCCGATCATGCACCAGGTCTCGCGGCCCTGGAACTGCCAGACGGGCAGGATGCCGAACGGGCTCTGCTTCTGGCTCTCCACCAGCGAGCGGATGAAGTCGGCGTTGGTGCGCTCCGGCTGGAGGATGGTGAGCAGGGGATGCTCGGCGCGGAACGTGTCCCAGAGCGAGAAGGTCGAGCGGAAGGTGAAGTCCTTCGCGACATGCACCTGATTGTCCGGCCCGCGATAGCGCCCGTCGGCGTCGCTCGCCACCGAGGGGGCCAGCAAGGCGTGGTAGAGGGCGGTGTAGAGATTGGTCTTCATCGCCGCCGGCGCGTCGAGGTCGACGGCGCCCAGCGCCTGCTCCCATGCGGCTTTCGTCCGCGTGCGGATCGCGTCGAAGTCGCCAGGCTCGCTGTCGAGATTGGCGATGGCGCCGGCCTCGTCGACCGAGGAGATGGCGACCTTCGCCTCCAGCGGCGCCGTGAGCGTCCCGAAGTCGAAGCGGGCGACGATCGCGCGGCCCTGCAGCTCGGCCAGATCGGCGGTGCCGCGCCCCGGCCCCTGGAAGCCCTTGTAGGCGACGTCCGTCTCGGTGCTGACGAAGGCATGATCCTTGAGCGGCGCGGAGAAGCGCATCGCGAAGCACAGGATGCGATCGGGCGCCCAGCCGCGCGTCTGGCGGCAGCCGGTGACGGTGCCGTCTGGCCTGAGCCGGATCGAGGACCACAGCGTCTTGCCCGGATAATTGTAGAGCGAGGTGCGCAGGTCGAGGATCAGGTGCGCCGCC
>Ga0105237_10005477_pt1 | contig 14307 bp, 7 predicted proteins | sample KBSC24metaG_FD_81520 | JGI IMG/M metagenome (GOLD analysis project Ga0105237, IMG submission 81520) | Corn rhizosphere microbial communities from Kellogg Biological Station, Michigan, USA - KBS C2-4 metaG | ecosystem: Host-associated > Plants > Roots > Rhizosphere > Soil | place: Michigan, USA... | reverse complement strand
GAGAATCGAGACCCCGAAAGACGATCCCAAAAACGCCGAGGTAGTGCAGACTTCTTGAGTCGTTCTGCTGAACATGAAGGACTTACAACTCGCAAACACTCGAATCCGCCAAGTCGGGTTAGGTTGAGACGTTGAGCGGCGAGCGGCCCAAGGAGCGGTGGTTTTCCAACCACCGAACCGAGTGAACGCGGCGGAGCCGCCAAACATCACGGATTGATGGCCAAAGTGGCGGCTCCGCCGCGTTGGTTTGGTTCCGCTCGCCCAAGGCACCGGCCACCGGCACCTCGACCGCCTCCTCGGTGGTTGGAAAACCACCGCTCCTTGGGCTCTTGCCAAGCCAGATCGCAACTGCAGCAATCCGTCATCCGCAAGCCAAGCGGCTGGAAGCCGCTTCCACTTAAACGCTCTAGCTAGAACGACAGACGCAATCCGCCGGTGACGTTGGTGGCCTGGTAGTTTCTCCGGCCGAGTTCGCCATCGTAGTAGAAGTAGGTGGCGCAGCGTTCGCTGCACTGGATGGCAAAGCCGGCGCCGAGCAGCGCGCTGTCGCGGCCGAGTTGCGGGCCGTTGACGAGGAATGCATTGCCCGCTCCGTTGGCGAAGTTCGAAGTGAGGTCGTAGGCCGTATCGCCGTACTCGTGCTGCCAGGCGGCGCGGATTTCCGGTTTGATGAGCAGGCCGCCGACTCTCCAGTCGTAGCTCGCCTTGAAGCCGATGGCCGAGCGCAGGGAGTCGGTCTTGCCGCTGTGGATGTCCAGCGGAACGAGCGAGCCGCTTTCGGTAAATCCATTCATGCCCACGTAGGTGTAGTTGAACGTCGCCGTGGGGCCAAAGGTCAGCCTGCCGACCTTGAAGTCGTAGCCGGTGCCGAAGAGGGCGTCGATCTCGCCGCCGTCGGTCTCGCCGCGGGCTTCGCCCTGGAGCGCGCCGCGCCGGGTGCTGTAGTTGTTGTAACCGCCGAAGGCGGCCACGTCGGCATACCAGCCACCGACAAAAGTGGTGGCGTAGAGACCAAGCTTGCCGCCATTGGTCCAGACACGGCCGCGGTCGGTCAGATCGGCGGTGGTGCCTGTGTAGCCCGCGGCCAGGCCGATGGCGAAGTTCGGGCAGACCTTGTAATCGACGCCCAACGTGAAGCCGCCGCTGTCGAGATCATAGCCCCGGGCGTTGTCGGTGTTGCCGACACTGACCCATTCGCCGGTGCCGGAAAGGAATACGCCCCATTTGTTTTCCGCGGGCGCCACCTGTTGGACTTCCTTGCTCTCTTTGCTTTCCTTGCCTTCTTTCCCGCTCGGGCCGGCGGCGCCTGTGGTGGTGGCGCCGAAGTTGCCGCTGTAGCTCGGGCCCGAACCGTTGATGGCGAGGCCGGCGGCGCTGAAACCGCTGGAGCCGCTGCGGATGTCATCCGTGCGGCGCTGGAAGTTCAGCGACTGGACGTGCGCGTAGGCCGTGCTGATGGCCGCGATGGAGGTCAGTTCCTCCGGCGCGATCTTGTCGAAGTCGCCGGGCAGCTTGTTGAGCTTGCGGTAGTCGAGATGATTGAAGATCGGGTCGGCGCGGCGGTCGTGGGCGGCGCTGTCCAGGGCACGGGCGACTGATTTCTGGTTGGGCGTGAGGCCCCAGCGCTGCGCGAACTCCTCGAACGAGCCCTGCACTGCCTCGAGGTCGACGCTGTGGGCATGATAGACGACCGTCGGCTGGAGGATGGTATCGCTGGTGAAATCGTCCTGCACGGCGGCAAATCGTCCCATCACGCCGCCTTCGGCGGTGAGGAAAGTGACGGGCTTGTTGCGCTTGAGCTTGTAGTTGTCGAGCCGCACGAGTTGCAGCGTTCCGTCGAGAGTGGCCGTGCCGCCGACGGAGAGCAGGTCATGCTTGGTCTGGCTGCGTCCGCCAATCTCCACCCGCAGGACACCCGAGGACGTCTGCGTGTAGTTGCCGGTGACATGGATCTCGCCCGGCGAATGTCCTGGGCTGACGATGCCCGCGTTGAAGAGATTGCCGAAGATCAGGCCATTGCCGCCGAGCAGGCCTTGCAACACGCTCAGGTCGCCATAGAGCGCGCCATCGAGGAAGAGCGAGCCCGGCCCGGTCTTGATGGTGTTGCCGATGAGCGTGCTGCCGATGAAGAGGTCGCCGAACACGTCGAAGTGCAAGCCATTCGGCCCGAAGAGCGCGCCGCCGGTGATGGAGTTCGTGCCGCCGGTGGTCGTGACGCTGCCGCTGGTCACGGTCAAGATATTGAAGATGGTTAGCGTTCCGCCCGGTGTGAAGAGGAGCGAATTGATCGTGTTATTATCCAGCGGGCCGCCGGTGGTCACCGGGCCGATGATCGTGAAGTCCGCGATCTTGGGAGTATTGACCGGGGCCGCATTTTGGATAACGGGCCCGGAGGCCGCAAAGGCCAGCACGAGATCCAATTCGGTGCCCGTCTCGAGCAGCGCCGCGCTGAAACCTGCGGGCAGGGTGAGCGTGAAGTCCCCGGCGGCAAAGGTCGTGGAGGCAAACGTGGCGAGCGTATAGGTGGTCTGGTCGCCGATCCCGCCGGCGTCAGTGATCTGGAGAGTGTAGGCGCCCCCGCCTTCTTTGTTGGCGACTTTGGTGAGCGCGCCGGTCACGGCGAGCAGATCGCTCGTGGTCCCGAGTTGCAGATTGAGCTGGCCGCCGCTATTCCAGGTGAGCGAGCCCAGATGCAAGGTGGCCGTGGAGATGCCGGTCGCCGCCGCCCCGGGCGCGATGAAGCCGCCGCTGTTCAGCGTCACCGCCCCGCCCGCCGTTCCATTGCCGCCGAGCGTGCCGCCGGCGTTGATCACCACCGGGCCCGGGCCGGTGGCCGAGCCGGCGGTGTTGTTTGCCAGCAGGGTTCCGGCATTGATCGTGGTGCCACCCAGGTAGTTGTTGCTCCCGGTCAAGGTCACGGCATTGGTCCCATTCTTCACGAGCGAGCCGGCGGCCACGCTAACGATGGTGCCCGCGAAGCTGGCGTTGGTCGCGGAGTTCAGCACGAGCTTCCCGGATTGGATGTCCACGGTGCTGAGCGTGCTCGTGCTGTTGAGCGTGGCGATCGTTTCCGTCGCGCCATTCAAGAGGACCAGCTCGCTCGTCCCGTTCAGGGTCACATTGGACGTATCGACGATCTGCTCGCTGACGTTCACATTCAGCTTGCTGTTGTCATTGAGCACGAGATCGCCGGGGATCGCATTCGTGCCGGCGCCGCGCGCGAGGACCAATGTGGTGGGGCCGTTCAGCGTCGTGGTGCCGGTGTAAGTGTTGTTGACCACGCCCAGGGAGATAAACTGGAACAGCGAAGGTGTCCCCGCCGCCGAAGCGAGAGTGAGCCCCGTGCCGTTGCCGATCGCCTGGAAAAAGGCCGTGTTGCCGCCGCTGAGATTGGTAATGGTGCGAGTGCCGCCGCCGAGATCCACCGCGCCATTGAAACCGAAAGAAGAAGCCGCTCCGGTCCGCGTCGTCGAGAAATCCGCGTTCACTAACACCGCATTGTTCAGGGTGACGAAATCGACATTACTGCCGATGGTGCCGCCGTTGATGGTCAGGAGCCCGCCCGCCGCGCCGCCCAGCGCCGCGCTATTTCCCAGGATGAGGGTGCCGGCATTCAGAGTCGTGCCCCCGGTGTAGGTATTCGCGTTGTTCAGCGTGAGCGTCCCGGTGCCGGCCTTGGTCAGGCCCACCGTTCCGCCCAGGACGCCATTGATTACCGCGCCGGCGGCATTGTTGACCGTGATGGTATTGGAGGCGCCGGCCAGCGTGAGGTTGGCATTGACGGTGAATAATCCTGCTCCGGAGTTCACGGTCACTCCACCGCCGGACACCGTGAGAGTATTCGCACCGCCGATCGTGACCGCCGCCGGATCGTTGATCGTCAGGCTGTGGATGGTGAAGTCCTGGCCGAGGGTGGTATTCTGGCTCCCGCTTGTGACATTCGAGGCGGAGAAGGTCACATCGGTGGCCGCAACGGGAAGAGTGGCGGTATCCGTGGTCCCGGCCAGGGTCGTTGCCCAGTTGGTATTGCCCGCGTTGTTCGTCGACCAGACGCTGTCCTGATCGCCGGTCCAGAAGGCGGCTGGAAGATCCGGCAGGGCCAGGCTGAACGAGGTGAGCTGCCAATTCGGAGCCGTGGCCGCGAGGGACTCGTCCCAAGCGGCGAGCCACTGAAACTGGAGGGTCGTTCCGCCGGTCAGAGTCCCCAAATCCGCCGTGCTCGTCTCCGGTCCGCCGGATCCGCTCCAGGCCCGTTGCCCGGCGATTGGGCTGCCGAAATTAACACTGATGGTTCGGGTATAGCCATTGGCCGTGAAGGGATTCACCAAGTTGAATGCTCCACCATTGACGCTGACCCGAAGCTGTCCGCCATCAAACGTATCCTCGAAATTGAAAGTGTGGGCCAGGCTGAGGGACACATCGCCGGTGAATGCGACGTTGACCATCGTCGAGGTGAGCGTGCTCGAATTCACGGACGAGCTGCTTCCCACCTGCCATTGACTGCCTGTGTAGGTCCAGGCCGGTCCGGTGCCTCCGGCCGTGAAGCCCTGGGAGCCGGTGGAGAAATCGAAGAGTTGTGTGCTCGCCTTCACTTCCTGCGTCACCGCGAAGCCGCAGAGGGCGGCCACGGCGAGAGTGAGGCAGGAAAGACGGCGCGCGCAACGCGGGTCCCGGCTGGACATACTATAACGGGAGGGGAGGTGACTCATAATAGTGATGGAAAAACCGACAGTTACTGTCACCGGACAGCACCATGCATTCCGGTGGGCCACTGGGGCTTGTAGCGGAACGCGGTTCGATGCGGCAAGGGAATTTGAGTGGCTGGCGGTGGAATAGGGAGGAAAGGCCAGTCTCGAATGGATAATACGGGTGAATGGCCACGGGCCCGCGACGCGGCGAGCGATGGCGGCGAATTGGCGAAGCGGATTCGCGGCAGATCGATCCGGGAGTGCCGGGGAGGGGATTTGAAGGCCTACCCGCCACAGAGAAAAACGACGAAAAACAGCCTCAATAGACCGAACGTATACCATTTTGGATGAGTTTTGGCGCGTAGACCTGCCATTTCCGCGTTCTGCTTGTCGAAAAGGGTTAGGCAACTACGCTGCGTCCCAATGAAGACTTCTAAATGCGGACTTATTTTATCCGCATTAGTGGCGTTCTCGATGTGGCCGCTCTTCTCCGAAGACAATGTTGGCGGTCAATGCCCCAAAGCTCAACCGCCCTCGGGAATGAGTATAAATGTTTCGGGTCAGGTCAAACGGCCCGGGAAGATTCAATTGGGAAATGGAGCCACTGTGCTTGACGCGCTCGCGGCCGCCGGCGGACCGAACGAATGGACCAACTTGAGCAAAGCTCGTATTCTTCGCGAGACTGCACAGGGAGAGAAAGCAATCGTTGTCAATTTGAGAGAGATGCTGACGGGAAAGACAGCCCCGACACCATTACAGGAGGGCGACAGATTGATTCTTTATAAGATTCCTATTCCATTTTGACTCTCGTAAATGCCTACAAGAATGAACCCGTCGCCTAACCCGTTGTAGCTTCACGCTATGCCCTCCCGTAGGGCGCTCTTCGTGCGCTGCCCTAAAGGCGGCTTGTCTCTTCGGCGCGTGTGTTGTAGTCTTGCTACGTGAGTCAGAAGCAAATATTGAGGCAACTAGGAATCATTCTAGGCGGTCTGCTCTTCTTTTACGTTGCGTCTATTGGTCCGGTGGCTGCATGGGTGGAATCGAGGGGTTATGAGAACAGAGTTGAGGGTGAAAGGTTGAGAATGATTTATCTGCCGATTATCGCTGTCTGCTTTTGGTGTAAGCCAGTTAGTGAATGCGTCGGGGCTTATATTAACTATTGCGTTAAACTGAGCGGTGTAAAACAAAAGCAAGACTTGTGAATCGCACCCAAATCTTTGCGAAAGGCTGCTGGTTTGCCATGAATTCATTACGGCGGTTGCGCTCACCCCCAAGAATGAAAGTTACGCCATCTACAAGCGGGGCCGGTAGCCCACAGCGGTCAATTCTGTGCGTGCTTCTTTTCACTCACGCGGGAGTCGGCTGGGTCTGGCAGGATCGGCAGAGTTTCCTGCGACCAAACCGTTTCGAGTTGAAACGGCAGAAGGCGATCACCTTGTCCTCAAGCTCAGTGCCGCACCCGTCGCAACCTGGTCGCGAAGTCGCCTTCTGACACGATTGGCAGAGCAGTTTTCCGCCAAACTTCGACGGATTGAGGCGGCAGTATTTGATGACCTTTTCCTCAAGGACCTTCGCGCACGACGCGCACTGAACAGCAGACGGCGGAGCGAACCGTGAATCGTCATTTGGATCGGCGAGCTTGATCCCGAACTTGGCGACGTAATCGAAAGTCGCAGGCTTGTGCGCGGCGATGAGTGCACCGGCAATTCCTTCAATGGTTTCGAGCGAAACGATTTTGGAGAAGGAGGCGAGTGTGTCTATTACCCCTTCCTCATCGGCTCTCTTGGTGAATTGCTTCTGGAACATGTCCATTTTCACCACCTGGTCCCACCCATCCCCGTTACGCCGCAACGGGCAATCCGGCGATACGAGAACCCAATTGTAAAACCGTATGGGCATCGTGATCCCAAGGCGCTTCGGGGCAAGTTGGTGATCGCGAATGAACGCAGTCAGAACGTCGATGTGACGCCGGTTTTGCTCGATGGGAGAGAGGATTCCTTTCCATCCAAAGCGCGTGCGCGTCTCCCACTCTCCAGCTTCTGAAATCCGGACTTCCTGGCCGAACGCTTTGCTTTCGAGAACGTGGCAATCCAGGGTGCGATGCAGGATCAGGTGGTCAATTTGGGCGACCCGGCCACCGTGTTCAATGCGGAGGTCGTGGAGGACCACGCTTCTCTTTCCATCCTTCCAGTGAAAATCGATGTGATACGTCGCTTCTTTTTCCCCTTTGGCCCCAGCACGAATCATCCAGACCTCGTTGTCGATGTCCTCCCGCTGCCCTTTGGTCAGGGCGGGGTTCTTCGAAATTCGCTCAAGCTCCGCCACCTGGGGAGCCACATCATCCTTGTGCTTGAGAATCATCACTGAATCTCTCAGCGAGAATTGGGCCAGAAGTCAGGAGAACCGGCACGAAGGCCGTCTGCAATCAAGCGCCTGCGGATGGCGGTCATACCTGCATCACCCATGCAGCAGGTGCGGCAGCACCAAAGTGTGCTGCGGCTGCACCAACTGCCCTAGCATTTGGTGCAATGGTGCAATGAGTGCAATTTGCACCTGCTGCACCTCTGCACTTCACTTGGCAGGTTTGAATTCGACCAGGGCCTTCGACCTTTTACTGCCATCTGCAAAAACAACTTCTGATTTCACGAGACCATTATTCGGCGCAACCCATTCATCGCCCGTGAATGCGCCGCCGGAGTGCTTGCTGAAAATGTGATAGCAGTCCTTATACGTCATAAGCCCGATTGCGACGTTTTCCAAGCCCGTCACGGTGGAAGTAGTCGCGTCATCGTATTTCCATGAGGCACCTATCTTTAGAGGGAATGCAAGCCACTTGACTGCGCCGCCATTCTTGAATCCGTCGAATCTGGTGTAAGCTCCATTTTCATCTTTACGCACATAGCAGATATCATTCTTTTGCGTCAAGCCTGGCCAAAGAACTGCGGCTGGCGATCAACACCACGGAATGTGGCCAGGTGCTCGATCATCTCGCACCTATTTAAGCCGGTTTGCAGCCAATCACTCAGAGAGTGCCGGGGAGGGGACTTGAACCCCTACGGATTGCTCCACCAGATCCTAAGTCTGGCGCGTCTGCCAATTTCGCCACCCCGGCTTATCTGTAAACAACTGAAGATGATTGCTTTTGTGCAAGGATTTGTGCAAGATCGTTGCCATGAAAAGCAGTGAAACGTTCATCAACGCAGAACCCGGTGAAGCGGGCGTCGCGGAGGTCGTAAACGGGTCTTGCACAGAGATGTCTGGCACCAAGCAGCATGCGGCGCAGTTTATGGCTGCTCGTGATTCGCGCAACCGCCGAATTTCTGGACTTTGCACTCGCAACGGCCGGTTCTACGCGGTCCTGTGGGTTGATCGCGGGGATGGACGCAAGACCGTCCGCCGATTTCCATTGATGGACGACCAAGGTGAGCCGATCCGAACCCTCACTGCGGCGAAGGATGCGTTGGATACGATGCGGGTCAGTCGGCGCGAAAATACGCTCCCCGCCCCCGGTCACAAGCCGGCCTTCGACACCTTCGCCGATGCTTATCTGGAAATGGCGGCGACGAAGGCAAAACGCAGTGGAACCCAGGAAAATGAAACACAGGCTTTGGTCCGCTGGCGGGCTCACCTTGCGGGAGTGCGCATCGACAAAATTGCGACGCCGCTCCTGAAGACCTATACGGAGTTGCGCCTGCGAGGCGGCAAGTTGGGAAGCAAGATTTTTGCGCCAGCCTCAGGACGAACCGTGAATCTGGATCTTGTTGCTCTGCGAAATGTTCTCAAGGCCGCGGTTGAAGCGGGACACATGCGAGACCTCCCGAAATTTCCAAGGGTAAAGACATCCCCGCCTGCCCGCCGACAACTGATAAGCCCGACGGAGTTTGAGACGCTCCTTGCTCGCTGCATGACGATCAAACCGGATGGGGAACCGCTAACCAAGAATGGCGAGCAATTGCGCGATTTTCTGCGGGTGCTGGCCTTCACTGGATGCCGCGAGCAGGAGGGTCTCCGCTTGCGTTGGGCTCACGTCGATTTCACGAGACGGCGCATCTTCGTTGGAGCGGCGGAAGATTTCACCGCGTCAGCCATGACCATTGGTACCGGAGGCACCACCAAAAACCTCGGTTCTCGGACCGTCGACTTCAACGCCCAACTGGAAAACCTGCTTCTGGAAATGCATGCTCGCCGCGCTCCAGACTCGGCGTGGCTGTTCCCGTCCCCACAGCGCGGTGAAAAAGACATCCCCTCCAGGACATTGCGCGAATCTTTCAAGGCCGTCCGTGCTGCAGCCGGGCTGCCGTCAGTCGGTTTCCACGACCTGCGGCATTTGTTCTGTTCGTTTTGCGTCATGGCTGGAATTGATTTCCTGACCATCGCCGGATGGCTCGGCCACAAGGACGGCGGCATTCTCATCGGCAAGGTCTACGGGCACCTGCTCGATGAGCATCGGCAGAAGATGGCGGCGAAATTGACCATCGGCGTCGCCTCCCTGCCCGCTGGTGGCGAATAGCGGCGAGCAGAGGATCGTGACCCCTCACGCAAAACCATCGATCAACGCTCCGATCGCAGCAATCCTTTGCCCGAAAAGCTTTGGACTCTCGCGCTCGTGATCGAGCCACTCAGATTCGAGCAATGACGGCGCTTTTCGTTCCCAGCGGCGCAGTTCTGCATTCCATGCACTTTGAGCCCTGTCAACGTGCGCAAAGAGCGATTCGTCGCCCTCCAGACTCTCTAACGCCTCGGCAACGGACGCCCTTAATTTTGCGGTGTCAGAGAGTTTCGGCAAACTCAGACAGGTGATTGGCGCCTCGCCGAAACCTTTGGGCAGGAACGAGCCACTGCGTACCCAGCCGATCGTTGTCGGAATCATCTGGTGGACAAAACCCCATGGCTCTTTCACGTCCACGGTAACGCCGGAAAATGCAGCCGTACTTGAAAAGTTTCCGAGAAGAAATGTCCAGAGCCCGTGTTCCAAACGCCAGTCCAACGCTACGGCGGTTGCCTGAGCACCTTTCCTTCGCATGTCTTCACAAAAGCGACAGCGAAAAAGAAGCTTTTTCCCGCGGACCGGCAATACGACCCAGAAGCACGGCTCAAGTTTCTTGTCGCTCCCCGACTTTTGCGACGGTTCGACCGTTCGGATACCGAGCTCGCGAAACAATTCCTTCGTGTCAGCGGCAAGCATCCGGAGTTGGTCGGCCTTCGCCAGCTTCAGGTAGTGCGTGATTGCGAAGGGTGGATCGGACTCGATGCCGCGCACCCTCTGCCTCCCCATTAATCCGATGATCTGTTCTGGCGTTGCCAAATCGCTCGTGTCTTGGTTTCGTACCCAAACTTCATTTTTGCGAAAGTGATACCCCTTCTTCGAATCGATCAGGTCCTTCGCAAGACGAAATGCGTGTCGGGCATTCGGCCCAATCTGAATCAAGATGAAATGAACATTTTGATAGGGCTGCGGGGCGGACGCCCACTCAAGATGATGCAGGCGAACGAATGGGCGCGGCTGAATCGCATCACGCACGAGTGATTGTAGATTTTCACTCTTAAGATTCGGGTCCGTCACGGAGCGGAAGGTTTGCCCGTCGTCACCAACGCCGATGACAAGGTAGCTGGCCGCGGAGCCATTGTTCGCCATTGCGCAGACATCTTTGATGAGCTCGGCGCGTGCCTTGTCATGGTCCCCGGCAGCTCGATTGAACGCATTGCAGGAAAGTTTGAAATCCACATTGGCTTTCTCGCCACCGGAGACCAGGCGCTGGAATTGTTGGAATGTCATCATCGGCCGATGTGAGGGAATACCGGTTTTCAACGTATAGGCGCCCGTGAACGCGCCACTTATTCGGCTGTGGCCCCCAAAGACCTCCCATTTTCAATCTGAACGAGTCTTTCGAGGCTGTCCGCTCCAAGGACCCGCGTCATCCCAAGGCTGTTTCGGACGTCGTGAATGTAGTTCTCGATCGGCTCTATTTGCTCGAGAAAATTCATGCGTGTACGGACCCGCTTTTGGAGCACGGTCGGACCGTTCCGCCGGACCCACACGAGAAAGTCCAACACGATTCCTTCGATGGTAAGGATGCCGGTATTGGCGTATCGCGTATTTCCGGATCGGCGTTCGCGTTCCCGTTGCCGATGCTGGACCTGTCGTTGGTGTTTCTGCGTGCGAATAACGCGCAACCACTGATCCCCACCTTCTCGGGTGAACCTGTACTGTCCTCCGTGCGTCTTTGTTGCACCTCCAATTTCCATTCGATTCGCACACTTCCAGACCTGCGTCCGAGACATGCCTGACGCACGCGCGAGTGAACCACAAGTGTACGGTTTTACAGAGGCAGAACTGTTAACTGTTTCCTCGGGAGTTGACATGCCGTGACAAGGCATGAACCCGCATTCCATTTCAATTGAAAACGACGCCCTGCCCGCAAACATGTACCCTCCGCTGAGCTTGGACCGATTCATCGAGCAGTCCGGACTCTCCCCGGCAACGTGCTGGCGCTACCGGAAACGGGGCTGGCTCCGGACGTTGGTCATCGCCGGTCGCCATTATGTCACGCGCGAAGAGATTGCAAATTTCAACGCGCGTGCAGCGCGAGGAGAGTTCGCCGGAAAAGTGATGAACCCTTTCGCTGCGCGCCAATGAAGCATGCGATCTGTCGACGAATCCACTGAATCGACCACCTGAGCTCGATTGCCAGTGGCCGATAACCCATTCAGCGTAATCGCATTTCCCGACGCCGGGAAGGACAAGTTCAGCGAACTCGTCTACGCGCGGAAGTTCCTGAAAAAGGTCAAGCTGCGCACCCATGAAAAGACCTGGTACGTCTACGACGGGCGCGGCTGGACCATCACCAAATCAGCGCACTACGAATCGCTGGCCCTCGATCTCATTCCCGAGCGCCATCGTTCGGTCAAGCATGCCCGTGCCATCATGGATTTTGCGGCAATGCAGAATCAAATTGCCCCCGATGAGTCCTTCACGGGTGCGATCAAGTTCGACGAGGAAGGCCGCGTTCTAATCAATTGCCGCAACGGCGTGCTGTGCGTATCGAAGGACGGGGTGAAGCTGATAGACCACGATGAGGAATTGCTCTTCACCGGCTATCTCAACGCTGAGTGGGCCGGCGGCTTGTGGGACCGCGACGACACACCGCTTTTCAGCCGCGTGCTCGATGAAGTCTTGCCCGAGAAGGAAGACCAGGCTCTCCAGCAGTGGTTTGCCGGATACCTGCTTTACCCGAGCTGCAAACACGAGGTTTTCCTGATCTCCCACGGCAAAGGCGGGAGCGGCAAGAGCACGATTTCCGATGCTGTCATGGAGGTGATTGGTGGAAAGCCCCTCAAGACCGTGCTCTCGCTCGCGCAAATCTGCGCGGAGGGGCAGGGCGCCTATTCCCTGCCCTCGCTGCAATACGCGATGGTGAACATGGGTACAGAGCTGGACACGGTGGACATCGGCGACTCGGCAAACTTCAAGCGACTGGTGAGCGGTGAGCCGGTCGAAGTGCGCCCGATCTATGGCGATCCGTTCACGATGACGACGCACGCGAAGCTGTGGTTCAATTCCAACTCGCTGCCGCGCTTTCGCCACGGCACGGACGCCGAGCTGCGTCGTGCGCGAATTTTGGAGTTTGTTCACGCTCGGAAGGAGGAGGAAAAGGACGTGACGCTCAAAGAGCGAATGCTTGTGGAGCGCAACGGCATCTTCGCGTGGATGATCGAGGGATTGCGCTGCATCCTCAATGGCATGCCCTGCCCGGAGGGCAGTGATGAGAGCCGCCGCGTGAAGGCGAAATTTGCGCTCTCGAACGATCCCGTGACGGCTTTCGCCAAGGAATGCCTGATCTTCGGGCCTGATCGAGAGATGACCAAAGACGAGCTATGGGAAGCGTTCGGCGAATTCCTTGGCGGGCAGGGCTTTGCGGATAAGACCAGGGGCAGCCTCTTCCGGCAGTTCTACGAGCGTTTCCCGAGCGTTACGGGCTATCGGGAGAAGACAGGCAAGGTGCGTCCTGTAGGCCATTGGGTACTGGGTGCTGACCTATTGGACCGTGCGAAGCGTGAGGCAGAGGAGGAAGGGCACGCGACTGCGAGCGACTTTGATCCGTAAACGTGTCGCACCGCGCCCTCATTCGGGGGCGCGGTGAGTGGGGTGTTCTTTCGCGCTATCTCAAGTGCGAGTGTGTGAGCCACGCTTATACTACGCTCACGATCTACACTGTATCAGGCCGATTGCTGGCAGGGTTTGGCAGACTTGGCAGGGCATTTCCCTGTATGTTCTCAATTCAAAAAAACACATAGGATATAGGGCTGTAACAATAAGGAAATGGGCTGCCAAAGCTGCCCGACCCCTGCCCGAGATTGCCATGACCCTCGGTCCCTCTTCACCACCATGGTGCAAGGAATCTATTCGAACGGGAATCCCTCAGAGGTTGGAACACCACCCCGGAGTGAGGCTGTGGATTTTTCAAAAACGAATGTCGCACATGCCCGCATCCGACGGATTTGTGATTTTCGCGTCGGCCATGTCGCTTTGAAAGTCGCCGGACGGCGCGCACCGCTACAATTCTTTGAAGAGCCACCGAAAATCGGAAAAAATACGCCAAACTCGGCTCGACCGGAGGTCAGAGGGCGAGAATTGAGCCGGCGCCGCGCCCGAAATGCAGGATTGGCAGCGCCCGAGATTACAGAATAGAACTCTAACGAGACGGGTGGTCCTCCTTTTGCAAGCAGACCTTGGATGGAGGTGGAGCAACCGTGCTCCCTCCCAGTGAACATCTTCCGTTTCCGCAACGAATTGATCAGCGACTACGCCGCCTACAGCGGCAGCTTCCTGAACATCCAGGATCTGCGTATTCGTGAGGAGATCGAACGAAGACTGGATTCTGGAGAACTGTGGCCTAAGCCGCTGATTCAGCTCAATCCCGCGTTCGAGCCAGGGCCGCTAATCGATGAACTCGTCGAGAGCACGGTTCTCCATACCGAATGTGGCCGGATATTTCGGCGCGACAAGACTCCCGAGTCAGTCACCGGCCAACCTCTTCGCCTTTTCCGCCACCAATACGAGACGATCGGACTCGCCCACCGCGGACGAAACTACGTGCTCACCACGGGCACCGGTTCAGGGAAGAGCCTCTCCTACATCGTTCCCATTGTGGACCATGTGCTCCGCCGGGGTTCAGGCAAAGGCATTCAGGCGATCATCGTTTATCCGATGAACGCTCTCGCCAACAGTCAGGAAGGCGAGTTGAAGAAATTCCTCAACCACGGCTACCCGCCGGGCCAGCCGCCAGTGACCTTCAAAAGCTACACCGGCCAGAACGACATTCAGACTCGCCAGGAAATCCTGCAGGAGCCGCCGGATATTTTGCTCACGAATTACGTGATGCTCGAACTGATTCTCACACGCCCCAACGAGTCCAAGCTCGTGGAGATGGCCGCCGGATTGCAGTTCCTCGTGTTGGACGAACTCCACACCTATCGCGGTCGCCAGGGTAGCGATGTCGCCATGCTCGTGCGACGGCTCCGAGAGTTGGTGGAAAACAAGAATCTTCAGTGCGTGGGAACGTCTGCGACGATCGCAGGCGCAAACACATTCGCCGAACAGCAGCGCGAGGTTTCCGCG
>Ga0105237_10005476_pt1 | contig 14307 bp, 12 predicted proteins | sample KBSC24metaG_FD_81520 | JGI IMG/M metagenome (GOLD analysis project Ga0105237, IMG submission 81520) | Corn rhizosphere microbial communities from Kellogg Biological Station, Michigan, USA - KBS C2-4 metaG | ecosystem: Host-associated > Plants > Roots > Rhizosphere > Soil | place: Michigan, USA... | reverse complement strand
GATGCGATGGTGTCGCCGCGACGCGACCAGGCCAATTTCGACCTGGCCCCGGATGCCGTCTATCTGGACGACAGGCGGCGCACATCGCGCATCTCGGCGTTCGTCGAAGACCAGTGGTCGCCCGCGGCCTCCGTGACCATCACGATAGGCGCTCGCTACGACCAGTCGCGCGACGCCGCTGGCGCGTTCAGCCCGCGCCTGGCCGCGGTGTGGCGCGCCAGCGCCGAGCTGTCGCTGAAGGCGATCCACGGCAGCGCGTACCGCCCGCCAAATGCCTACGAGTCGTACTACACGGCCGACACCTTTCGCGGCAATCCAGACCTCAAGAGCGAGCGCGTGTCGGGCGATGAGTTGATTGCCGAGTACCGACCCTCCGGTTCCGACCGCTGGACCGTGTCGGCGTTCCGGACCCGGGCCAACCGGCTGATCGTGCAGAGCGTCGAAGAATCGAGCGGAAAGCTCGTGTACGGCAACGTCGGCTCGTTCGATGTGCGCGGATTCGAAGCCGGCTACGAGCATGTGTGGGACAACGGCGCGGCGCTGCGAACCAGCCTGAGCTCGCACGAGTACGGCGGCATCTCGGCGAGCGACGTCTCGAGTTCGAGCGCCCATCGGCTCGGCAAGATGGCCGCGTCCGCGCCGCTTGCGCAGGGAACCACGCTCGCCTGGGAAACGGTGCTTGTCAGCCGGCGCGGGGGCGTGTCGGGTTACGGGCTGTCGAACCTCACGCTCGTGCGCTCGTTCGAGCGCCAGCGCGCCCGGCTCTCGTTCGGCCTGCTCGATGTCTTCGACCGCGCGCCGGCCGAACCGGGCAGCGATTCGGTTGTTCAGCGGCCGGCACCCGGGTACGGGCGATCGTTGCGCGTCAAGGCGGAACTGGCGTTCTGACACCGTGCCGCCCATGACCTTCGCCCCGTTGGCCCGCGCGGCCCTGATGAGCGTCGCGCTGATGCTGACGCTCACGCCGGCGCACGCCGCCGACGAGTCGGAACTGAAGGCCGCGATCGTCTTCAACGTGCTGGTCTTCATCGAATGGCCCGACGAGCAGAAGACGGTCGACCTGTGTGTCAGCCCGGACAATGCGCTGCTCTCCGCGTTGCGCCGGCTCGACGGCCGCGACCTGCGCGACCGGACCTTCAGGGTCCAGGAACTCCGGGCGGACTCGCTGCCGACAACCTGCAACGCGGCCTTCGTCGATCCGGCGGATCGAGTGAAGCATGCGCCGCTGGTGAAGAACCTGTCGGACCTGGGCGTCTTCACGATCAGCGACGACGCCGAGGCGCCACCTCGAACCACCGCGATCGTCATGCAACGCGTCGGCGCGCGCTTCGCGCTCGACGTCAACATGCCGGCGGTGCGTCAGGCGCGGATCCGCCTGAGTTCGAAGCTGCTGCGCCTGGCCCGGACGGTCAGAGAATGAACGAGCGCCGCACCGACCCCTTTCGCAGCCACCAGGGGCCGCGCCTGGGCAAGCGCCTGACGCGAGCAGTCTTCATCGCCACCGGCGTGGCGCTGCTGGTCGCGGGACTGATCTTCGACGTCTTCGTCTATTTCTCCCAGCGCAACGCGCTGATCGACGAAGTCACCGTGCAGGCCCGCATCCTCGCCGAGAACAGCTCGGCGGCGATCCTCTTCGACGATCGGCAATCGGCGTCGCAGACCCTGGCAGGACTGCAGGCATCGACAGCGATCCTGCACGCCCAGGTGATCGGCCCGGACGGTCGGGTTCTCGCATCGTTCCGGCCGGAGAACGCAGCGCGCGCGGGCATGCGCAGCCCACCCTTCGCCAAGGCCGCCGCCTCGCACGAGTTCGTGCGCGACACGCTCGTCGTCAACCAGCCGGTGGGCGAGGCGAACATGACGGTCGGCGCTGTGCGGCTGGTTGCCGACCTGCAGCCGCTGTATGCGCGCGTGGCGATGCATGTGCTCATCACGGTGCTGGCCGCGGCAGCGGCGCTCGGATTCGCGTTCGCGGTGGTGGTCAGGATCAGGCGCGACGTCGATGCCACCGAGGCGCGTCTGGACTACCTCGCCTACTACGATCCGGTGACCGGCCTGCCGAACCGGCATGCCGCCAGCGAGCAGATCGCCCGCCTGATGGCGACGGTCGGACATACGAGCGACGGCTTCGGCCTGCTGATGCTCGACCTCGACGACTTCAAGGTCGTGAACGATACGCTCGGGCATCCGATCGGCGACAAGCTCCTGCGTGCGATCGCATCCCGCCTGTCGCAGTACATCCACTCGACCTACATCGCGTGCCGCTTCGGCGGCGACGAGTTCATCGTGATCGCGCCGCGGCTGGTGGGTCGTCCCCAGCTCGAGGTGCTCGGCATCGCGGTCCTGAGGGCGCTGGAAGAGTCGATCGTCGTCGAAGGCCACGAGATCCGCTCGCGCTGCAGCGTCGGTCTGGCGCAGTATCCGGCCGATGGCAAGGATGCCGCGAGCCTGATCCGCGCGGCAGACACGGCGCTGTACGAAGCGAAGGCGCGCGGCAAGAACACGTTCTCGATCTACGTGCCCGACATGGAGCGCAAAGCGACGCTGCGCATCCGACTCGACGCCGACCTGCGGCGCGCGATCGAGAACAACGAGCTGCACCTCGCGTATCAGCCGATCGTGCGCGCCGCCACCGGCGCGACGGTCGGGGTCGAGGCGCTGCTGCGCTGGGCCCATCCCGAACTCGGCGACATCCCGCCCGCCGAGTTCATACCGATGGCCGAAAGCAGCGGGGCCATCGTCGACATCGGGCAATGGGTGCTCGACGAGGCCTGCCGGCAGATCAAGCGCTGGTCGGACGATGGGCACCACGTCTTCGTGGCTGTCAACGTGTCGGCCAAGCAGATTCGCCGCGGGCTGCGCGCACAGATCGATCTCGCGCTCGCGGCATCGGGCGCCGACCCGCACCTGCTCGAGATCGAGATCACCGAGCACTCGATGGTCGAAGACATCGACTCGAACGTTGCGCAGCTTGCGGCACTGAGCTCGTTGGGAATCCGGGTCGCGGTCGACGACTTCGGTACCGGGTTGTCGTCGCTCGCCTACCTGAAGCGCCTGCCGATCAACAAGCTGAAGATCGATCGCGCATTCGTGAAGGACTTGCCGCACAGTGCGGACGACCTGGCGATCGCGCAGGCGATCATCTCGCTGTCGCACAGCCTCGAGCTGACGGTCGTCGCCGAGGGCATCGAAACCGAGCAGCAGCGGCATGCGCTCGTCGCGCACAAGTGCGACTACCTGCAGGGCTTCCTCATCAGTCGGCCGGTGAGCGCGCAGGACGTCGTCGCATTCTTCGGCGATCGTCCGCGCGGCGGGCGGGCGACCCGGCGTGCCATCATCGGCGCATGAACGGCGTGCCGCTTGCCTTCGACCACGGGACCGACCGCGCCGTGTTCCGGCGGCCGGCCCATCGCGCCGGCATCGAGCTCTACCAGGCGCACATCGTCCGCCACGCGTTCGAGCCGCACACGCACGAGGCCTACGGGCTCGGCGCGATCGAGTCGGGGGTCGAGCGGTTCCGCTACCGCGGCAGCGAGCACCTGGCGCCGCCCGATACGCTGGTACTGATGAACCCGGACGAGCTGCACACCGGCCGGGCCGAAACCGAACAGGGTTGGCGCTACCGGATGGTGTATCTCGACGCCGACGTGCTGAGCGCGCTGAGCGGCGACGCTGGCTGGTGGTTTGCCGAGGCGGTCGGCCACGACGCCGTCCGCGCACGCCGGGTCGGCCGGCTGCTCCAGGCGCTGTGGAGCTGCAACGATTCGCTCGCGTTCGACAGCCAGCTGTCGTCGCTGGTCGACGAGCTGCGGCCGGCCGCGCGGATCGGCCGCACCGCGCGCGCCGAAGCCGTGCAGCGTTTCGGCAGCGTCATCGACTTCATGCACGCGCGGCTCGGCGATGCGCTGACGCTCGAGATGCTCGCCGCTGTCGCCGGGCTGAGCCCGTTCCACTTCCTGCGCGAGTTCAAGCGCGCGCACGACGCCACACCGCAGCAGATGCTGATGGCGCTGCGCCTGTTCGACGCAAAGCAGCGGCTCGCGGCCGGCGAGGCGCCTGCCGCAGTCGCCGCAGCGGCTGGGCTCACCGACCAGGCCCACCTGACCCGCGCATTCGTGCGCCGCTACGGCGTCACACCCGGCCGCTACCAGCAGCAACTCGGTACAAGACCGCGACGGCGCGCCTGAGCGACACTCGCGGCCCACGAGGTTGGCCCCTCGGGCACCGAGCACGGCGCCCGATCCCCCGAGGGGATGCGGGCTCGCTCGGGAGCGGCCCGGCGCTCGGCCCGCTCAACTGCTTCGCACGATATCGATGTTCGCCGCCCCGCTGTTCTCCGGAATCCTGTTCGCCCTCGCCGCCGGCCTGATGTGGGGGCTGGTGTTCGTCGGCCCGCCGATGCTGCCCGAGTACCCGGCGACCCTGCAGTCGTTCGGCCGCTATCTCGCGTTCGGCCTGATCGCGCTGCCGCTCGCGTGGTTCGACCGCGCGAAGCTGAGGGGGCTGAGCCGCGCCGACTGGATCGAGGCGCTGAAGCTCGCGCTGGTCGGCAATATCGTCTACTACCTGCTGCTCGCCAGTGCGATCCAGCGCGCCGGCGGGCCGCTGCCGACGATGATCATCGGCACCTTGCCGGTCGTGATCGCGGTCACCTCGAACCTGCGCCGACCGGCGCCCGGCGCGCGTGTCGAGACGCCGCTGGCCTGGTCGCGCCTGCTGCCCTCGCTGCTGCTGATCGGCGTGGGCATCGGCTGCGTCAACCACGTCGAGCTCGAACACCTGCAGCGCGACCCGAACGCCGATCTGGGCCGCTATGCGCTCGGCGCGCTGCTTGCGGCCGGCGCGGTCGTGTGCTGGACCTGGTACCCGATCCGCAACGCCGAGTGGCTGCGCGCCCACCCCGACCGCAGCCCGCGCGGCTGGGCCACTGCACAGGGCATCGCGACCCTGCCGCTCGCGCTGATCGGCTATGCGCTGACCTGGGCCTGGTTCGCGGCCCGAGGCTCGCCCTTTGCGATGCCGTTCGGCCCGCGCGCCGGCGACTTCCTGCTGCTGATGTTCGCGATCGGGCTGTTCGCGTCCTGGCTGGGCACCTTGTGCTGGAACGAAGCGAGCCAGCGCCTGCCGCCGACCTTGTCGGGCCAGCTGATCGTGTTCGAGACGCTCGCCGCGCTGAGCTATGCCTTCGCGCTTCGCAAGAACCTGCCGCAGGCGCAGACTCTGATCGGCGTGGCGCTGTTGGTCGCCGGGGTCGTGTGGGCGGTGCGTTCGCGGCCCAGCGCGGAGGGTGCCGAGGCGCATCCGAACTAGTAGACGCCCCTAGCGAACGTCGGGTTCGTCCGGCAGTTCGTTCGGATTGATTTCGCCGGGCGCCAGCGGGAAGTGCCGACGCAGCAACTCGTCGACCGCATCGACCGCCTGGTTCAGCCCTGCCTCGAAGCGGCCGGCGGCAAACGCCGCTGCCATCGTCGCGGTGATCGCGCGCCATTGCGCCGCGTCGACGTGCCGGCTCAATCCGCGGTCGGCCACCACCTCGATCGCGTGCTCGGCGAGCAGCAGATAGATCAGGACGCCGTTGTTGTGCTCGGTGTCCCAGACGCGCAGCTTGCCGAACATCGCCACGGCGCGCTCGCGGGCCGTGGCGTGGCGCCGCAGGTAGCTCCACGGCAGGCCCGCCTCGACGCAGACGCGGATCTCGCCGCTGTGATGCGTTTCGCTGGCCGCGACCAGCGCCTGGATGCGCTGCATCGCATCGGCGCCGACGATGCGCAGCGCATCCGCTTCATCGAAGCGCCGATGTTTCAGGAGCCGCAGCACGGGATGGGTCATCGCCGCCTCACCAGTTGCCCGACGCGCCGCCGCCGCCGAAATCGCCACCGCCGCCGGAGCTGAATCCGCCACCTCCACCGCCTCCGCCCCCGCCGAAGCCACCGCCACCGCCGCCCCAGATCACAGGGCCGCCGCGACCCGCGCGCCCGACCCGCCCGGCCCCCATGCCCATCACGCCGACGAGGAACAACGCGATCAGTCCGGCACCACCCGCGACCAGCAGGCTCGCCGTCAACCACCAGCCGATGCCGCCGACGGCGCCGCTGGTCAGCAGCGCACCCAGCTTGCGGCCGAAGATGCCGGTCAGCACGGCGCCGACGATGGGCACGCCGACGAACAGGAAGATCGCCAGGTCCTGCCAGTCGAAGCCGGCGGCGCCGCGGCTGCCCGTGCCGCGTTGCTCTCGTGGCGCCGGCTCGGCCAGGCCTTCGCCTGCGATGCGCTGATCGAGCTTGTCGATCGCGGCGTTCAGCCCCCCGGCGAAGTCAGCGTTGCGAAACGCCGGCAGCATCTGCTGGCTGATGATGCGGCCGGCCGCGACGTCCGGTACCGCGCCTTCGAGTGCCTTGGCCGGCGCGATCCGCACCGCGCGGTCGTTCTTCGCGACCACGATCAGCAAGCCGTCGCCAACATCGCGCCGGCCGAGCTTCCACGCATCACCGACGCGCTGCGTGAACGACTCGATGTCTTCGGGCGCGGTCGTCGGCACGATCAGCACGACGAGCTGCGAGCCGCGCTTGCTTTCGATCGCGGCGAGCTTCGTCGTGATCGCCTGCGCCTGCGCCGAGCTGAGCGTGTTCGTCTGGTCGATCACACGCCCGCTCAGGGGCGGCACGGGCACCAGGTTCTGGGCCTGCGCGGCCGGCGCCAGCAGCGCGAGGCACGCGAGTGCCTTGGCAGCCAGCACGCGCAGGGAGCCGGTCACTTCGCGATCACTTCGATGCGGGCTTGTCGAAGCTCACTGCCGGCGGCACCGAAATCTGCGCTTCGTTCTGCACCGTGAAGCTCGGCTTGACCTTGTAGCCGAACACCATCGCGGTCAGGTTGCTCGGGAAGCTGCGTGCGAGCACGTTGTATTCGGCAACGGTCTTGATGTAGCGGTCACGCGCCACGGTGATGCGGTTCTCGGTGCCTTCGAGCGTGACCCGCAGATCCTGGAAGGCCTGGTTCGCTTTGAGCTGCGGGTACTGCTCGGCAACCACCATCAACCGGCTCAGCGCGCCGGTCAGTTCGCCTTGCGCCTTCTGGAACTTGTCGAACGCCTCGGGGTTGTTGACGAGCTCGGGCGTCGCCTGGATGCTCGTGGCCTTGGCGCGCGCCTCGATCACCTTGGTCAGCGTGTCCTGCTCGAAGCTCGCTTCGCCCTTCACGGTCGCGACGATGTTCGGGATCAGGTCGGCGCGCCGCTGGTACTGGTTCAGTACCTCGGACCACGCGGCCTTGACCTGCTCGTCCAGCGTTTGAAAGTTGTTGTAACCGCAACCCGAGAGGCTCAGCGCAGTCATTGCAAGCGCCACGGCGGCCCACCAGCGGCGAGCGGAGGACGTGAAGGAACGAATCATGAGGCGTCTCCGGAGAATGGCGCGCAATGCTACCAACTGGATTGCCCGGCAGACCATCGAGCGGACCCCGCCGTCGACCTGAAAACAACCTGACAGACAAAAGAAAAACGCAGCCGTGGCTGCGTTCTCTTGCGGTGGGCTCTCCCTGAGCCTGTGCTTTGTGTGAATCTTCGTGTTCTGCCCGACCACCGCGCCGGGCACGGGCGAAGTTTACGGGCAGACGAACGCGCCAACACATGATCGGAGCATTGATCACTATTGTTCACTTTCGGTACTGGTCATCCGGCTGACTAAAGTCGCGTCATGGCAACCCTGTTGAATCACGCGCTGCGCGCCGCTCGGTCGACGCCGGCGCCCGCCGAGCGCGCAGCCACCCTGCTTGTCGCGGGGGCCGGCGGTCCGCTCGGCTCCGCGGTGCTCGAACACGTTCTTGCGACTCAGCGTTTCGCGGGCGTGCGGGTACTGGTGACGCAGGCATTGCAGACCAGCGTGAAGGGGCTGGAGACGCTGATCGTCGCGCCGTTCGACGCCGGCAACGGCGCCGCCCAGGCCACGCCGATCCGCCCCGCGCTCGCCGACACGGCGCTGGTCGTGTTCGACGTCAAGCGCCACGCCAACGGCCGCGAGGAAGCATTCCTGCGGCCCGAGCCGCGCACACTGCCGCGGCTGGCCGGTTGGTTGCGCGACGGCGGCGTGCGCGACCTGGTCGTCGTGATGCCGCACAACGCGGCAAGCCTGCCGCAGGCGCTGAAGGCCGGGCTCGCCGATCTCGACGAACATGCGGTCGTCGAGCTGGGCTTCGAGCACGTCGTGTTCGTTCGTTCGGCACGCGCGGCGATCGGCCTTCGATCGGACCAGTGGCTGCAACGGGTTGCCGACGGGGTGCTCGCGCAGCTGCGGTTGATGACGCCGCAGCCCGATCAACCGGTGCGATCGAACAAGGTGGCGCGGTTCGTCGGCGAGCTGGCGCTTCGCCTGCCGCACAGCGCGCCGGGCACTCGGGTCGCGGCGCCCGAGCTGCTCTGGCAGTCCGCCCAGCACGCCGACCCGGGCCCGCTCGTGCAAGCCTGGCTTGCCGGCGAAGCCTTGCCCGCGCCCAGCGCGCGGCGCATGCGGCTGTAGCCACGACAGTGCTGCTACGCTGTGCGCCATGAATGATCCTGTCGTGATCCACGGCGCCAGCGAACCGCGTGTCCCGCTGCTGCTCGACTCGCCGCATTCGGGACATGCCTTCCCGGCCGACTTCGACGCCGCGCTCGGCGAGTTCGACCTGCGCGACGGCGAGGACAGTTTTGTCGACGAGCTGTACCAGCCGGCCACCGATCTGGGCGTCGCACTGATCGCGGCGCAGTTCCCGCGCACCTACCTCGATCCGAACCGCCACGCCGGCGACATCGACCTCGATCTGATCGACGGCGGAAGGTGGCCGCACGCGCTGGTGCCGAGCGGCAAGGCCGCGCTCGGCAAGGCGCTGCTGTGGCGCACGCTCGACGACGGCCGCGCGATCTACGCCCGCAAGCTCGGCATTGCGGAGGTCGAGTCGCGCATCGAGCGCTGCCACACGCCGTACCACGGTGCGCTGACGCGCTGGATTGCCGCGACCCACGCACGTTTCGGCGTCAGCTATCACATCAACTGCCATTCGATGAACGAGGTGGCCGGTGTGCAGGGCGAAGGCGGCAGCGGCAGCCGGCGTGCCGACTTCGTACTCGGTGATCGGGACGGCAGCACCTGCGAGGCGGGCTTCACCGCGTTCGTCAAACGCTGGCTCGAGGCGGCCGGCTACGAGGTGAAGGTCAACGACCCCTACAAGGGTGTCGAGCTGGTGCGCGCGTACAGCGACCCGAAGCAAGGGCGCCACAGCCTGCAGGTCGAGATCAACAAGCGGCTGTACATGGATGAACGAACCCGCAGCAAGCACGCCGGCTTCGACACGCTGCAGAAGAATCTGCGCGATCTCGTCGCGGCGCTGATCGATCATGCGGACTCGCGGAGGCCGCGTGGCTGAGACTGCGAATGCAGCGATGCGCCTGTACTCCGGCCCGCTGAGCATGTTCGGCGCGAAGGCGCAGATCGCCGCGCTCGAGAAGGGCATCGCGGTCGAGCTCGTGATGGTGCCCTTCGACATGCAGCGCCTGTATGACCCGAAGCACCCCGAGGTGCTGCGTGTCAACCCGAAGCGCCAGGTGCCAGTGCTGATTCACGGCGACGTCGAGATCTTCGATTCGACGCAGATCTTCGAGTACCTCGAGCATCTGCAGCCTGAGCCGGCGCTGTGGCCGGCGCGTCCTTCCGACCGGGCGCGGGCCAGGCTGATCGAACACCTCTCGGACGAGGTCTACTTCCCGCACATCATCCGGTTGATGGGGCTGCAGGCGCTGCCGCACGACCCGATCGCGGTCGCTTCACGCGAAGGTGCCGCGCAGTTCCATGCCGAGATGGAGCGACGGCTCGGCACGCAGGACTACCTTGCCGGCAGCTATTCGTTCGCCGACATCGCGTTCTACATGGCGCAGCTGTTCGGCGAACGCATGGGCGCACCGCTGGCCGACGACACTGCGCGGCTGCTCGCGTGGCGCGAGCGGGTCGGCACCCGGCCGGCGGTGCGCGAAGTGGTCGGTGCGATGGTCGCGTTCCTGGTGTCGCAGGGCCGGCCGATCCCGCCGTACCTCGCCTCGCCGATTCCCGCGCCGCCGAGACCGTCGTGAAGGCGCGCGAGGCCGACTCGGCGCAGATCGGCCACTTCTTCGCGACGCAGGGCCGGCGCGTGCTCAGCTTCCTCGGTTATTCGGACTCCGGCTACGAGGATGCGGCAGCGATGCTCGCGCACGCGGCCCGCATTCTCGACGAGTGCGACGCGCGCGACACGCTCGTGAACATCGGCGCGACACCGGGTGGCATCGGCGCCGTCTACGAGCTCGCGCAGCGACGCGGCTTCATGACGACCGGCATCGTCTCGACGCAGGCGCGGGACGCGGGCGCGCCGCTGTCACCGCACGTCGAGGTCGTGTTCTTCGTCGCCGACACGAGCTGGGGCGGGCTGCTGATGGGGTCGATGCAGCGGTCGCCCGCCTCGCAGGCAATCGTCGACCACAGCGACTTCGTCGTTGCGATCGGCGGCGGCCCGATCGCGCGCGATGAGCTCGATGCGGTGCTGCGCGCCGGCAAGACAGCGCGTTTCATCGCCGCCGAGATGAACCACGAGGCCGCACTCGCGGCTGCGGCGCGCAAGGGATTGCCGGCGCCGAGCGACTTTCGCGGCGCGGCCGGCGAACGGTTCGGCGCCTAGCCCTGCGGGTGCGCGGCACATCCGCACCCGTTTGCGACAATCGCCCGATGAGTGCCCCGCTGCAAAACGACACCTTCCTGCGCGCCTGCCTGCGGCAGCCCACCGAGCACACCCCGATCTGGCTGATGCGCCAGGCCGGCCGCTATCTGCCCGAGTACCGCGCCACGCGCGAGCGGGCCGGCAGCTTCATGGGGCTCGCGACCAACCCCGAGTTCGCGACCGAGGTGACGCTGCAGCCGCTCGAGCGTTATGCGCTCGACGCGGCGATCCTTTTCAGCGACATCCTGACCGTGCCCGACGCGATGGGTCTCGGATTGAGCTTCGCCCTGGGCGAGGGCCCGCGCTTCGCGAACCCGGTGCGCGACGAAGCGGCCGTCGCCAAGCTCGCCGTGCCCGACATGGACAAGCTGCGCTACGTGTTCGATGCCGTCAGCTCGATCCGCCGCGCCCTCAATGGGCGGGTGCCCCTGATCGGCTTTTCGGGCAGCCCATGGACGCTCGCCTGCTACATGGTCGAGGGTGCCGGCTCGGACGACTACCGCCTCGTCAAGACCATGCTGTATCGCCGGCCCGACCTGATGCACCGCATGCTCGAGATCAACGCCGATGCCGTCGCGCGTTACCTGAACGCGCAGATCGATGCAGGCGCGCAGGCCGTGATGATCTTCGACAGCTGGGGTGGCGTGCTGGCCGACGGGGCGTTCCAGTCGTTCAGCCTGCGCTACACGCAGCGCGTGCTGCAGCAGTTGCAGCGTGAACGCGACGGGGTACGCGTCCCCCAGATCGTCTTCACGAAGGGCGGCGGGCTGTGGCTCGAGCAGATCGCGGCAGCCGGTGCCGACGTGGTCGGCGTCGACTGGACCGTGAACCTCGGCGCGGCGCGTGCGCGCGTCGGCGATCGCGTTGCGCTGCAGGGCAACATCGATCCGAACGTGCTGTTTGCCGAACCCGATCAGATTCGCGCCGAGGCGCGCCGCGCACTCGAAGACTTCGGCTCGACGCCCGGTACAGCAACGCGGTCCCAGGACGGCCACATCTTCAACCTCGGCCACGGCATCAGCCAGCACACCCCGCCGCAAAGCGTCGCCGTGCTCGTCGACGCCGTTCACGAGGCCTCGCGAGAGCTGCGTGCAAGCACATTGCGCCGTTGAAAAACGACCGATTGCCGTTGTTCACTCGCCGGTGAGTGAGCACTCAGGGCTTGACTTATCCCCAAAAGCTGATCTGTGCCGAATGGCTCAATCGGCCTGTTGCGTCGCACCATGGTCATTTCATGGATAGGCGCTAAGTTGTTGATTTCATTGAGCGCAAGAAACTGCCACGAAACAGGGCAACCCTTCCGATCGTCAAGCGGGACAAGCGTTTCGAGATGTCCAAGGTGGGTTGTGCACAAAGTTATCAACAGGATGCGTGGAAAATCACAAAACACTTTGAAAATCAGTAGCTTGTAGCGCTTTCGTGAGCATCGAATCAACAGTGATCGCTAAGTGCGCCGTCATCGATCGGGAAGATTCCGGCGTGATCCAGGTGGCCGTCGACGCGCCAACGCACACCGGCCTGGGCGCTCCGCTGGACTATCTGAGCGATCGCTCACTTCCTTCAGGGACGTTGGTTCGCGTGCCACTCGGCAAGCGAGAGGTCACCGGAATCGTCTGGCGGGGACAGCCCGGCGGGCCGGCTCCGGCAGAGCTCAAGACAGTCACCGAGGCTCTCGCAGCACTGCCGCCGCTCGGTGACGCGTGGTGCGAGCTGGTCGCTTTCGCGGCGGGTTATTACCAGCGCGGCGTCGGCGAGCTGGCGTTGGCCGTCCTGCCGCCCGAATTGCGCAAGCTGGACGATCGCCAAATCGCCAACCGGATCGCCAAGTTGCAAAGGGCGAGCGCCGCTGGGCCGCCGTTGCCCAGCGCCACCGGCACGAGCACGCCGCCCGAGTTGCCGCCGCCCAGCCCCGAGCAGGAAGCCGTGCTGGCGCGCCTGGCCGAAGCCGAGCGCGCCGGCGAGGCGCCGACCGTGCTGCTGCACGGCGTGACCGGCAGCGGCAAGACCGAGGTCTATCTGCGCGCCGCCGCACGCGCGCTCGAGGCAGGCAAGCAGGTCCTCGTGCTGGTGCCCGAGATCAACCTGACGCCGCAGCTCGAAGCGCGCTTTTCGCAGCGGTTCGCCGGCCGGCGCATCGTTGCGCAGCACAGCGCGCTGACCCCGGCGCAGCGGCTGCGCCACTGGCTCGCCGCGCACCTCGGGCTGGCCGACCTCGTGCTGGGCACTCGCCTGGCGGTGTTCGCCTCGATGCCGCGGCTCGGCCTGATCGTCGTCGACGAAGAGCACGACCCCTCGTACAAGCAGCAGGAAGGCGCGCGTTATTCGGCGCGCGACCTGGCCGTGTACCGCGGCAAGCTCGAGCGTGCGACCGTGCTGCTCGGCTCGGCGACCCCTTCGCTCGAAACCTGGCAGCGCGCGAACGAAGGGCGCTACCTGCGCCTGACGCTCGCGCAGCGCATCGGCGGCGGCGCGTTGCCGGCGGTGCGGCTGGTCGACATGAACGCGATGCCGAAAGCGAAGGGCGGCGGCGGGGTGCTGTCACCGCCGCTTGTCGCGGCGCTGCAGGAACGCATCGCGCGCGGCGAACAGAGCCTCGTGTTCCTGAACCGGCGCGGCTACGCGCCGGTGCTGCATTGCGGTGAATGCGGGTGGAAGAGCAGTTGCCCGCACTGCAGCGCCTGGCGCGTGTTCCACAAGCTCGATCGCAGCCTGCGCTGCCACCACTGCGGGTTCAGCGAGCGGGTGCCGCGGGCCTGCCCGGAATGCGGCAACCTCGACATCAGCCCGATCGGCCGCGGCACCGAGCGCCTCGAAGAACAGCTTGCCGAGCTGTTGCGCAGCGAGACCGCGCCTGCCGTGCGAATCGCGCGCATCGACGCCGACAGCACCCGCACGAAGGGCTCGCTCGAATCGCAGCTCGGCGCGGTGCATGCGGGCGATGTCGACGTGCTGGTGGGCACGCAGATGGTCACGAAGGGCCACGACTTTCGCCGCGTGACCTTGGTCGCCGCCGTCAACCCGGATGCATCGCTCTTCAGCAGCGACTTTCGTGCGCCCGAACGCCTGTTCGCGCTGCTGCTGCAGGCGGGCGGGCGCGCCGGGCGCGACGCCGCGCACGCGGCGCGCAGCGAGCTGTGGGTGCAGACCTGGCATCCTCAGCACGCACTGTATGCGGCGCTGAAGCGCCACGATTTCGAGGCGTTCGCGGCGAGCCAGCTCGAGGAGCGCGCCGCGGCCGGCCTGCCGCCCTATTCGTCGCTCGCGCTGCTGCGCGCGGACGCGCGCACGCCCGAAGCGGCGCGCGAGTTCCTGCAGGCCGCCGCCGAACTCGCGGCAACGCTGCCGGGTGCCGATGCGGTGATGCTCTATCCGCCGGTGCCGCCGGCGGTTGCGCGCGTGGCCGACGTCGAACGCATGCAGATGCTCGTCGAATCGCCCTCCCGCGCTGCATTGCAGCGCTTCGTCGCGGCCTGGTTGCCGGCAATCCACACCTTGCGGCGCGACCGGTCCGGTGCGACGCAGCGGGTGCTGCGCTGGGCGGTCGACGTGGATCCGCTGGCGATCTGAGGACCGATCAGCGCCGGCGTG
>Ga0105237_10005475_pt1 | contig 14308 bp, 11 predicted proteins | sample KBSC24metaG_FD_81520 | JGI IMG/M metagenome (GOLD analysis project Ga0105237, IMG submission 81520) | Corn rhizosphere microbial communities from Kellogg Biological Station, Michigan, USA - KBS C2-4 metaG | ecosystem: Host-associated > Plants > Roots > Rhizosphere > Soil | place: Michigan, USA... | reverse complement strand
GTGTTCGGCAGCAGCCGCGCGCCGCTGGCGCGGACGATCTCGATGAAACCGTTGTCGGCGCCGCCGGCGGCGAGCTGACGCTTGAGGCCCACCGTCACGACCTGCGCCCCCGAGGCTGCGATGGCCTCGCGCAGCACCTGCGGCGACGGGTAGCCCGCCGTGCCGAGCAGGAAGCGGCTGCGCAGCGGCGCGTCGGCGAGGCTGAAGATGTCGTTGCTGCTGTTGTTGCTGTCATTGCTCATGTCGATCGACCATTGCGTGTTGCGCTACTGGTGGGTTGGATGTGCGCTCGGAGACCGAGCGTGGAAGGCGGCCTGGGCGTGCGTTCTCCGGCCCTGGCTCGCGGTCGACCACCGAGCCACTCGGCGACTACCTCATCAACACCATCGGAGCACGCCGCCATCGGAGCGACCGCGAATGGGGCCTGCGCCCACACGCCCAGACCACCTTCCAGGCACCACTGTTCCCACCGAACGCGGGCCTCCACTGCGGCAGCAGGGCGGTGGTGGCGCCTGCGGGCGCAGGCCCCATTCGCGGTCGCTCCGATGGTGAAGGGGCTCGATGGTCTTGATGCCGACATCCGTTGCGCGCTGCAGTGGCCGACCGCGAGCCAGGGCCGGAGCACGCAGGTGCCGCCACCGCCCTGCCGCTCGGACGCCGGAGGGCCAGCGCATCGAAGAACCGCAACGGACCCAGAAAGTCTCAATCTAGCCCCCCGTGATGGCCTGGAAGCAGGTCACGCGATCACCGTTGAGCAAGACACGCTCGCCGCGCTGGCCGCGCGCGACGAACTCGCCGTTGAGCGCGGTCGCCACGCTGTCCGGCGCGTGGCCCAGCTCGGTGATCAGCTCGGCCAGTGTGCGAGGCGCGCGCAGCGTGTGCACCTGCCCGTTCACGAGTACTTCGTCGCCGCCGCTCATGCCGCGAGCTCCTGCGTTGTGCGGGAGGCCAGGCCTGCCTCCTCCAGCGCATCGTCCACCAGGGCCGGCGCGATCAGCCAGCCGTGGCGGAACAAGCCGTTGATGCGCGTCAGTCCGGGGCGATGCTCGACGCGCGGAAGGTTGTCGGGCAGCGCCGGCCGCAGATTGGTTTCGGTGTGCACGACGCGCGCCTCCGCGAGCTCGGGCAGCACGCTGTGCGCCGCGCTCAGCAGGCCGAGCAGCGTGCGCACCGAGATCGGCGAGCGGTCTTCGGACTCGACCTCGCTCGCACCGACCACCACGATGTCGTCCGGCCGCGGCACGAGGTACACGCGCGAACGCGGGTGCAGCAGGCGCAGCGGTCGATGCAGCTCGATGCCCGGCGCGTGCAGCCAGATGATTTCGCCGCGCACACCGCGCACCGGCAGGCTCGGCCGCGCGCCGACGCCGCGCACGTCGAACACGGCGTCGAAGCGTTCGTCCTCGATTCGTCCGGGCGCGAGCTGGCCGACCGTCGTGCCCCAACGCCAGCGCACGCCGGCGCGCGACGCTGCTTCGGCCAGCGAGCACATCGCCTGCACGGTGTGGATCTGCCCTTCGCCCTCGAGCAGCCACGCATGGGTCGGTCCGTGCACCGCCGGTTCCAGCGCCCGCAGTTGCTCGGCCGTCAGCGAGCGCGGCGCGCATCCCGCGGGCATCCTGGCCTGCAGCAGGCCGACCAGGCGCTGCGCCGCGCCGAGGTCGCTGCGATGCGCGAGCAGCAGGCTGCCCTCGCGCCGAAAGTGCAGCGGGGCCGGCAACCGACGCACGATGTCGCCCCACAGCACGAGCGAGCGCAGGCCGAGATCGGCGACATGCGCATCGGCGCACTCCAGCTCGGCCCACGGGCTGAGCATGCCGGCGGCGGTCCAGCCGGCGGCATGACCACGCTCGAGCGGACCGCTCGCCGGGTCGAACACCGTCACGCGGTGCCCGCCGTGCGCAAGCCGCCAGGCGAGCAGCCGGCCCAGGAGACCCGCACCGGCAATGCCGATCTGCAGCGCGCCCATCGCTCAGGCCTTGCCGGCGTGCTCGGGCTGGATCGGGATGTAGATCTCGCCGCCTGCGCGCCTGAACTCCTCCGACTTCGCCGCCAGGCCTTGCGCGAGCGCTGCGTCTTCGCTCAGGCCCTTGGCGGCCGCGTAGTCGCGCACCTCCTGCGTGATCTTCATCGAGCAGAACTTCGGGCCGCACATCGAGCAGAAGTGCGCCTCCTTGCTCGAGTCCTTCGGCAGCGTCTCGTCGTGGAAATCGCGCGCGGTGTCGGGGTCGAGGCTGAGGTTGAACTGGTCGTGCCAGCGGAACTCGAAGCGTGCCTTCGACAGCGCGTCGTCGCGCGCCCGCGCGCTCGGGTGACCCTTCGCGATGTCGGCCGCGTGTGCCGCGATCTTGTAGGCCACGATGCCGGCCTTCACGTCGTCGCGATCCGGCAGGCCGAGGTGCTCCTTCGGCGTCACGTAGCACAGCATCGCGGTGCCGAACCAGCCGATCATCGCCGCGCCGATCGCGCTGGCGATGTGGTCGTAGCCCGGCGCGATGTCGATCGTCAGCGGTCCGAGCGTGTAGAACGGCGCCTCATGGCAGTGGGCGAGCTGCTCCTGCATGTTGGCCTGGATCAGGTGCATCGGCACGTGGCCGGGGCCCTCGATCATGGTCTGCACGTCGTGCTTCCAGGCCGTTTGCGTGAGCTCGCCGAGCGTGCGCAGTTCGGCGAACTGCGCTTCGTCGTTCGCGTCGGCGCCCGAGCCCGGGCGCAGGCCGTCGCCGAGCGAGAAGCTCACGTCGTAGGCCTTCATGATGTCGCAGATGTCTTCGAAGTGCGTGTAGAGAAAACTCTCCTGGTGATGCGCGATGCACCACTTGGCCATGATCGAGCCGCCACGAGAAACGATGCCGGTGCGCCGGTTGGCGGTCAGATGGATGAAGGGCAGCCGCACGCCGGCGTGGATGGTGAAGTAGTCGACGCCCTGCTCGGCCTGCTCGATCAGCGTGTCGCGGAAGATGGCCCAGCTGAGGTCTTCGGCCACGCCGCCCACCTTCTCGAGCGCCTGGTAGATCGGCACCGTGCCGATAGGCACCGGCGAGTTGCGCACGATCCAGTCGCGCGTGGTGTGGATGTTCTTGCCGGTGGAGAGGTCCATCACGTTGTCGGCGCCCCAGCGGATCGCCCACACCAGCTTCTCGACCTCTTCGTCGATGCTCGACGTGACCGCCGAGTTGCCGATGTTGGCGTTGATCTTCACGAGGAAGTTGCGCCCGATCGCCATCGGCTCCACCTCGGGATGATTGATGTTGGCGGGGATGATCGCGCGCCCGCGCGCGACTTCGTCGCGCACGAACTCGGGCGTGACGATGCGCGGAATCTGCGCGCCCATCGGATTGCCCTGCAGGCGCCGCTCGCGCGACGCATCCGCAAGGTACTCGGCCATCCACTCGCGCTTGCCGTTCTCGCGGATCGCGACGAACTCCATCTCGGGTGTCACGATGCCGCGTCGCGCGTAGTGCATCTGCGTGACGTTGCCCAAGTGGTTCGCCCCGGACTTCGCCCGGCGCGGCGTGCGCTGCAACGCGGCGGCCTCGCGGCGCAGCGCGGCCAGGCGCTGCGCCTCGCGCTGTTCGTGCTTCGTGCCGTCGTCCAGCGCCTGCGGTGTGCGTCCGGCGTAGCTCTCGGTGTCGCCGCGAGCCTCGATCCAGCCGGCGCGCAGCGCGGCGAGGCCCTTGCGCACGTCGATGGTCGCGGCCGGCTCGGTGTACGGGCCCGAAGTGTCGTACAGCGAAATCGCCTCGCCGTTGGTCAAGCTCACTTCGCGCATCGGCACGCGCAGATCGGCATGCACGCTGCCGTTCGCGTAGACCTTCTTCGAGGCGGGAAACGGCTCGCGCGTCAGCGCCAGGCGGTCGGCAAACGCGGCGGGGTCGAACTGATCGGGCTTTGCGGGGGCATTCATCGGGGCAACCTTTCCGTTGGGCAGTGGGTGCTCCGGAAAGTGCCCCTGAGGGCTGAGTCACGGCTTCATGCCATGACCGCCATCAAGAAAACATTCGGCTCTTCTTCCGCCGGTATTAACCGGATCAAGTTCGTCGGGTTCGGCGTCTTCGCCATCTCAGCACTGCGTGCACCCCGGAGCGGCGCGAAGTGTACGGGCGCGGCGAAGAGCGCGTCAAGCGAAGGGGTTGCGGGCCGGGTCGGGGCGCGGCCAGAGGCGGCTTCGGCTCCCCGTGACCCGCGACAATTGCGCGCCCCGCCCTACTTGGCCCGACGCCGAATTCATGAATCGACTGCCCGGTCTCGATCTCCTTCGCAGCATCGCCATCGTCTGGGTGATGCTCTTTCATTCGTTCATCGTCGGCGGGCTGGGCCCGAACTTCGAGTGGCTCTCGCGCTTCGGCTGGGCCGGCGTCGACATCTTCTTCGTGCTCAGCGGCTTCCTGATCGGCACGCAGGTGCTGCGCCCGTTGCAGCGCGGCGAGCGACTGACGTACGGCGAGTTCTACGCGCGGCGTGCGTGGCGCATCCTGCCGGCGTTCGCAGTGGTGCTGGCGCTGTATGCGTGCTTTGCGGGGCTGCGCGAAGCGCCGGGACTGCAGCCCTGGTGGCAGTTCGCCACGTTCACGCTGAACCTGCTGATCGACTATGGCCGCAACCAGGCGTTCTCGCATGCGTGGTCGCTGTGCGTGGAGGAGCACTTCTATCTGGTCCTGCCGCTGCTGGCATGGTGGCTCGCACGGCGGCCCTCGCCGCTGCGATTCTTCGGCGCGTGCGCGGCGGTGCTGGTGTTCGGCATCGGACTGCGCAGCGCGGTCTGGCTGCACGATGCAGCGTTCGACCCGGCGCGCAACTGGTACATCGAGGACATCTACTACCCCACGTGGATGCGCCTGGACGGCCTGCTGATGGGTGTGATGCTCGCGACCCTGCGGATCTATCGGCCGCAGACATGGGCACGTCTGCAGGCGCGCTCGAATGTCTGCCTGCTCGGCGGCGTGGCGGTCTCGTGCCTGGCCTTCTGGCTGTTCGACGATCGCACCGGTCTGCTCGCCAACACGATCGGCTGGCCGCTGCTTTCGTTCGGATTCGGCTTGCTCGTGTTTGCCGGTGCAGACAAGCGCAGCCTCATCGGCCGCTGGCGAATTCCGGGCGTGGGCTGGATCGCGGCCATCTCGTACAGCCTCTACCTGAGCCACAAGATCGCCTTCCATCTGGTGCAGGAGGCTCTGGCTCCATCGTTGCAGGGACACGGCGACGCACTTCAGTTCGCGACGTATGCGCTGGCGACCGTGCTGCTCGGCGCGGCGCTGCACTACCTGGTGGAGCGCCCGTTCCTGCGCTGGCGCGATCGGCGAGCGGTCGCGTCGAACTCTGCACTGGCGTCCAGCGCAGCGTGACGGGCTGCGTCAGGAGCGCCCCTGCTCGAAGGGCAAGGCCTCGGCCCGCCAGCGCAGCATCCCGCCCGCCAGGTTCGCGACCTGCGTAAAGCCGGACTTCTGCAGCATCAGCGTCGCCTGCGCCGAGCGTGCGCCCGAGCGGCACACGGTGACGACCGGACGGGACTTGTCGATGTCGGCGCAGCGCTCGGCCAGTGACGCAAGCGGTATCAGGCGCGCGCCGGGGATGTGCCCGAGGCCGCCGGTGAATTCGGCAGGCTCGCGCACGTCGATCACCTGGATGTCGTTGGAGTGCCCGCCGGCGCGGCATTCCTCGAGCGATGCAGGCTGGATCTCCCAGACCCCGCCGAAGTTGCAGGTCAGCGGCGCCCAGGACGGACTGTCCGCCTGGGCCACGGCCTGATCCGGCTGGCCGCAGCGCAGGTTCGCGGGCACCGCGATGTCCATCAGCTTGGGGTGCGGCAGGCCCAGGTTGTTCATGTAGCCCGCGAAGTCGGCTTCGTCGATGTCGCCGCCCAGGCGCGGGTTGAAGCGCTTCTCCTCTCCCACGCTCGTCACCGTGAGGCCGCGATAGTCGTGGCCGGGGTACAGCAGACAGCCCGGCTGAAGCGAGAGGATCTGCTCGCGCACCGATCGGTAGAGCTGCCCGGGGCTGCCCTGCTGGAAGTCGGTTCGACCGCAACCGCGAATGAGCAGACTGTCCCCGGTGAAGGCCATGGTCTGGTCGTCGAGCACATAGGTCAGGCACCCGCTCGTGTGCCCCGGCGTGGCGCGGACCTCGACGTGGCGGGCGCCGAACGACACCCGGTCGCCGTGTTCCAGCAGGCGATCGGCGTTCGCAGCCTGCGATGCCCGCGACACCATGATCCGGCTGCCGCTGTCGAGCTTCATCAACCAGGCACCCGTGACATGGTCGGCGTGCACATGCGTGTCCAGCGTGGCGACCAGCCGCAGCCCCAGCTCGCGCAGCAAGGCGGTGTCGCGCCGCACATGCTCGAACACCGGGTCGATGAGCAGCGCCTCGCCGGAAACCGAATCGCCGAGCAGGTAGGTGTACGTCGACGACTGGGGATCGAAGAGTTGGCGAAAGACGAGCATGGCGCTCTCCCTGGTTGACTGCGCTGCGGTTCAGGTCAGCCCGGCTGCTTGGTCCCTGTCGAGCAGATGGTAGTGCGCAATTCAGGCGGCTGCCACCGCAGTGGTTTCAGGCAGGCACAGCCGAATCGGTCGGTGCAGGTCGCTAGAACTCCAGCTTCGCGCTGACGCTGTAGGTCCGCGGGTCGCCCGGCTTGATGTAGTTCTCGTACTGGAACTCCCAGTAGCGCTTGTCGGCAACGTTGTTGACGGCGGCGCGAAAGGTCGTGTCGTAGCCGGCGATGCGCGTGGCGTAGCTGGCACCGATGTTGGCCAGCGCGTAGCCTGGCAACTTGATGCCGTTCGATGCATTCAGCATGGTCGCGCCGGTGTACTTCGCATCCGCCGAGAGCACGAGGCCGGGAGCCTGGGGCACGGCATACGACAGCTGCGCCGCCGCAACGTACTCGGGCGCGCCGGCCACGCGGTTGCCCTGGTTGCTGCTGCCGCGCTCGTAGGAACTGTCGAGCCACATCAGGTTGCCGCTCAGCTGCCATTGCGATCCGAGCCGGGTCGAGGCGCCGAGCTCCAGACCCTGGTAGATCGACAGCCCGTCCTGCACGAGCACGTTCGCGCTGTTCGCATATTCGGCGCCGCGTTCGATGCGGAACAGCGCCGCCGTGGCGCTCCAGCGTTCATGCTCGCTCTTGACGCCGAGCTCGTACTGCCTGCTCTTCAGCGGTGGCAGCTGCTCGTCGTGGTTCGTGTAGACGGTGCCCACCGTCGTACCCTGCTCCAGCGATTCGACGTAGCTCGTGTAGACGAGCGTGTCCGGCGCCGGCTTGAACATCAGCGCGAGCGTCGGCGTCAGCACGCCGTTCTTGACGTATGGCGAAGACTGGAAGTTCGTGTTTCGCAGACCCGCCAGCACCGACCAGCGGTCCGACAGCTTCACCGTGTCGCTGGCGAACACCGCGCGCTGGGTGATCTCGCTGTTCCGGTAGAGCGAAAAGTCGTTCGTGCTGAAGTAGTCGTTGGCGTTCTGGCGGTAGAGGTTGCCGGTGCCGATCTGCTGGTAGACGCTGTTGCTGCTGTAGTCGTTGACCTGCTTCTGCCACGACGCGCCGAGCACCACCTGGTGTTCAACGGCGCCGGTCCGCACCCTGCCCTCGACCATCGCCTGCGCCTGGTCGAAGCGATGGGCCTCGCTGCTGTCGGAGCGGAAGTCGTTGTAGTCGCCGTCGACATCGGTCAGGTAGAGGATGCCTTCGTTGCGGCTGCGCTTCGCGGTGCTGTGGCTGTAGTTCGTGCTCAGGGTCCAGTCGGGCGCGAGCCGATAGTGCAGCCCGGTCGAGTAGAACTGCAGCGTGTTCGACAGATGCTGGCCCGCCCCCAGCAGAGTCTGGTTGGCGGCGCTGATCACGCCCGGCAGGCTGCTGCCGACGTAGGCGCCCGTGTAGATCGACGGCGTCTGGTCCGCGGAGTGGCGGCGCTGGTACAGGCCGTTGAAGTCCCAGCGCAGGTCTTGCGTCAGCCGCGCGTCCAGCGCGAGCGAGACCGAATCGCGGCGCAGGCTGCCGTCGTTGTAGGTCTTGCCTTCTTCGTGCGTGGCGTTGAGTCGGTAGCCGAAGCGGCCTTCGTCGCCGAACCGGTTGCCCAGATCGACATGTTCGCTCCACAGGCCGTCGGACTTGAAGCCGATGTCGATGCTGCGCACCAGCGCATCGGTCGGCTTCTTCGTCACGTAGTTGACGAGCCCGCCCGGCGAGCCGAAGCCGTACATGAAACCGGACGAGCCCTTCAGCAGCTCGATCTGCTCGAACTGCTCGTAAGGCAGCGTGATGGCATAGCTCAGGAACGGCTTGCCGTCGATGCGGTACGCGTTCTGCCAGTCCAGCGGCAACCCGCGCACCGTCACGTAGCTGGCCCAGCTGCTGTAGGCCCCGCTGTTGTCGGAGACGGAGGCGTCGAGCGCGAACACATCGCCCAGCTTCGAGACCTGCCGCTGTGCCAGGTCCTCGCTCTTCACGACCGTGCTCGAGAACGGCGTCTCGAGCTGGGTCCGGGTACCGAGGGCGCCGGCACCGACATTGGCGTTCAGGTTCTGCGGCGTGTCGTCCTGCGACTTGCCCTTCACGGTCACGGCCGGCAACGTGACGTCCTGCGCAAGAGCGCGCCCGCTCTGGCCCGCCGCGCCGAGCACCAGCAGGGCGATGCCGGCGTGCACCGCCGGGGCGGCCTGGGTTCTTCTGATCAACACCTTCTTGCCTCGTGTGGTTTCTGGTCGAGCGGAGAGCCTACCATAGATGCGAATGCTTCTCATTTGCGTAATGAGCATCGACTGGGCTTCGCGCTGTCGATTCGAGCCGATGTCGATCGTCGTAGAGTCAGAGGGCCCTCCTCTGCTTCACACACCGATCGCCATGCCCAACACCGTCAAACTCCACCGCGTTCTGCGCGCCGCTCCCGAACGCATCTACCGCGCCTTCCTCGACGCCGACGCGATGGCCAAGTGGCTGCCGCCTTATGGCTTCACCTGCAAGGTTCACCACCTCGAGGCCCGTGTCGGCGGCACGTTCAGGATGTCGTTCAGCAGCTTCTCGAGCGGCCAGGGCCATTCGTTCGGCGGCGAGTACCGCGAGCTGGTGCCGAACGAGCGCATCCGCTACTCCGACAAGTTCGACGATCCCAACCTGGCCGGCGAGATCGAGGTCACCGTGGTGCTGCGAGCGGTGTCGTGCGGCACCGAGCTGAACATCACTCAGTCCGGCCTGCCGGACGTGATTCCGCTCGAGATGTGCTATCTCGGCTGGCAGGAATCGCTGCTGCAGCTGGCCAACCTCGTCGAGCCCGTGATCCCGGGCTGACGAGGCGCGCTCACCACTTGTTGCGCAGCTCGCGCAGCTTCACGAACACCGTCTTCGGGTCAGGCTGCTCGGGCAGGTCGGGGAACTCCTCGCGCAGCGCCGCGATGACGCTCGGGCTCGTCAGGCGCAGGAAGGTGTTGATCTGCTTTTCTTCCTGCAGCGTCGTGACGCGGGCCGCTGCCGGGTCGTGCCCCGTCACCGCGGGCAGCATGGCGCTGGCGGCCGTGTTGTCGGGCTCGCGCGCGAGCGTGAAGCGCAGGTTGTTCTCGATGTACTCGTGCCCCGGGTACACGCGCGTGTCGGCGGGCAGCTTCGCGAGCTGCTCGACGAACGTGGTGTACAGGTCTTGCGCGTTGCCGCCGTTGTGGCAGTTGCCGGCGCCGGCATTGAACAGCGTGTCGCCGGAGAACAGCGCCGGATTGTCGGTGTGCGAGCGCAGGCAGATGTGGCACATGGTGTGGCCCGGCGTGTCCATGCACTCGAGCTCGACGGTCTTGCCGACCTTGATCACATCGCCGGCCTTGACGCCGCGGTCCACGCCGGCGATGCGAGAGCCCGCCCGGTGGTGCGCGATCACCTTCGCCCCGGTCGCCGCCACCACGGCCGCATTGCCGCCGGTGTGGTCGTGGTGCTCGTGCGTGTTGAGAATCTGCGTGATGTGCCAGCCGTTGTGCTTCGCCGCGGCCAGGCACTTCTCGTGGTCCAGCGGATCTATCGCGAGCGCCTCGCCGCTCTCGGGGCAGGCGATCAGGTAGTTGTAGTTGCGGTAGGCGTTGCCGGTCCAGATGCGCTCGACGATCATGCGTTGCTCCAGGTCGTGGATGGGGCCGAAATCGCCATCCTACTCAGGCCAGGCGGCGCCGAGCAGTTGCGCGGTGTGGCGGGCGATGACCGCCTCCTCGTCGGTGCGCAGCACACGCACATCGAACGGCCCGAGCCACTTTGCCTCGCGCACGATGCGCTCGCGCAGCGCGCTCGCGTTCTCGCCGATGCCGCCGGTGAAGACGAGCGTGTCGATGCCGCGCAGCGCCCCCGCCATCCCGGCGAGCTCGCGCACGACGTGCTCGACGAAGTAGTCGATCGCGAGCGCCGCTCCCGGCTCGTCCGACGCTTCGAGCGCACGCATGTCGCTCGACACGCCCGACAGGCCGAGCAGACCCGATTCGCGGAACAGCAAGTGCGCCACCTCGTCGGCGCTGCGTCCGCCCGGGCCGAGCAGGTGCAGCACGACCGCCGCGTCGAGCCGCCCGCAGCGGGTGCCCATCGGCAGGCCGTCGAGCGGCGAGAAGCTCATCGTCGTCGCGACCGAACGTCCATCGCGCATCGCGCACATCGACGCGCCGTTGCCCAGATGCGCGACGACAACGCGGCCCTGCGCCGCCGCAGGATCGCCGGCGCGCAATTGCGCGAGGATCGACTCGTACGACAGCCCGTGAAAGCCGTAGCGCCGCACGCCCGCATCGAAGAGCGCTTGCGGCAACGCGAAGCGCCGGTTCAGCTCCGGCTGCATCGCGTGGAACGCGGTATCGAAGCACGCGACCTGCGGCACGCTCGGGAAGGCACGCAGCGCAGCGCGCACGCCCGCCACGTTGTGCGGCTGATGCAGCGGCGCGAGGTCGGCCAGGGCCGCGATCTGCGCGAGCACCGCATCGTCGATCCGCACCGGGCGCACGAAGTTCATCCCGCCGTGCACGATGCGATGACCGATCGCGCCGACGCGCGCTGCGCGCTCGCTCAGCCGCGCCATCACCTCGGCGAGCGCCTGTTCATGCGTCGCCGTGGCGCCATGCCCGGCCTCGGTGCCAACGCCGATGCCGTCGATCTGCCCGCCGAACAGCGCCGCCGAGCCCCCGCGCTCGAACAGCGCGAACTTGATCGACGACGAGCCCGCGTTCAGCGTGAGCAGCTGAGAATCGTTCAGACGTAGTCCTTGTACTTGTCGAGGAAGCGCACCGGCCTGGACAACGCATCGCGGCGGAACGGATCGCCGAGCTCGCGCGTGCACATGATCTCGATCACGGTGGTCTTGCCGCGCGTCATCTGCGCGTCGATTGCGCGCTGAAGCGCCGGGCCCACGTCCTCGAGCCTGTCGACCGTCACCCCTTCGGCGCCCATCGCGCGCGCGATGCCGGCGAAGCTCTGGTTGTCGAGCTCGCCGGCGACGAAGCGGCGGTTGTAGAAGTCGACCTGGTTCTTCTTCTCGGCGCCCCACTGGCGGTTGTGGAACACGATGGCGGTGACCGGGATGTCGTGGCGCACGCAGGTCATGATCTCGCTCATGCTCATGCCCCACGCGCCGTCGCCGGCGTACGAGATCGCCGGGCGATCCATCGCCGCGCACTTGGCGCCGATGATGGTCGGCAGCGCATAGCCGCAGTTGCCGAAGCTCATCGGCGCGAAGAACGAGCGCGGTTCCTCGAAGCGCAGATAGCTGTTCGCGACCGAGTTGATGTTGCCGATGTCGGTCGACACCATCGCGCGCCGCGGCATCGCCTTTTCGAGCTCGCGCAGCACCTGGCGCGGATGCAGCCAGCGGCCCTTGCCTTGGGCCGCCTCGTTCTTCTGCTCTTCGATCATGTCGAGGCTGTACGGGTCGCGCTCGTGGGTCCAGCCGTCGAGCTCCATCTCCCACGCGGCCTTCTCGGCGGCGACGGTCTTCGCGCGTTCGGCCTTGCTGGCGTCGCACGCGAGCGTCTTGCCCTGCAGCCGCGCGGCAAGCGCCTTCGCGGCGGCCTTCGCGTCGGCATGGATGCCGACGGTGATCTTCTTCACGAGGCCGAGGTTGGTGTGGTCGGCCTCGACCTGGATGATCTTCGCCTCCTTCGGCCAGTAGTCCATGCCGTGCTGCGGCAAGGTGCCGAACGGGCCCATCCGCGAGCCGAGCGCGAGTACCACGTCGGCCTGCGCGATCAGCTTCATGGCCGCCTTGCTCCCCTGATAGCCGAGCGGGCCGGCCCACAGCGGGTGGCTCGCGGGGAACGCGTCGTTGCGCAGGTAGCCGGTGACGACGGGCGCACCCAGGCGCTCCGCGAGTGCCTTGCATTCCTCCACCGCATCGCCCATCACGACGCCGCCGCCGGCCAGAATGACCGGGAACCTCGCGCTCGCCAGCAGCTCGGCGGCCGCGTTCAGGCTGTTCTCGCCGCCGGCGCCGCGCTCGACCCGCATCGGCTTCGGGATCTCGCAGGTGATCTCGCCGTAGAAGTAGTCGCGCGGGATGTTGAGCTGGGTCGGGCCCATCTCGCTGATCGCGCGGTCGAAGCAGCGTGCGGTGTACTCCGCCATGCGCTTGGGATTGTTCACGTGGCCCTGGTACTTCGTGAACTCCTGGAACATCGGCAGCTGGTTCGCCTCCTGGAAGCCGCCCAGGCCCATGCCCATCGTGCCGGTTTCGGGCGTGACGATCACGACCGGGCTGTGCGCCCAGTAGGCCGCGGCGATCGCGGTCACGCAGTTGCTGATGCCGGGGCCGTTCTGCCCGATCACGACGCCGTGGCGCCCGCTGACGCGCGCATAACCATCGGCCATGTGGCCGGCGCCCTGCTCGTGCACGACCGGAATCAGGCGGATGCCGGCCGGCGCGAAGATGTCCATGGCATCCATGAACGCCGAACCCATGATGCCGAACATGTCGGTCACGCCGTTGGCGACCAGCGTTTCGACGAAGGCTTCGGACGGCGTCATCTTCTGCACGCCGGTCACTGCGGCGCGCTCCTTGGTCGCGGGGTTCTGGCTCATGCGGTCTCCTGAAAGATGGCTGGACTATAGGAGTCCGGCACCGGCACGTCAAACAGGATTCGATACGCCATGTACCAAATTCCGGAATGCAACTATGATCCCGCCCATGAAGGTCGTCCCCCTCCGCCCGGCGCGCGACAGCGCCGAAGCATCTGCCGACACGCCGGTGCTGCGCCTGTTCGCGCTGCTCGAAACCATCGCGGCCAAGGACCAGCAGCGCACGCTGCAGGGCCTGGTCGAAGAGACCGGCCTGCCGAAGCCGACGCTGCACCGCATGCTGCAGCAGCTCGAGTCGGCCGGGCTGCTGCGCCGCGAGCGCGACGGCCGCCACTACGGCACCGGCACGCGGCTGCGCCGGCTCGCCGAGCAGGTGCTGCTGAACGACACCCAGCACGGTGCGCGCCACGCGGTGCTGCGCCGGCTGGTCGAGCAGATCGGCGAGAGCTGCAACATCACCGCGCTGTCGGGCAGCGAGGTTGTCTATCTCGACCGCGTCGAGACGGCCGCGCCGCTTCGGTTTTATCTGCACCCGGGCTCGCGCGTGCCGGTGCACTGCTCGGCCAGCGGCAAGGTGCTGCTCGCGCAGATGACCGGGCAGCAGCGCGAACGCCTGCTCGCGCACGTGCCGCTCGAGCGCTACACGAGCAACACGATGACCGACCTGGCCAAGCTCGAGCGCGCGCTGCTGCGCGTGCGCAAGGACGGCTACGCGCTCGACGACGAGGAATTCCTGCCGGGCCTCGTCTGCATCGCGGTGCAGGTACCGGGCGAGTCGAACCTGTGCATCGCCGTGCAGGCCCCGGCCATGCGGCTGCCGCTGGCGAAGACGAAGCAGCTGCTGCCCGCGCTGCGCACGGCAGCCGAGGCGCTCGGCCGCATCGACGCACAAACCACTTCCGGCTGAGCAGCGAATGAACACGTCCATCAGCGAAACCAGCGGGCTGCGCCCGGACCGCCTGCTGTCGGTCCGCGAGCTGTTCGGCATCGACTCCGACCTGAACGTGCCCGCGTTCAGCGAGCGCGACGACCACGTGCCGGAGATCGACCCGGCCTACCGCTTCAACCCCGACGTGACGCTCGCGATCCTGGCCGGCTTCGTGCGCGACCGGCGCGTGATGGTGCAGGGGCTGCACGGCACCGGCAAGTCGACCCACATCGAGCAGGTGGCCGCGCGGCTGAACTGGCCGTGCGTGCGCGTCAACCTCGACGGCCACATCAGCCGCCTCGACCTGGTCGGCAAAGATGCCGTGGTCCTGCGTGACGGCCAGCAAGTCACCGAGTTCC